>ERZ724522.14-NODE-14-length-98172-cov-24.027426_pt1 | contig 98172 bp, 109 predicted proteins | sample MGYA00376055_ERZ724522 | MGnify/ENA primary metagenome ERZ724522 (study PRJEB28724, sample SAMN07190884) | wastewater metagenome | isolation source: effluent of sewage treatment plant in Hong Hong | place: Hong Kong | collected 2016-03-17 ... | reverse complement strand
AAAAAACTCTTACGGAAATAAAAAATTTTTTTCCGCAGGAAACTGACAGTATTGATGAGTTTATCAAAATTGTCAAAGAAAAAAAATGCGAAGAAATTATAATCTCATCTCATCGCTCTCACATTTCCTCAATTATTCACGATGACGGTCATAACTATCAAAATATTATTGGGAATACCCCTTGTTATTACCAACACTACATCCACGCTGCGGCTCAGCCCCTCGAAGGCAAGGAAATAATATTTGAAAGATATATTGACCAAGAAACATTCAATCTCGGCAAAAATAACCTGATAGATACTCAAAAAATACATGAAATTGAAAACGCCATAAAAAATACGGCTCACGAAATGAAAGAAGAGTTAGCAAGAAATTTGCCAACCGTCAGAATACTTATTGATGTAAAAATCGAAACAGAACAAAATATTTTAACCGAAGCAGTCGGTTAATTAACTAGGTTATTTTCCATAAAGGAAGCGAAGGCTTCCTTTTTTATTTCCCATGGCTTGAGTATTTAGGCCGTGGTACTATATATCCATATGCGCAAAAAGATCCTCTATCTTTTTCTAATACTAGTAGCCATTATCCTAATAATTTTTGGAGGTGTATTTTTAGCTATCCGTTTCAATTGGTTAAATGTGCCCGGCAGTATTGATCCGAATTCAGCTCTCTATACTGAGGAATTACAAAAAGAACGTGAGATTACAAATACCCTACCAAAAAATAATTCGCTTTACGGAATAAATGAAAAAGCTAATTGGTGTAAGATTTCTTTAGCGGCCGATGCTAATCAACGCAGCGCCGGCGCTATTTTCCAAGCTTTTCAAGCAACACATTCTGAAAACTTGCTACGACGCATGCTTTTAGCCTTCAGCCTTCATACTTCAAATCCGCAAGAATTTATGAATGGCCTTGAAAACTGTGGTAAAAATCCGGGGGCCGCATCTTTAAAAATACTGCAAGAACGCCTAGTCTCTCCTCGGGGTCAAAGCATATACGCTTGGGAAAACGGCGAACCATGGAATATTATAAAACAAGGCCTTATTAAAGATAAGGATTCAATAGATAAAGCGGCAGCGGCGGCCGGCATCCAACCCCGCCTCTTGGTTTCTGCGATTATTGTTGAACAATTACGACTTTATTATACGCAACGAGAATTATTTGAAAAATTTTTTAAACCTTTGAAAATTCTGGCTAACGCCAATAAAATGGCCTGGGGAGTAATGTCTATCAAAGAAAAAATGGCCATTCAAACTGAATGGCATCTCAAAGATGAAAGTTCTCCTTTTTATCTTGGCAAAGAGAAAGAAACGCTTCTTGATTTTCCAGAAAATAGTGATAGAGCAAAAATCCGCTATCAACGATTAACTAATGAGCAAAATCATTATTATTCGTATCTGTACGGTGCCTTGATTATTAAACAAATTGAAACGCAATGGGAAAAAGCCGGGTACCCCTTATATTATCGCCCGGAAGTGGTTGCCACTCTTTTTAATATAGGTTTTGATAAATCTAAGCCCAAGCAAAATCCAGAAATCGGCGGGTCAACTCTCTTCATTGAAAATAAAAAATATTTTTTTGGGTCGCTCGCCTATGAATTTTATTATTCGGGAACGCTGGGGGACATATTTCCTTATAAGTAACAAAAAAGCCCAACCTACAAGGATGGGCTTTAAAAAAAATATTTTAAACTGATGCTGGATGGCTATCTTCCTTAGCGTAAGAGTAAAGACGGAAACCATATAAGGCCCACAGCGGGGCTACCAAAACGCCCAGTATAGCACCGCCCAAGGATGATGCCATATCTTTATCCAAACCAAACATAGACAAAATTGCGTTAAGAAGAATAGCGATTACCACATATACTATCCCCGGGACAATCCATTTCCACAAAACTTTCGATGTTCGTCCTACAACATACCGCTTGCTTGTCTTCAGCGCCTCAACTGGCTTTAAATTTTTATCGATTAAGGCAAAGCTATACAAGCTAAACCAAGTCGCGAAAATAATACCTGGAACAATCAATAGTATCGTTCCACCTAGAGTGATTATTCCGCACAGCAACCCCGCTAAAAATAAAGGAATGATGAAAAGCCGGGCTTGCATAAAAGCGTCAGTAAACTTGTGTGAGTGATTTACGACTACTGTTAATAAAGCGGCTTCCGACCAAATACTCACAACAATTAATATAATAACTCCAATAATAGCGGCAATAAGCATGCCTCCTGTCGGGAAATCCTCCATTGAAAGCGAAAAAGCGGCAGCAGCAACTCCGGCAAGCAAAGTTAATAATGATGGTATAGCCGTAACACCAATCAAAAGCCAAAACTTCTCTTGATACAGAGCCCAAGCTTCCTTAAAAAGAACGGCAACTCCAGGTAAGGAGGGTTTTGTTGTTTCCATATAAAATCCTAATAATTAGAGCAATACACGCCCATAATACCATACTTTTTAACAAAATAACAGATCAAAGGTAGCTCGCACCGGAAAGCCAGGAGTGCTATACTAACTTGTATAATCCAGCATAAACCTCATATATGACCCACCATTTTTTCCATCACCGCTCCCGTATGCTGACGCTTGGGATTATTATCATAATAATTCTTGGCGCCCTCGCTATTTACCAACGTATAGTAATTACCGCCCTCAGCAAAGAGCTACATGAAATGCGTTCAAAATCGCCAGCAGCCGTGACTCCGGCAACCCCGGGATCGCCGATTTCTACTCCAGCAGAAGCGACTAAGGATGTAGCTATTTTTTCTAATGCCACCTACAATTTTTCTCTCGCTTATCCGAAACAATATCAAATCAAAGAATACAATGCCACGACCGCCACGATTGGCTATATTACTGGCAGCGGCGATCTAGAAAATGTTGCTGGAAAAACCAATGTTATAGTTGTTCCAGCAAAAAACGCTGCTGACTCTTCAAGCAAATTGCAAGATTTTATTTTTAAAAATGTTAAATTGCTTTGCGACGCCGATGGCGGCGGGGTTTCTCTTAGCTGTCCCCGACAAAAAAACTTGACGCCAATGAAACTTGCTTCAGGCCTGGCGGGCTACGTATTAACACTTGAGCAAGAAGAGAAAACAATAGGACCAGAAGCATCGATTACAAAAACCGAAGCCGTTTTCTTTATCACTGATATTAGTAGTAATAATAAACGGGCTATCCTCGTAACATATCCAGTTGGCGACGGAACTATTGAATTAGCACGACAAGTTGCCGAAACAATAAAACGCTAAATAAAAAGTCGGATGTAATTATCCGACTTTTTTAGTTTATTAAAAAATTGTTTAATTATGCTGCTTTAGCATATTCTTTTTGAGCTGCGTGGCGGCTACCGTGTTCATTGATTCTAGTTAAAAGCGTTTTGGCAATGTGGTCGTTTGAGCTAATAACCGGAGCTTTTAGTAGTTTGGACTTTACATCCTTCATGGGTTCAATTTTTCCCTTGCCATCTTTTTTAAAACAGAATAAAATCGTATGTTTTTTCTTAGAATGAAGGTTTGTTGTAATCTCAGTATTTCCTAAGAATTGGCAGCTGCCAGCAATTAAAATATCGTTATCCCTGGGAATCGACAGCGTTATTACGAAAAATTTATTATGTGGTAGCGATTTAAAAAATTTATCTATCTCTGCTATTTTATCACCTGTGCATTTCTTTCCTGACTTAAGAATTTCAGCTATCTTTTCAGATAAAACTGAATGTTGTCTTTGTTCTTTTTTAGTTCTTCCCTTAATACTTCTTTTTTGCTTTGGCATTTTTAATTTACCCTTTTAAATTTAAAGAAATTGTGGTAAACCGAATATACCTCCTTTTACTCTATATGTCAAGAAATATGCTAATCAAAGCCATTTCCTACAAGAATGTGCACGTAGCCGTTGCCAAAGCGGGCAATAAAACCAGGGCTAAAAATGTCGCCCGCTTCTTTAAAACTGGCCCGGGTCAATATGGCGAAGGTGATATGTTTGTTGGTTTAACGGTTCCTATGTCCCGCGTAATTGCAAAAAATTATAAAGATCTTTCTCTTGCTGATATTAAAAAGCTATTGGCTTCAAAAATTCATGAGGAGCGCCTTATTGCCTTATTAATTCTTACCTCGCGGTTTTCCAGTAGTTCGCCCGCCCAACAAAAAAGCATCGTTGATCTTTATCTAAACAACACTAAAAACATTAATAATTGGGATTTAGTTGATCTCTCGGCCAGCCACATTATTGGAAATTATCTTCAAGGAAAATCAATTGCCTTATTAAAAAAATTTGCTCTTTCACCAAACCTCTGGGAGCGGCGTATCGCTATTATTTCAACTTTTACCTTTATTAAAAAAGGCGACTACAAGCCAACCCTTACTATCTCTACGCTCTTACTTAATGATACCCATGATCTTATACATAAGGCTGTTGGCTGGATGCTGCGCGAAGTTGGAAAACGAGCCTCCAAAGAAGCCCTGTGTGGCTTCCTTAATGATCATGCAAAAACTATGCCCCGAACGATGCTTCGATATGCGATTGAGCATTTTAATCCGAAAGAAAAATTTTATTATATGAAAAAATAAGCTATAATGATCGCATTAATTAAACCCTATGAATAACAACTATACTCTTCCTGCCCTGCTCGCGGGGGGCGCCCTCATTATCGCCGCCATTATCGGTTCTGTTAGTTTTTACCAAGCTAAAAAACCCATTGATACGCTAGCCGTAACCGGCTCGGCTGAACGCATTATTAGCTCTGATGTCGCCAAATGGACCGGCAATGTTTCTCGCACCACCGATTCCGCCGGACTCAAAACCGGGAGCGAACAGATTAAAAAAGACATGGCCGATACTCAAGCCTATTTCCGCAAAGCGGGCATTAAAGACGAAGAAATGACAATTAACCCAGTCATGGTCAGCCCCGTTTGCGAAAATCAAAGCAATGTCATGTATGATAAATTTGGCAATCAGACCTGCGGCTCAGGCAAGCCTTTTGGCTATTCTTTACAACAGACCGTCATTATAGAGTCCAATGATGTTAAAAAAATTACTGATCTATCGCAAAAGGCCCCTAACGCCCTTATTGGACAAGGATTGATTTTTTCTAGCCAAAATCTTGAATACTACTACAGCAAACTGGCTGATCTTAAAATTGAACTTACGGGCGAGGCAACCAAGGATGCTGAAAAACGCGCCCAAAAAATTGCTGAAGCAACTAATAGCCATATTGGATCTTTACAATCAGCCAGCCTCGGCGTTGTCCAAATTACTGCCAAAAATTCAACTGAGGTCAGCGACTATGGCTCATATGACACAACATCATTAGAAAAGAAGGTTACAGCCGTTGTTAAAGCCTCATTTGCTATTAACAAATAAATTCGCATCGCTAAACCCGCCTTTGGGCGGGTTTTTTGTTTACAAAGCGAGTATCTTGACTTTGGAAATTATCCGTGGTTTGCTATAAGCAAAACTAACAATTTCTTTAACATAACATATCAATCGTGATCAAAATAATTTATGATTTTGACGGAGTCATCTTAGATGATACCGACCATGCAATTCAGCAGCATGAAACAATTGCGATTAGTTTAAACATCGCTGCACCTAGTGCAAACTTAGTAAAAAAACACTGGGGCAAACCGTGGGAAAAAGGTATTATTCCAGCAATCGCTCAAGCATTACAATGGACAGCTGAAGAGCAGGAAAAATTTATTAAACAATACTATACTGAGCATCTTGCTCGTAAAGCGAAACCCATTCCCAAGGTTAATCGAATTTTTCGTGACTTAATAAATAATAACTATCTTCTTTCTATTATTTCAAGCCGCGATCAGCACACGCTCGGTATTAAGCTCTCTGAACTCAAAATAAATAAAAAACACTTCTACCTAATTCAATCCCGCGAAGAGTGCTATTTCGCCAAACCAAGCGGCCGCGTCTTCTATCCTCTTTTTAATAAGCTTGCCTCTGACGATATTGCTATTGAAAAAATAATATATGTCGGCGATTCTATCAGAATGGACTACCAAGCTATAAAAAATCTACAAAAACCTTCTCATCAAAAAATAAAATCCATTAAACGCTATATAGACGGAAAAATCATACCAATACACTTTATCGGCGTTACAACAATGCACACCAAAGAACAATTTAATCAAGCCGGCGTGCACACCGTTATTAATTCGTTAGAAAACTTACCACATATTCTCACCCAGTTATAATTTCCATAGGGCTTGCTGCAAGCCCTTTTTTTATTGACAAAAAATATATCCGTGGTATGATAAACGCAACTTAGTTGCATATTATGCCTCAAATTCTCCTCTCAATCGCTGCTTTTATTTCCACCTATTTAGGCGGCCTTTTTGTAGTGCGTTTCAAAAATAAGATTAATCTTATTATGGGCTTTACAGCCGGGGTGCTTCTCGGCGTAGTGTGCTTTGAAATTTTTCCGGAAATCATTTCCCTCATAAAAGAACATGATTTTGAAACTACTCCTATCATGATCGCCCTCGTCGCGGGTTTTTTGCTCTTCCATATTTTTGAAAAACTATTGCTTATTCACCACGCCCATGAGGATGAATATGCGGCGCACAAACATCCACACGTCGGTTCTTTTTCCGCTCTCGCGCTAGCTGGCCATAGTTTTCTTGATGGTGTCGGCATAGGATTAGCCTTTCAAATCAACGAAGCCGTTGGCATACTCGTTGCGCTTGCTGTTATTTCGCATGACTTTACCGATGGGATGAATACAGTGGCCCTTATGCTAACTCATAATAATAGCGATAAAAAATCGAAATTATTTTTGCTGCTTGATGCTATCGCCCCGGTTCTTGGTGCTATTTCGACCCTGTTTTTCAGTGTTTCAGCACACGTTCTTACCATCTATCTTGGGTTCTTTGCGGGCTTTCTTTTATATATTGGCGCGACTGATATATTGCCCGAAGCGCACAGCTCGCATAGCTCATACAAAACTATTCTTCTCACCGTTGCCGGGGCGGCGCTTGTATTCGTAATCAGCCGCTTCGTCTAACATCTATGGTATACTGAAGGTATGCCGCAAAGAAAAAACAAAAAGAATAAAAAAGCCTCCGCAGTTTTCGAACGCGGCGCCTTCCTCGTCATTGCCCGCATCGGATCAATGACTTCCATTATCGCCCATACCGTTTTTTTTCTTGTCTTTTTTATTTTAGGATTAATCGGTTTTAACTGGAACACCCTTCTTTTAATTCTAACAACGGTTGTCTCTCTCGAAGCAATCTACCTTGCTATTTTTATCCAAATGACTGTCAATCAAAATACGCAAAGTTTAGCTGAAGTTGAAGAAGATATTGATGAGATCCAAGAAGACATTGATGACATCCAAGAAGATGTTGATGAAATTCAAAAAGACGTTGACGACATTGTCGAGGAAGAAAAAGAAGCGGAAACCTACGAACGCAAACAAGCATTAACCTTAGAACAAATTCAAAATGAGCTTCAGCGCTTAGCCGGAACTATCGAACAATTCCGAGCGCCAGCGAAAAAGAAGTAGGCGTATGGCAAATATAATGTACGGTGTTTCAGGACAAGGCTTCGGCCATTCCGCCCGCAGCCATGAGGTTCTAGCCCATCTTAAAAAAAGAGGGCATAATCTCCTGGTACTCACCTATGCGCAGGCCTTGGGTGTGATGAAAAAAGATTTCCCCACTGTTGAGATTCCCGGGCTAGGCCTTAACTACCAAAATAACCGGGTTTCTTATTCTCGTACCATATATGATAATGCTCTCATGCTTTTTCGGAGCAGTACGAAATGGCCAACGTTGCTACGTCGTATTAGAGCATTTAAACCAGATCTTGTTATAACTGACTTTGAACCGCTTTCGGCTGTCTTGGCTCATTTTGAAGACCTACCTCTTATTTCCTTTAACAACCAGCACCAACTAACCAATACAGCTCTATCCGTTCCCAAAAAATATCAAAACGAATTTAGGACAACCAAGCTCGTTATCCAATCGATGATATGGGGAGCCCGTTATTACTTAATAACAAGCTTTTTTAAAACACCGATTACGAAACCCAACACCTTTTTGTTCCCTCCTGTCGTTAGAGAAGCGGTGCGTCGCCTCAAACCTAGAACCGGCAATTCTACGCTTGTCTATCAAACGGCTGAATTCGATATTTTTTCGGAACTTAAAAAATTAGCACCTAAACGTTTTATTGTATACTGCAATAGAGAAGATAGCGTTGATGGAAATATACGAATTAAAAAACATAACCCCCAAACATTCTTAGCAGATCTAAAAAACTGCAATGCGATTATTGCTACCGCTGGTTCAAGTCTTGCTTTCGAAGCCCTCTATCTTAATAAACCTTATTTTGCCATACCGGTCGCCAAACAAGTAGAACAAACTATTAATGCTATCTATATAAAAAAACTTGGCTTTGGGGAATGGGCAGAAACATTCACAGCCGCTAAGGGGAAAAAATTTCTTTCTTCTCTCTCTGTCTATCGCCGCAATCTACAGCGCCATCCCAAACCCACTCCAACGGCATTATTCAAAAAATTGGACGCTATTATCAAATCACTATCGCACATTACCTAGTGCACAGGCTCCTTGACAGAAGGAGTCTTTTGTTATAAAATGGAATTCAGCATTTTTAAAAATTTAACATCGCAAAATCTTAATGGTTAAAGACAGATTTCTCAACCAAACATCATTATTTTTTCTCACAGAAGCAATTCTTATTCAGAATTACAATTCTACTAAATTTCCGGTAAACCTCAGTGAAGCAAAGGTCTGCTGTCACTTTGAAATGTCCTGGCCGGAGAAAAAAGAAACCTACACTACACTAGGTATTCCCGAAAATAATACCTCAGTACCTGAGTTCGTAAATAGTAAAAAGATTTTTACAGATCTTAAAAAAAATTTTAAAAAATATAAAATTCTTTCAGAAAAACGCTCATATGGGATATGGACTAATTCTATTATTGCCGTAGTAAGCGCCGACAATAAAAGAATAGCTAGGCCGCTTACAATTTGCGCTGCTATCTGCCAAGAATTTACACAAAAATCAATCAAGCCAATTACTATTGCGGAGTGCTTTTCCGAGGAAATTAAGCCAAGATTTATTTTACATGCTCAAAAATTCCTTGAAAATAATCATTGTGATCCGGAAAAGATTATACTGCCACTCTTAAAATCAATACATTTTAAATAGTATTAATAAATGAACTTATAACCAAAAATCTCACTATTCTTTATAAAGTGAGATTTTTTTATTATTTAATATTAGCCAAAAATTTGATTTATCCCCGCCATGCCCTTGACAAGTTTTAAAGCCTATGCTATACTCCTTTATTACCCTAAAACGGTAATGGATATCCAAATTGAAAATTTATAAAGTTCAGTTGAAGCGGGCTAGGCACGACAAGCATGGGGATTTCTTCGTTAGAAACAATCCGGTTACGACTAGATTCTTTCTAATGAAAATTTCTTGCCTACCCGCTTGAGCTGAACTTTAACTAAAACCCCCGCCACGTATGTGGCGGGGGTTTTATGTCAGCTATTCATTCTCAGCTGCATCTTGATGCGCATCGGCTGCATCTTCTTCAGCTTCGCGAGCATCTTCATGAGCTGTATCAGCTCGCTCGTCAGCTTCCTCGGTCTCACCATCTAGAAACACATTATTAGTCAACATATGCATGTATGTTATGAATTAAGGAAGCTAGAAATCTTCCAGCCACTACCTATAGTACGCCCTTATCCTAATTTTGTTACATCAAGACTCATTACTTACTATAAAGCAGGCGATGCAGATGGAGTTACGGTCGAGGATGGAGTAGAAGAACCAGGATTTTGCGGAAGAGGCTTTTTCGCACCCACTAAGCACACTGCCTGCCAAGGCACATAATGCGAAGAAAAGCGCTTATCTTTTTTTTCTCCGTTTGGATATGTAACGGAATAATCAAAATATGCATCAGCTCCGGCATGGGCGCTTTCTGTGCATTTCTTTTTGCCTTCCGGAAGGTCCGTCGTTTCAATAATCTTTGTTGGCGGCGGCGGAACAATATTGTATATTACAGGCTTGCCGACATTGACTTCGCGTCCATCTTTAGTTCCCCAAAAATCAAAATATAAATCATTCGTTCCCATGCGAGCTTGAATCAAAATATAATGCCCCGTATCATTCACAAATTTATAATCAGGAGCTGGATCATATATTGTTGCATCAGTGCCAGCTGGTTCATAATAGGCGACTCTATATGAATGATTGCGGCGAGCAGTAACCGGTAGGCCCGAATTAAAGGTCGCCCTAAAAACCGTAGTGCCGATTTGGCATAAACCGCCTCCAAACTCCGGCGTAGTTTTATTTTCTTTTATAACGAGCTCAGGCAAATATCCTGCCTTAGCATCTATTGAACCCAGGGCTTTTAAAAGAGAAAATTCTTCACCCGGTTTAATGAGCAGCCCATCCAAAGCCATTGCTCCTACCTTTATGTTATGTCGACGGTTGGCCGGGGATCCAACAAACTTTGAATAGCCGGTCCCTATGATTTCTTTCAAACCCAAATCTTCAGCAGTTTGATCAGCGACAGCGCTTTTTATTTCCTTAACCGTAAGCGCAATTTCGTTTGTGCTGCTTCCCGCCGCCCATTTCATAATTTCCTGAATAGCCGCCTCCCTATCAAGACTACGGCCGTCTTTGCCTGCCTGCCAAACCGTTACGCGGCCATTTTCAATTTTTAATTTTGCATCTTCAACCTCTTGCCCTACAGCAGGTTCAACTTTTTCTTTAAGAAATTGCGCTATGGCTGCAGGATCGAGCCCGGCAGTGACTGCACCGTCAAGTCGCACGGCATTTATCCAGCCGCGTATAAGACCCTGGTCTAGCTTCCATTTTTTTTCTTCGTAGACCAATGAAACTGGCTTAAGTTCTAGTAACCGAGCTATGGCCGGCTCTATATTACGAATATCGGAACGCTTGATATCAGGATAGGTTGTTTGAGTTGCTAGCATGACGGGCTCTGCTACACCCCAGCTAAAATGATCAATGATTGAATTAACAGCAGCTTCATAATCCAAACGCACTCCATTTTCTTCATCGCTAATATTTAAATCTCCGTTAGCCTCAATGATAATGCTGGCATTACGTGATTCTTTTTCAAGATCCGAAAAATCTCTTTTTAACTCAGCTATTATTTGAACCCTATCGGCCGATAAAATAAAGGGTAATGTTTTCCCGCTTATAAGCGCCTGTGTTTGATCAATGATATCTTTTACAAAGTTCCCCGAGCGGCCAATATTCATTGCGGCCCTTGTCGAAGCCTCACTATTAAAAATAATTAATTGAGTCGCAAGGTCCGGACTTAAACTAATATCTTCGGGAACAATTGTTTTTTTTCTATCCCCAGTACTGACCGTGATTCCATCGGAAATACTATTAATTCTATTGTCTAATAAAGCTTTTGCCTCCTTCGAATTTTTTCCGCCCACATCAACTCCGGCAACTCGTATGCCGGGGTACACCAAACCGTCATACCTATCCTCGAACCATACATAGCTCAAGCACAATAAAAAAAAGACAGCCACAACAGCGGTCAACGTTATTAATAGCCAAGCAGGCAGAATGTTATGCAGCTTTTTCATCATGGTTCTTCAATAACTCATTTAAAATATCCGCCGGAGCTGATACCGAAATTGGCTGCGCAGACAGGGTTAGCCACAGTGAAGCGCCAATGCTCACGCCGGCTGGCAATAAGGATTCAGGGCAGCGGAATGTTTGACCGTCGCATTCAAGACATGCTTCTCCATTTTCTACCGATTTTAATACCGCTTGATGTATCATATATCTCTTTCTTTTACCTTGATAGTAGTTGTTTTTGAACGGCGCGCCTTAGGCAAAGTTATTGTTAAAACGCCGTTATGCAAGGAAGCAGCCACCTTATCGCCTTTTACTTCTATAGGCAACACTATTGAGCGCGAAAACCTTCCCCAATAACATTCTCGGTATAAATATGCATCCGCGGCGATATGTTCTTCTGATTCTCGGCGCCCCTTAATGGTAAGTATATCCTCTACCAAGGAAATCTCTATATCGGTAGCCGAAGCACCGGCAATAGTTGATTTAACAACGACCGCATCTTCAGTCTGGTAAATATCAACCGAAAGCTGGCCCTCCTCTTCTCCAAAGGACGGCCACTCACTTGCTTGTTCATCGGGCTGGTGCATGACAAGGGGTCGGGAAACAACCGGCTCCCGGCGCAAATGTGACAAAAATTTTTTCATATTCTGCCTTTAGTATAGCATATTTTTGTGGTACACTACAGATAGAAAACGTATGACAAACATCACCCCCTCAATAGACGACCTCATCCACAATAACCCCCAACCCGGGGAGGATGATAGTCCTGAGGAAAAATTCCAAAAAAAACAAGGCGAAATTCAAGCACGGGATCTTGAACGGCTTACGAGCGCTAAAGCCGCGGCCAGCGGACTGCCATACATAGACCTCACCGGCTTTCCTATCAGCCAGGAAGCGCTGGCGTTAATACCCGAAGAAGAAGCTCGTGATTTACAGGTAGTGTGTTTTTATTTTGACGGCAAAAAATTGCGCCTAGCTGCGCGCGATCCCTTAAGCCAAGGCGTGCAGACTAAATTAGCTGAGTTGGAAGAAAAGTTCTTCATTAAAAACGCCGAAGTATATCTTGCTTCAAGCCGCAGCCTTGAACATGGACTCTGGTTATACAGAAGCCTGCCTAAGTTCAAGGCACCAAGCGAGGGCGTTGAAATCAGTGAGGCAAATTTAGAAAAATTTAAATCCGAAATTAGCGATTTTCACAGCCTGGGCACTAAAATCAACACGGTCAACATGAGCGATGTTATTGTCTTACTTATTGCTGCCGCTCTCAAAGTTGGTTCAAGCGATATACACATCGAAGCAGAAGAAAACGGCGTTGTTGTCCGCTTGCGTGTTGACGGAACACTGCAACAAGCGGCCATTATTGACCGCGAAAAGTGGCGCCGGGTAATCTCGCGCTTGAAAGTTCTTTCCAAGGTAAAAATTAATATTGAAGACAAACCTCAAGACGGCCGTTTTACAATTTTTACAAGCGAAGAAAAAATTGCTGTTCGTTCTTCATTCTTGCCTACTGCCTTCGGTGAAAGCGTTGTTATGCGTCTTTTACATTCGAATTCAGTGGCGCTCTCCTTTGATTCCCTTGGTTTATACCCCCGGGCACTAGAAATTCTAAAAGAGGAAGTTGATAAGCCTAATGGCCTTGTTTTGGTTACTGGACCAACCGGATCTGGAAAAACAACGACTCTGTATGCCGCCCTTAACCACGTCAATAAACCGGGTACTAAAATTATTACCTTAGAAGATCCTATTGAATATCAACTGCCCGGAATCAACCAAAGCCAAGTTGAAGAAGAAAAAGGTTATACTTTTTCTAATGGCCTGCGTTCAATTTTACGCCAAGATCCCGATATTATCATGATTGGCGAAATGCGCGATCTTGAAACAACAGAAATCGCCGTTCGCGCCGCTTTAACAGGCCACCTTGTGCTCTCAACAGTACACACCAATGACGCCGCTGGTGCCATACCACGCCTTATCGATCTTGGCATACAAACCTATCTCCTTACTCCCGCAATTAACGCCATCGTCGGACAGCGTCTCGTTCGCAAACTATGCCCTCACTGCAAAATTCAGCAAGAGCTCACTCCTGCTGACGAAGAAAAAATAAAAAAAATTCTTGCCGTTATCAGCCCCAAGGCCGGCATTGATGTCCCTAAGGATCCTCTCATTACCTATAAGGCAGTGGGATGCCCTGAGTGCGCCGGTATTGGCTATAAAGGACGTACGGGTATTTATGAAATTCTTGTCATGACACAAGGAATTAAAGAATTATCATCAGCAAATGCTTCTGCTTTTAAAATTCTACAGCAAGCGGTTGAAAACGGGATGGTCACCATGCTGCAAGATGGCGTCCTTAAATGTCTTCAGGGTATTACAAGCCTCGAAGAAGTATATGAAGTCGCCGGAAAAATGGATTATGTTGACGCCCTGTATGATATTGCCATTTCCCAAACCATAGGACGCGGCTTAAAGCTTGATGAAGCAGCGCTGCACAGCGGCCAATCTCTCATTGCCGATTTAACTATAGATCATGCCGCTTCCTTGCAAAATCTTCATACAAGCGAAATCTTAGCCAGCGTTATGGCTGGCGCATTAGCGGGCGAAGCAGGGGATGTAAATATTGATCCGGAAGAAAATCGCGTTATGATCCGTTACCGCATTGATGGGCTGCTGCATGATATTGCCGCGCTTGATAAAGAATTCTATATTCCCTTACTTGGTGAGATAAAAAATGCCGCTGGTTTTCCAACCAATGTAAAAAAACCCACCTACGATGGCCGTTTCAGCTTAATCATGCCGACAGGAAAAATAGACTGCCGTATTTCAATTATTATGGGCGGATATGGAGAAACAGTGGCGATTCGACTTTTATCAAACCAAGCTAAAAGCCTTGAAATGAAGAATCTCGGTATTAGTTCCGTTTCCTACGATATTGTTAACCGCTCCATTCATAAAACCCGAGGCATTATTTTTACTACTGGTCCGACCGGCTCAGGAAAAACGACTACCTTGTATAGCTTGCTTAATGCCCTCAACAATCCGAGCATCAAAATTATTACGATTGAAGATCCTATTGAATATAACCTGGGCGGCATTGTTCAAACTCAAATCAATGCCGAAGAAGGATATACTTTTGCCTCTGCTCTGCGCTCGCTCTTGCGTCAAAATCCAAACGTCATTATGGTTGGTGAAATCCGTGATGAAGAAACAGCTAAAGTTGCCGTTGAAGCCGCTCTTACCGGCCACCTTGTGCTTTCAACAATTCACGCTAATAGCGCCGCCGGCGCTATCGCTCGCTTTGTAGGGTTAGGCATTGAAAAATCTCTTCTCTCAAGTGCCATTGAATGCACCATCGGTCAACGTCTTGTTCGCAAGTTATGCCCGCACTGTAAAAGTGTAGGCGAAGCAACGCCGGAGCTAATTGAAAAAACCAAGCAAGCCCTCCAACAAATCGAAGGGCGAAATGACATTTCTATTCCCGCTGCTCTGACCTTTTATAAAGCTGTTGGCTGTAAACAATGCGGCGGCCTTGGCTATAAAGGACGTATTGGTATTTATGAAACAATCGCCATGACAAGCGAAATGCAAAAGTTAATTCAAACTTCTGCTGTGACTGAAAGTGACATTGAAAACCTTGCCCTAAGCCAAGGATCGATACTCATGATTCATGATGGAATTTTCAAGGCCCTTGCTGGCGATACAACAATCGAAGAAGTATTTAGAGTGGCCGCTTAATTCCGTTTAGATATGATCTCAAAAAATTACGTTTCCTCAATTGCCATTCTTGTGAGCGCTGTTGTTGGCGTCGGGATGTTTACCTTGCCGTATGTAGGTATGAAGGCTGGCATTCTTACAATGATTTTTTACTTTCTTGTGTTGGGCGGCGTACAACACTGGTTTCATAAGCTGTACGCTGAGATCGTTCTTTCTACAAAAAAACAACATCGCTTGCCAGGATACGCAGAAAAATATCTAGGCATAAAAAGCAAGCGCCTACTGCTTGTATTGACCATGTTTGCTGGATATGGCGCCCTACTAGCCTATACCATCATTGGCGGTGACTTTCTTTTCCAACTGCTAAGCCCTCTTTTCGGAGGGACGGTCTTTTTTTATACAGCCCTACTATTAGCACTGCGAAGTCTGGTTATTTTTTTTGGCCTATCATGGGTTACCAGAGTTGAAGTAATTTTAACAGGAGGACTTATTGGAACCATGCTAATTATTGGAGCAGTAGCCACGGATGGCGCTATGGCATCTAATATCACCTTATTTAATCCGGGCAATTTCATGCTTCCCTATGGACCTATATTCTTTGCCGTTGGCGGAATTTTAGCCGTGAATGATATTTGCCTAGTCATGAAAAAAGAGAAACAGCGCATTCAAAGCGCATTGCGCGTCGGTCTTATTATTTCCATTTCTCTTATTGCGCTTTTCACTATTACCGTTATGAGCCTATCTGGAGCACAGACCTCTCCGGATGGCCTCGGCGGCCTGCGTTCATTTATCGATCCCTTGTTTTACAATGTCCTCTTAGCTGTAGGCATTGTGACAGTAACCACTTCTTTCTTTGCGATGGCTGAAGCGCTTGAAGAAACATATGTTTGGGATTTCAATATTAACCGCCGAATTGCCTGGCTGCTCGTTTCAACAGTGCCCTTTATTTTGTATTATATTGGCGCTCAAGATGTCACAAAAGTCATAGCACTAACCGGTGCAATTTCCGGCGGCCTGCTCGGCGCTTTTTATTTAGTGCTAGCTTTACGCGCTAAACTTAAACCGGAGTTAGATTCTCCTATTAAAGTACACCTCACTCCGGCGATTGCTTACGCGGCAACAGCACTCCTCATTATTGGCCTTGGCTATCAACTCATAGAAATATTTGGATAATATGAAATTAGTAATAATTTCAGACATTCATGACAATCGCTTATATCTTGAAAAGTGCCGAGCCTACTGCCTAGCGCATGCTATTGAAGCAATCCTTTGCACGGGAGATATTTGCGATGAAGAAACCCTGGAACGCCTGGATGATTTTAATATTCCCGTATATGTTATACGCGGCAATGGCGATTTTTTTGAAGACAGTGCCTGTGATTCTTTAAAACATGTTACGTGTTTAGGAAGAACCGGAGAAGTGACTTTAGAAAACAAAAAAATCGGTCTTTGTCATGAACCTTACTATATTAAAGAAATACTGCCGAATAATTACGATATACTATTTTTTGGGCATACGCATAAACCATGGATTGAAACTCGCGGTTCAACGCTCGTCATTAATCCCGGCTGCTTATCCGGCCATCCGGCGCCTTCGACTTTTGCCGTCTGGGATACATCTCAGCCAGAACCGGAACTACTATTAACTGATCAATGCTAAAAGCAGCCCCCGCAAGAGGGCTGTTTTGGTAATAAAACTAGTTCTTTTTCTGCTCTAAATATACTAGCGTATCGTAGCCTTGTTCAATTCTATCTTCTTTACGGATGCCAAGGCATATTAAAAATTCAAACAATTCATTTTGCACCGCTTCTGAATCTTCTTCGTCAGTTATTTTTTCAACTTCAATAAAAGAACCTAGCGTATCAACATCATCCAAACAAATTTCATATTCTCCATACTGCGCTTTGCGGCGATATTTTTTTACTTGAATTTCTTCGCGATACCCGAGCATTAACAAAATTTCCCGCATTTCGTCAGCATCATCAACGGCTACTTCGTGCTCGATGGCATCAAGATCATTGGATAATGGCTGTTTAACGGTGAATAAAGTCTGGTTATTGCTTTGCCTAATGCGCAGATACTGGTTCCCGGGAACGTGCTGATCAAAGGGATGGTTATGATTCACATAAATAGCATCTTCTTGGCGCACCGGTTCCGATAAACTACATCCCAAATCTTTCAACTTTTCTTCAAGGATTTTTTTATCAAAAATTCTGGCCTTTACTTCAACTTCTTTGCGCATATGATTAATTAATAGTTTTTAAAAATTCATTTGTATGATCTGGTTCGGGGTCTAATGTCTTTGATACATTCCATATTACTTCAAACTGAGAACTGAGCATTTCAACAAATTCTCGGCTTTCAATAATAAAACCAAAGCTCTCTTTCTTTGAAGAAACAAAGGCTACTTTACTTTCATATATCCAATAACCCATTGAAAAATGAATATCCTCGGGGGCAATTCGTATTTCTCTAAAAAATCCGTCACCAACACCCATATAGGTATGCGTTTTCAAATCAACTCTCTGACTTTGCGGCCAAATTCCTCTCGTATAAATATGGCGTTTAATTCTCTCAGCATTTAGTTTTCTAAAAAACTCTTCTCCTAATAATCCTATGGTTGCTTTTATGGGCCAATAAGCTTTTGTTTCAATATCTCTATACAGCAACATATCACGCAAGACATGCTTAACACCCTCAGCGCCTTCAAATAATTGAAACTTAGGAGCGACTTGAATAGCTTGAGCATTGAGCTCGGTAAACATCATTTTAATTTTAATTTTATCACGCTCTAAGTCTTTAATCCTATCATCAAAAATAGATTGAATAGCTTCTTGTGATACGGGTATAAATGTCTTAACCCCATTTTTTAAGGACTCGACGATTAAGCCTACATCCTCTAATTTTCTCGCGAAACCATATAAAGATGGACGGGGCAGACCGGTTTTTTTTGCTAATTCTCCGGCTGTTAGTCCGCCATGCTCCAACAGAAACAAAAACATTTTTATTTCTTCATCTCGCAACCCTAATTTTTCGAGAGTAGTATCTAACATATTTACTTTAAAATTAGCCTATTTTCTATATGTTGTCAAATATGTACAACAGTATTAACAATATCCCTCCTTTTCGGTATGCTAAGAGATTCTTTAAAAATTAAATAAAAAAAAATGAATAACCAAAATTCTATTATCGTGAGTGAGAAACTAAGTGCCACAATTTTATCCTCGCGAAAAAAACTTGGATTATCTCAAGGCGAACTCTCAAAGCAATGCGGAAAAGTAAACGGAACAGAAATACCTATAATAAGTACTTCAACTCTTTCTAACATTGAAACAAAAAGACAAAAATCACTATCATACAGTGCTTACCATGCATTAAAAGAAGTACTGGGCTTTGATTGGAGAATAGTCGATACTAATTTCTTGATTTTGATTGAACGTGATTATAATAATGAACTTATAAATATATTACTGGAACTTGAAAAAGTTGATCCAGTTTGGATTCTATATACCGAATCCATAGATACCCAACCATTTTTTAATAAGTTGCGGTGGATAGAAAAAATTCTTGATAATGGAAAGTCAGATATTGCATTATTAGAACTCAAGCAAGAAGAAATAAACATTATTAAATCTTCTAGTAAATTATTGATAATCGCTTATCTAACTAAAACAATGATATTAGTTGGTTTAAAAAAAACCAAAAGACTTTTAGGCTCATCTGCTCAAAAATTTTTGCAGGACTTAAACGAAGTAATTACTATAAGAAAAATGAACACTTATGAACTTCTATTTACGTCCGAGTGGACATTATAAATAATACTATAAATTTATTCTAAAATTATACTTAATCAAACAATGGAAAAAGAATCTATATTCTTTCTAGTCATAGGTGTATCTGCATTCTTGGGAGCGTTTTTTAGCTGGCTCATAACACATGAAATTATGGACCGAAAGCTAAATAAAATGCAAAAAAAATTAAATGAGGCTAAATATATTCCTGGAACAGGTAAAATTGGTTACTACGATTCAATACTTTTAGAAGAAAAGAGTAGTATTCTCAGGCACGCACTAACAGAGTATAATCATCCCTATACATTTGCCCGTATACTGTCTTGTAAACAAATAGGACGAGAAGGCGAGCGGCAAAATTTTCGCTACACTATTGAATATTGGAACCATTAATATCTTATAACTAAAAGCGAACGCATACACGTTCGCTTTATTTTTTTCGTCCAAAATGTTTAATCTTTTACCTCAACATGAGCCGCTTCATATTCCGAAATCACATCTCGATGGCGTAAAATCCCAACTAAGCTATTAAATTGATCCCTTGTCGCCATATTCTTTTCTATGCGCTCAAACCAAGCTTGATGATAATTAAGGCGTTGTTCAAGGGCAATGAACCGTTGATCAATGTTATCAAAGCGCTCATTCATACGGTTCTCCAAGTCAACAAATTGTTGCTGAACTTTAGTAGAGAAGTCATTTAGAGCCTCCAAAATTTCTTGCATAGAAATCTCTTCTTTTTTCATACCCCCTATTTAATAATAAAGGAGGGTAAAAATTATTTTAGCACGAGCCAACTACCTTGCCAACTCACTGGCAATTGCTATTTCATCATTGCCAAATACTTTCCCGTATAACTCTTTTTTACTTTGGCAACATCTTTTGGCGTTCCGGTTGCCACAATTTCACCGCCCCTATCGCCGCCTTCGGGGCCAAGGTCGATAATCCAATCAACTGATCGGATAACGTCTAAATTGTGTTCAATAATCATTACCGTGTTGCCCCTGTCTACTAAGCGATTCAAAATACCAAGCAAACGGCGAATATCTTCAAAGTGTAAACCAGTTGTCGGTTCGTCTAAAATATATAATGTTTGGCCAGTTGGTCGGCGGGATAACTCTGTTGCTAATTTAATACGCTGGGCTTCACCTCCGGATAAGGTCGTTGCTGATTGCCCCAACTTAATATATCCTAATCCGACCTCAAACAACGTTGCTAATTTTTGGTGAATGGCCGGCAATGTCTTAAAGAAGTGCATAGCCTCTTCAACCGTCATATTTAAAACATCGGCAATATTTTTTTCTTTATAATGAATTTCCAATACTTCTCGCTGATAGCGCTGGCCATGGCAGACATCGCATTCAACATACACATCCGGTAAGAATTGCATTTCTATTTTTATAATACCGTCTCCCGAACAAGCTTCGCAGCGGCCGCCAACAACGTTAAAAGAAAAACGTCCCGGCTGATAGCCGCGTAATTTCGCTTCGGGCAAACCGGCAAACAAATCGCGGATAGGAGTAAATAGACCCGTATAGGTTGCTGGATTAGAGCGGGGAGTGCGGCCTATAGGAGACTGATCAATATCAATTACCTTATCCAAATTTTTTAAGCCGTCTATGCGCTCATGCTTTCCGGGCAGATCCTTGGCGTTATAAAAATGATGGGTTAGAGACTTTGCAAGAATATCCGTTATCAATGTTGATTTTCCGGATCCGGAAACTCCGGTAACGGCAATTAATTTACCCAAAGGGAATTCAACGGTTACATTTTTTAAGTTATGCTCAGTAGCGTTTACAATCGTAATTGCCTGCCCATTACCCGAACGATACGTACTAGGAGCAAGAATAACTTTTTTCCCAGTTAAGTATTGACCAGTTAACGACTTGGGATTCTTTTTAATTTGAGCCAAACTGCCGGCCGCTACTACCGTACCGCCATGCTCTCCGGCTCCAGGTCCGATATCAATAATATAATCAGAGGCTTCCATAGTTGCCGCATCATGTTCAACAACAATAACCGTATTCCCGAGATCGCGCAGTTCTTTTAACGTTTCAATAAGCTTGTCGTTATCGCGCTGATGCAAGCCAATTGACGGTTCATCTAGAATATATAAAACACCCATTAAAGCTGAGCCGATTTGGGTTGCCAAGCGTATGCGCTGGGCTTCGCCGCCGGACAGCGTATTGGCGGCGCGCGCCAAAGTTAAATAATTCAAACCAACGTTAAGCAAGAACTTTAAACGCAAGTTTATTTCCTTAAGAATTTGTGCGCCAATCTTTTTTTCCCGAGCGGTTAGTATTTTCGAAGCTTCTAAATCCCTAAAAAATATCGCCGCTTCATCTAATGATTTAACGGTGGCTTCATGAATCGATAAGCCGACAATTTTAACGGCGAGGCTCTCCGGCTTCAAACGCTGGCCATGGCAGGCGGGGCATTCCAAAACTCGCATATAACCCTCTATTTCCTTGCGGATATAATCTGATTCCGTTTGCTGATACCGGCGCATTAAGTTAGGAACAACACCTTCAAAATTTCCGTCTTTGTCGCCTTGCAAAATCATTCCTCGCTGCTTCGGGCTTAATTGTGCCATCGGCGTATTTAAATCAAAACCGTATTTTTGCGCAGCTGTTCCCAGTTGCTTCATCAGCCACATTTGGCCATTAACGTTGTTATAAATCCATGGCTTAATTCCGCCCTGAGCAATGGTTAATTTTTCATTAAAAACCAAATCCGGGTCTATTTCTAACTTTGTTCCCAACCCAGAGCATTCCGGACAAGCGCCATGAGGCGAGTTGAAGGAGAAATTATGCGGTTCGGGTTCAGTGATGGTTAAACCGCAATTCGGGCAGGCCAAAAGCCGAGAGAATATTTTTAATTCCTCTTCCTTTACTTGCCAAATATATACCAAACCTTCTCCGAGATCGAGCGCCCGTTCAACTCCCTCGGTTAAGCGGGAAATATCTTCTTTATCTTTGGAAACCGTTAAACGGTCAACAACAATCTCTAGCGTATGTCGCTTTTGCTTATCAACGCTTAAATCTTCAAATTCTTCCAGCGTATATATGATGCTATCAAAACGCAAGCGGCTGAAACCGGCTCGTTGAATGCTTGGCAGAACCGATTTATGCTCACCTTTCTTATCGCGAATAATCGGAGCGAGAATAATAACTTCGCAATCCGCACAGGTAGTCGTAATTTGATGGATGATTTCGTCCAGCGAATAGGGCTTAACTTTTTCACCGCAATTCGGACAATGGGGTATTCCTATACGAGCGTACAATAAACGGAGGTAGTCATAAATTTCCGTTACTGTTCCAACGGTTGAGCGAGGATTATGCGACGTTGATTTTTGATCAATGGAAATGGCCGGCGAAAGACCCTCGATTAAATCAACATCCGGCTTATCTATTAAGCCGACAAATTGACGGGCATAGGCCGATAAGGATTCAACATAGCGGCGCTGTCCTTCAGCATAGATAGTATCAAAAGCCAAAGAGGATTTTCCAGAGCCGGAAAGACCTGTTATAACAACAAGTTTATCGCGCGGAATTTCAACATCAATATTTTTTAAATTATGTACGCGCGCGCCTTTGATCTTAATGAAGTTATGAGGGGTTTTTGAGGAGGGCATAGGGTTATTTATCTTCACTAGTATACATGAAAAAACGCCCTATGGCAAGCCCCTAGGAGAAATAATCTTTGACAAAGTGAATTAATAATGATTAAATATCAACAACATTTTAAAAATTAAATAAAGAAATTGGGAAAAAATAAAGATAATCAAAGCCAGCCAACAGCACTCCCCGAACCAAAATTTTCTACTACCATTACGTTAAATAAAAAATCAATTCAGGTGCGGTTTATAAATCTTGTACGCTCAAACCACCAAAATCTTATAAACAAAAATTTAAAAAAAGTATCCTTCCCTCTCATTCAAATACTGCATAAAATTACCTTCAGGCACTGCCTTACCGGAAACCCCAAGAAACCCGTTGATTCATTGATATTAGTAAATATAGTTTTACTTGATATTTCAATAAATCAATTAAACAAAGATTTTATAACCAACCACATACATTCTTATGAAGAAAAAAATCCAAACGTGGAAATAATTGGTTATCAAATCCATCAGGGGACTGCTTATGTCTTGAAAGAGAATGAAGATAACTTGATATACTTACATACAGCCAGCAAGCCGTTCTCAAAAATTTATTTAGAAGTACCAGGGAAAACAGTTAAAAAAACAAAGGAAGAAAAAATGCTTGGCAAATATATGGTTGCATATGAAAGAAATGACTATCCGGAAACCAAACCTGACCGCTTCCTATTCGATTCGCGAAAATATATCATCACTCCGCATTTATTTAACGCACCAAAAGATAACAAAAAGGCCGCTTAAGCCAATATCAATAAACCCTTCTTGTATTTAATTACAAGAAGGGTTTTTATTTATGTCCGCAAAATTCTAATGGTTCCATGATTAGCTCGCACCTCGACAATATCCCCATTCTTTATGAGCTTGGTCGCGTTTTTTGTCCCAATAATACAGGGCTTGCCTAGTTCCCGAGAAACAATAGCGGCATGACAGGTTATTCCGCCTTCATTCGTAACAATAGCTGCTGCCTTTCGCATAAGCGGTACGAACTCCGGTCTTGTCATGCTCGTAACTAAAACCTCGCCCTCCCTAAACAGTTCAAACTCATCTTCGGTCATAACAATGCGCGCCGTTCCTTTGGCATATCCTTGCGAAGCGACTTGGCCGCGAATAATATCGGTTTCTTCAAGCGATTGATTAATCAACGCTTCGAGATTATCGCGCAAAGAAACAGCTTCTTTATCTTCAAACATCCTAAAATTTCCCTGATCCAATGTTAGCAAAATACCTCGGCTGCGGCGCTTTGCCAAAACTGATTCGGAAAGCAAGCCTTTTAAAACATTATCAACTTCATCAAAACTCAAATAGCCAAGATATTTTCTATTTATTCCTGTTAAACGCTCAAGTCCTTCAAGTATCGCAAATAAACAATGGATGCCCATTAAGTTATGTTTTTTTCTATGCTCGCGCCAGTATGTTAAAGCGCTAAAAAATTCCAAAGGGTTTTCTTTAAGTTTATATTTTTTCAATATGGCCGCGACATCACGCTGCTTATCTTTTTGGTAATTTTCCAAACGAACCATCTCTTCCTTAAAGCGAGGCTTATCAGAAATATATTCTCGTATTTGTTCAGCCACATCTTCAAGGGTAATATGGCGCAGCTGCGCATAGGTTGAACGATAATAATCAAAGGTGGTACGGTAGTCAAAAATATGCCGTTCATGCTTTTTTAAAAATTGTTCCATCGCTTTATCATCGTGCAAAGCTTCACTCGGATTTAACTTCTTCATTAACTCTAAAAACGCTAATTTTCGTTCATCAAAAAATGTTAATTGTGACGGTGTTGTTAAAATTTCCATTTCCTTTTGCGTAAAGCCATGTGCTTTGGAAATTTCAATTATCTTTTCATGATCAACACCAGTATCAAAGGCATCTATAAATAAAGAATGTTCCCAAAAACCATCATATGCCGAACAAAGCCGTTTAAAGAACCCCTGCAGTATATCGCGCGAATTAAAAACGAGCGAGGATAACTCAGAATATAGTGTTTCTATCTCAAGTGCTGAGACAAGATAGCGTCTATAGATTGTTTCATAGGTTCCGTGCTGGCCATACTCTTTATAAAAAGATGAGGATAGATTATGCAATGCTTCATAGTCCCAATATACCGCACCATAATCTTCCTTAACATACATATCCACGTGCGAACCAAAGCTATACTCCCTACCGCCGTGTTTTAAACGATACCAGCCGGCAACCAAGAACCAGGGTAAAAAAGTAAAAGGGAAACATTCGGCCTCTTGTTTATAAATTCTATTATTTACTATAGGTTTTAACGTTTGGTTTTTTGTATCCTCTCCAACATACTCTATGAGATCAGGAATGGTGACGCCGTACATTGAGCATATCTTCTCCAAAGTGGAAAAACGTATGCCATCTATTTTCCCATGCAAGAGCGCATTAATCGTATTGCGATTAATACCAGTTTCACGGGCAATATCGCTGGCATTTTTGTTAATTTTCCCTGCTAGTTCTAAAAATTTTGTCTTAATCATACATAAAAGATATATAGCCAAGTAGGCAATATATCTTTTATATAAACTATTCTAAAATTTTTGTCAAATATATGACTAGTTTAGTAGTCAATCATTCGCTTTCTTTATAATTTTTACTAGCCCATGATTAGCATTGACTTGTACTAAATCACCATCGTGTAGTACCTGAGTGGCTATTTTTGTCCCTATAACACAAGGGATTTTCAATTCGCGGGAAACAATAGCGGCATGCGAAGTTATACCCCCTTCATCAGTGACGATAGCCGCCGCCTTTTTCATTGCCGGAACATAATCCGGTCTGGTCATAACAGCCACTAATATATCACCCTGTTCAACCCTCCCAATTTCTTTGACGCTCCGAATAACTTTAACCCGCCCTTCAGCCTTTCCTAAAGCTGCCGTCATACCGCGGAAATCTTCAATGTCATGACTTATGGATTCTCCTAATAAATCTAATCGTATTTGATTCGCTCGCGCTCCCGTTACCACTTCATGGCCGTCTTGATTCCAATATATTACTGAATTTCGACGGCGCTCTTCAAGAACACTATTGCTGGGTATGTTTGTAAAAACATCGGAAACCTCTCGCGGAGAAAGATATTTTAAGAGTTCAACATTCACATTAATACGCCTGGAGATTTCTTCTAGAAGTAAACCCGTATAATGAGCCGTAAACATAGTTGCTTTTTTACGATCATCTTGCCAGCCAGTAAAATCTTCGGTAACCTCCAAAAGAAACTGCGTTGTGCTATCAAGCGTTATGTGCGACAGTATTTCTTTTTTAGCGACAGCATTATTTTCCGGCATGCTTTCCAAGCGCTGTATTTCTTCATCAACATCTAGCTCCGAGGATTCGATTCTGGCGATTTCTTCCTCAAAATAAAGCGGGGTTAAAGCGTGTGAGTCAACATAATTATTCCTTATCCAGAAATAGCGTTCTTGATACCTTCGTATTAATTTCGGCTTTTCATGATTGTTTTTTCGAATTTGCTGAATTAGCTTGAAGAGATCGAGTTCGGCCTCGCGAATAAATGAAGAGTGAGCGGGGGTCGTTAGTTTTGAAAAAATCTCAGAGGGAGTAAATTTTTTTTGCAGTTGTGGGGTGTTTTTATATATTATATTTATTTTTTCTTCAAGCAAACGATCGCTGCCTAAAGCAAAACCGTCAATAATAGAGCTAGAACTGTTGCGCTCTAAAATAGTGGCAAGAAAATCATTATGCAATTTAATTAACTCTTGATTGGACAAATCATATAAATTTTTTTTCCCAATATAATTGCAGGCTTCATAGAATTTCTTTTCAAAATTTTCGTAATCAACAATTAATTTTTTGCTGATATGGGGATCGCTGATCGCATATCCTAATATTTTTTTTGTTATACGGTCTATTTCTTCTATATCAATATACCAATCGGCTTTGCCTTCTTCAAAAAAACAAAAATGCTGGTCAAAGGCCAACCCATCTTTTTCCTCTCGTCTCGTTATAATTTCCGCTTCGGCAATCATGTGTAATAAATACGGCGACCCATCAAAACGCTGATGGTACCATGATCGTCCTAGCCATTTTTCTGTTTCAGCCGCAATTATTCCTGGCATATAAGGCATGGTTTCGGAATTTTTTTCAAAATACCGCAATGGTTCTAACAGCTCAAAAACTGGAATTTCTAAAACGCTAGCAATTTTAGCCAAACTTTGAATGGAGATATTTCGCCTGCCGCCCTCAAGGGTACTGATATACGACGGATCAACTCCCATTCGACGAGCCAGCTCTCCTTGCGATAAATTTTGAGATTCACGCTGCTTGCGCAAACTTTCTCCAATTATGTGGGTAATAGTAGACATATACCACCATCCTACTCTTTATTATTTAAAAGTCAATAATTACCTATAAGTAATATATGCTATTTGCCATTTTTGACTTTTTCCTAAAAATACAATAATTTATGATATTCCGATCCTTAATAAAAATTAATTATGCTTCCCTGTTCTTTACGAGGCCAGAGAAGCATAATTAATAAACCCTTAAATATTTTTAAAATGAAAACAAAATCTTTGTTATTTACCATTGGCAGCATTTTATTGCTCGTAACCATTTATTTAATTAACGAATTCCATGCGACCGGAAAAAATGAAACTTTTCTTTGGATACTTTTCTTTGTATTATTTATCAGCCTCTTTTTCGGAGCAATAATTGTTATTTGCAAAAAAAACGAATCAAAAGAAGAAAAGCCAAGCGTAGAATTGCTTCGTTCAAACTTTGAAAAAACAAAACTAAATAGAATAGAAAATGATAATTTTCAATATGGTCCCGGAGGCGAACTTAATGAGTGTGATTATGTTTTTTTAAAAAATTTCATTGACACTTTTAAAACATGTGATGCGGAGGTTTTAGCAAGCTACGAGACTAGTGTACAAGAAAGTTCTTGGTATAAAACAAGAGCGGTGAATATATCCAACGCCCAAGATGCACTAAGTTTTTTTGAATACCTACTAAATGGTAGCTTAAAACCAATTTTTGTTGAAAAGATTATTTTTAAACTCTTGCCTTTAAAAGTTGAGTATAGAAATCGAAATGAAAAAAAATTTGTCCATTTACATCTTATTTTAGCAGATTACCCTCCCGATACATATGAATATGATTTCTCTATACGAGAAAAATAAATATATTTTATAAAAACAATTAGCTCACCTTGAAAGAAGTGAGCTATTTTTTATATCAAAAAAGCGGCCAAAGCCGCTTTAAACGAGTAGCTGGGGAGAGGCTCGAACTCTCGACCTTAGCGTTATGAGTGCTACGCTCTAACCAACTGAGCTACCCAGCCAGGTACTAATTTATAAATTTTCAATTTTCAATTTCAAAAAAATTTCTAATGTATTAATTTAAAAATTTAAGAATTAATACATTGTTTGAAAATTTTAAATTGAAAATTCTAAAATTTTAAACTCGTGCTCCCAGCAGGATTCGAACCTGCGACCATTCGCTTAAGAGGCGACTGCTCTACCAACTGAGCTATGAGAGCTAATTGTAAATTAAAAAATTAACTAATAAACAAATGAACAAATTATACCTAGAAATTTGTTAATTTGTTACTTTATTCATTAGTTAATTCACCTGTGCACCCGGCAGGATTCGAACCCACAACCCCTTGGTCCGAAGCCAAGTGCTCTATCCATTGAGCTACGAGTGCGGGCCTTATTTCTCTTTTAGCGCGTCTTTCAAAGTCTTACCAGTCTTAAATTTAGCAACTTTAACTTCCGGAATCTGAATACGCTCATTTGGTCGCTGCGGATTGACGCCCCCGCGTGTGTGTCGGGTTCTTGCTTCAAAGGTTCCAAAACCAACTAAATTTACTTTGCGCCCAGCTTTAAGTTCGCCAATTATCGTTGCAATCAAATTTTCAATAACATCCTCAACCTGTTTTTTGGTTAATGATGCTTCCTCAGAAATCTTTTCAATTAAGCCTGCTTTATTCATATAGGCTTTTTAATTATGAAGTAGCGGAAAATTCCGCTGGGTTAATTGACGATTAAACGACTGATCGACAAGGCAAAAAACAAAACGGCCAAAACGACTGTCGTTGTAAATAACATTTTTTCAACGCCGCGCTTCGTACGGTAAACGCCGCTTGAACCACCAAAAACTCCAGAAAGACCCGTACCGCGGTTTTGCATCAGAATAGTCGCAATAAGCAATACGGCGATAATAAGCTGGGTGATTTGAAGCACTCGGATATCCATATTATTTTTTAACCTTTTCCAAAATGGCGTCTAAAGCTGCTGGATGGTTAACAGCCAAATCGGCTAAAATCTTGCGATCAATCTCTACCTTGCCTTCCTTAAGCATACCAATGAACTTGGAATAAGAAAGTCCGCGCTCTTTTACAAAAGCGCTGATCTTAATTTGCCATAAGGCACGGCGGGTGCGCTTCTTAGTCTTACGGTCGGTATAGGCGTGAACTCCAGCTTTTAGAACAGCTGTCTTTGCAACCTTAATCAATTTTTTACGACCCCATTTATAACCTTTGGTTTTCTTAAGTAGTTTACGACGCTTTTTGACGTGGGTGGTTCCTCTTTTTACTCTAGGCATACATTAGTTATATGGAATAAAGCTCCTGACGTTCTTTTCGTCAGTCGTGTGGACGGTGATATCACGACGCTTATTACGGACGGTATTGCCCGATTCGCGGGAATTGAAATGATCCTGTCCAGCTTTGCGGCGACGCAACTTTTTTCCCTTGGTTATCGAGAAACGCTTTGATGTCGCCTGGTGGGTTTTTATCTTAGGCATATCTTCAAAAATTCTATTATCTTAGGCAAAAATCAGCTTTTTTTGCTGGCCAATATCATAGTAAACTTTCCCCCCTGGCTTGTCAAGTTTTCCTCAACGGCGAAGGGGATTTCAGGGTCTGCTTCAAGCATGGAAACAAACTTACCAATTACCTCACGAGCAAGCTCGGGATGCTGTCTTTCCCGGCCGCGCAAAGGCAGCTCGAGACGAAGCTTGTTGCCCTTGCTCAAGAATTTCTTAGCTTGTTCAAAACGAACACCAAGGTCATGCTCGCCAATACGTATAGAAAGGCGAATTCCCTTAGTATCAAGCTTTTTGTGGTGTGTTTTTTGTTTTTGCGCCTTCTTATCGCGTTCATACTTAAACTGTCCAAAATCCATGATCTTTACCATGGGGGGATTTGATGTAGGATTAACCTCAACAAGGTCTAATTCGGCTTTTTGAGCCATTGCCACCGCATCGGCGATATCCATTTCACCTTGATGAGTTCCTTCTTCATCAATTAAAACAACACGCGGCGCGCGGATGCCGTGGTTAAAACGAAATTTCTTCTCTGGTTCTTGATGTTTGGGGCGTCGGTGTGTTCTACGCATACTAATAATCTAAAGTCATAAAGTCTAAAGTTGAAAGGCTATTATAAGTTTTGACTTTAAAACTTTTAACCTTATGACTTTCGACTAACACGGAGCGGGTAACGGGAATCGAACCCGTATCTCTGCCTTGGCAAGGCAATATAATAACCATTATACGATACCCGCGTACTGATCTTGTGCCGAAGGAGGGACTCGAACCCTCACTGCAGGTTAATACAAGCGGATTTTAAGTCCGCCGCGTCTACCAATTCCGCCACTCCGGCGAAAAGTGGGTGTGGAGATGAGGGGAGTTGAACCCCTGTCTAATAAACCGACTCGGGCACGGCTACAGAAATAGTTAAACCTGATATCTCGTTTTCATCCTTAAGGTTTAACGAAAAAAATGAAAACCAGCTTGGGAATTTAAAGTACGAGCCTCAAGCGGCAGCCCTTACCCTAGCTCGCTGAATGACACCCGGGATCCGATGCGCGAGCATATCGGGCGGATGGCTATGGCTATTAAGCGATAGCGAAAGCCGGAACCTTCCAAGAGAAGGCTGGGCTGGCAGTTTTGCCAATTGTGTTGTTGATTGGATTAAGGTGGCAATCAGCACCTTCTGCGTGCGTCGAACAAAGTTTACTATCAAAGCCTGGCATCCCCGGGCTTTTTTTGTAAAAAAACTGTCTACAGTCTGCCGGATTGCTTAATGGATTGTAAGCGCCGCTTAAGATCCCGCTCCTTAAGGCTTTGACGTTTGTCAAAGGTCTTTTTTCCGCGAGCTATAGCGAATTCCAGCTTAACAAGACTTCTCTCAGTATATAGTTTAAGAGGTACTAATGTCAAGCCTTTTTCTTCCTTTTTCCCCAATAGATACTTGATTTCCCGTTGGCGCAATAACAATTTACGCGCCTGGTCGGGCTGGTATCCCTCTAATTTGCCAGCATAGCGATAGGGTGAAATAAAGGCATTAAGAAGATAGGGTTCGCTACGGCCGGCAGTAGGCCGAAAAACAACAAAACTGCCTTTTAGGCTCACTTGGCCGGCCTTAGCTGACTTAACTTCCTGTCCGCTTAAGACAAGACCAGCGCTGAATGTTTCGAGCACCTCATAATCATAGCGGGCCCGTTTGTTCAGCGCCAATACCGTCATACCTCTTTTTTAATATTCCACTCTTTAAGCTTAGCAATAACAGCCCGATTCAAAAGCATTCCTTGCAAATGCCGACGATAAGCAGGGGCCGATAATGACTCCAAAGCCTTGGCATCGTGCGCGTAGCGCTTTTTTAAAAGCCCTAATTCTTCTTCAACACGAGCCTCGTCGACAGTGATTTTTTCTAACGCAACAATCTTGCGCAATGCTAATGTTGCTTTCATACGCTCAGTTGCCTGCGGTTTTAATTCTTCAGCAAACTGAGCGGCGCTTTTTCCAAGACTCTGCAAATAATTTTCAAAGGTACCGCCGGATCGAGCAACATTATGGCTAATTTCGTGCATCATACTACCTGTTTCATCGGCGATTAATTTTTCCGGTATTTCGCCTATAGTGGAACCTTCAATAATCTTTTCAATTATCACGCGTTCGAGTTTTGTTTCGGCTTCGCCCTTCTTTTCATCGGCAATGCTTTTCTTGATATTAGTTTTTAGCTCCTCAAGAGTCTTTAAACCAAAAGGGATAGCAAACTCATCATTGAGCTCAGGCATTTCTCGAGCATATACTTGCTTTGCGTCAACCTTGAACTCAACTTTCTTGCCGGCTAAATTGCTTTGATGATGGTCCGCCGGATAATTCAAGAAAAATTCTCGAGTATCTCCAACCTTCATTCCCGTAACGTGCTCATCGAAGCCGGGAACAAAATAATCTTTTCCAAGAATAACTGCTGTCTCTTTAGCTTGGCCGCCTTCAATAGGGACTTTATCAACAAACAAATTAACATCTACTACTAATTTATCACCCGTTTGCGCAGGTCTATCAGCAATAGCTTCGGTGGCTCGCATATCACGCAACTGCTCAATCATTTTTCCAACTTCTTCCTCGGTAGCTTCAGTTGTTTCAAGTGAAACATTAAAGTCTTTATAGGCACCTAGCTCTACTGAGGGCAAGAGGGTAATAAGAGCTCGGTATTCGAAAGGATTTTCCGGAGCTATCTTAGTAATGGTTATTTCTGGCTGGCCAATCCACTCTTCGGTGACCTCTTTGATTAACGCCTGATCAATGGTTTTGGAAACTGCGATTCGCGAAGCTTCTTCAAGAATTGCCATTTCGCCAACGCGCGCAAGCACAACATCATACGGAGCTTTGCCCGGACGAAAACCTTCAATTTTAGTATTCTCAGAAATTTTCGTAGCAGCGCGCTGCGAAAAATTCTTCATTTCATCAGCGCTCACCTCGACTGTTAATTCAATCTTAGTCGCTGATATATTGTTTCTTGTTACATTCATGGATGTTCTTTAAATAAGCAATGCAACAATAAGCAATGCGATGATGTTAACAATTTTGATCATTGGGTTGATGGCTGGGCCGGCAGTGTCCTTATATGGATCACCAACGGTATCTCCGGTAACAGCTGCTTTGTGTGCCTCTGATCCCTTGCCTCCAAAGAAACCGTTCTCAATATATTTTTTCGCATTATCCCAAGCTCCGCCGCCCGATGTCATTGAAATGGCAACGAAAATTCCAGTAATAATTGATCCTATTAATAATCCGCCCAAAGCTTCGACTCCCAAAAGGAATCCAACTAAAATCGGAGCGGCGACCGGGATCAAGGCCGGAATTGTCATACGGCTAATCGCGGCCTTAGTGACAATATCAACGGTGCGCCCATAATCAGGCATTTCTGTACCAGTCATAATTCCTGGTTTCTCTTTAAACTGTGCGCGTACATCTTCAACAACACTTCCGGCGGCTTTACTAACTGCCTGCATGGAAAGAGCGGCAAAGTAATAAGGCAAAAGACCGCCGATAAACAAACCTGAAACAACGCGAGGATCGCTTAACAAGAATGTAAAATTAGAACCGGCGCTGTGCGTAAAATCAGCAAACAATACTAGGGCAGCTAACGCGGCCGAACCAATGGCATATCCCTTAGTAACAGCCTTAGTCGTATTACCAACAGCGTCCAAAGGATCTGTAATGGCGCGAATACTGTCATCAAGCTCAGCCATTTCAGCAATACCGCCGGCGTTGTCGGTTATTGGTCCATACGCATCAATGGTAACTATAATACCCGCCATTGAAAGCATAGAAGCGGCAGCAATAGCAATGCCGTACAAGCCGCCGAGTTCAAAAGCCCCCCATGTTGCAGCAACTATAGCTAACACCGGCCAAGCCGTAGATTTCATCGAAACAGCAAGACCGGTAATTATGTTAGTACCGTGTCCCGTTGTTGATGCTTCGGCGATATCCTTTACTGGTTGATACAATGTCGAGGTGTAGTATTCAGTAATAACAACCATTAAGCCTGTAACTACTAAACCGATAAGTGCACAGAAATAGAGATGCAAAGGAAGAATCAATCCATTGCCGGCCATTAACCAATTCGTAACAGGATAGAAAACAATAGCAGCCAACACACCGGCGGCAACCAAGCCCTTATACAAGGCGGCCATGATATTATTGCTCTTTCCCAAACGAATAAAGTAAATACCAATTATTGAAGTAATGATAGAAACAGCCCCAAGAACGAGTGGGAAAATTAGCGCGTTTTCAAACGTAGGGAAAAGCAGGTGTCCAAGAAAAATAGCAGCAATAGAGGTAACGACATATGTTTCAAATAAGTCGGCTGCCATGCCAGCACAATCGCCAACGTTGTCGCCAACGTTGTCTGCGATGACTGCCGGGTTGCGCGGATCATCTTCCGGAATACCGGCCTCAACTTTACCAACTAAATCAGCTCCGACGTCGGCAGCCTTGGTAAAGATTCCGCCGCCAAGACGGGCAAAAACTGAAATAAGCGATCCTCCGAATCCCAAACCAATCAAAGCTTGAATATCATGAGTAATAAAATAAAAACCAGCAGTTCCTAAGAGTGCTAATCCGACAACCAACATACCAGTAACACTTCCGCCGCGCACCGCGACATCAAGCGCTTTCGCCATTCCCTGGCGAGCGGCTTCAGTCGTTCGGACGTTAGCTCGTACGGAAATATTCATGCCTATATAACCGGCAACAGCTGATAAAAATGCCCCAATCAAAAAAGCAATGGCCGTTGTCCATCCTAGGCCGGGTACCAAACCGATAATCAAAAACAAAACTACTGCCGCCATGGCGATTGTTCGGTACTGGCGGTTAAGATATGCCTTTGCCCCTTCTTGGATAGCTGCAGCAATCTTTTTCATTTTATCGTTGCCCTCGGGCATGCGCAAAATGATGCTGATATAAATAAGTCCATAAACGATGGCAATAACCGCCGCGCCTAGGATTAAGAAAATAACATTGTTCATATAGGTAAGAACTTAAAAATATTCAATTTAATTTTTTTCTTCTGCCTCAGGAGAAGAATTTTCTTCGGCCAAAACCTCTTCGCTCACTTCTTCGGCTGGAACTTCGTCAATCGCTTCTTCGCCGCCTACTTCTCCGTTTTCAGTTTCGCTTGCTTCTTCGCCTTCTTTAGGGGTTACACCAGTACCGTCACCGGCGATATCGATCTTCCAGCCAGTAAGATGCGCAGCCAAGCGAACGTTTTGTCCATCTTTACCAATCGCTAACGATAACTGATCATCTTTTACTGTTATGTAGGCTTGGCGCTCTTCTTGCAAGAGCTTTACATCTTCCACTTTCGCCGGGGCAAGAGCGTTGGCAATAAACACTTCGGCCTCATCACTGTATTCAATGATATCAATTTTTTCACCGCCCAGCTCGCGAATGATTGTTTGAATGCGGGAACCGCGCTGTCCGACGCATGAACCGATTGGGTCGATATTTTCATTCTCGGCTGAAACAGCAACCTTCGAACGACTGCCGGCTTCGCGAGCAACTGCTTTAATCTCAACAAGGCCGTTAGAAATTTCTGGGATTTCCAAATAAAAAACTTTTTTCAAAATCTCATCAGAAGTTCTAGATAAAATAATTTCCGGACCGCGGGAAGTAATGCGCACTTCCTTTACATAAAACTTTAAACGCTCTCCCGGAAGATAGCGGTCGCTGCGAACTTGTTCTTCCGGCGGAATTACTCCAGTTGCCTTTCCAAGATCAACCAAAACAACCCGTCCTTCGCGCCGCTGCACAAAGCCGTTAATAACTTCGCGTTCTTTATCTTTGAATTCTCCAAAGACCATGTCGCGCTCTGCCTCGCGTAAACGCTGAATGATAACTTGCTTGGCGGTTTGAGCGGCCATGCGTCCATATTCATCATGCGTCTGTAACTCTGTTTTTATCTCATCGCCAATTTTATAGGCAGTATCAATAGCGCGCGCATCGGAAATTTGAATTTCTGTTTTGGGATTAAAGCGGTGCTTAACTTCGAGCTCTCCGTCTGCTGCATCAGTCGCAGCTACTTCAGGCGCCGCCGCTGCCTTCTTTGTATCAGCAATCACTGGCTTTTGCTCAGCTTCAGCAGCTTCAATTTCGGCGAGTTCTTCTTCTGGGACATCTTCAACCACGGTCTTTATATCAAAAACCTTGGAAGCATTAGTTTCCGGGCTATACTCGACCTTAATATTTTGATTCTTTTCGCCGTAATCCTTGCGGTAAGCGGCAGCTAGAGCGGATTCGATCGTGGTAATGACGGCTTCATACGACAAGCCCTTTTCCTCGCAAATCTGCTTGATTGCATTAGTAATTTCACTCATAGGTGTGTATCTAGCACTCTAAAAAAGAGGCTCGGCCCAGAGGTTTAGGAAAACCTCTAAAGGCTCTAAAAAAAGCCAGTATCATCAAAAATACTAGCCTTAGCTTTATCCTAAACCTTAGCCAAATATTTGTCAAACTATAAAAAAATCATTTAAACGCTGTTTTATCTAATATAGGGACAAATTATTCAATATATTGACAAATTTGCTATCGTATGCTATAATACCATATTGGACCAAACCATGTCTTGTTATTGTTTTGGCTCAATCGCCCTTTAAATTTTAAATTAACTATATAAAAACATAAAAAACGGAGATAATCCAAAAATGAAAAAAATTAAAATAATTTATCTTAGTCTTTTCTTGCTACTTTTTTGTATAAGCCCAATTCTTTTTTCAGGTTGCGCCGGCGTAATAAACGGAATCTCAGGTGCTGAGATTAGAGTTGATCCAATTACTGGACAAGTTAGCTATGCAGCTAACGCGATTTCAATAGAGGATTGGAAAAAAATTGAAGCAATATTGCTCCAAAAAAGAATAAATGAGTCAGCAAGACTTTCCGCAGTAAAAAGTGCTGAGCAATATCTTGTCGATGACCTAGGAAGATTTTACGTAATCTTAGATAACCCGGCAAGCTGCAATCAAGACTACGAAATATTTGATGATTGCGGAACCATGATTGCAAACGGAACATTAAAACCCCATACTCAAAAGGGATTATATATTCCTGCTGGATTCGCTTCAGTAAAGTGGAAACCATGGAAACAAGACGGCTGGCAAGATTGTAAACCACTAAGAAAGGAAGTTGCGGTTAAACCTGCGACATCAGACTACTTAGATATAAAGTGTCACCAATTTTGGCATGGTTATACTGATGAAACCTCACCGCAATAAAAATACAAAATGTTTTTTAAAAAACCCGTTGATTTGTACAATCAACGGGTTTATTAATTTAAAAATTATCCAGGTGTTCCCATTTGTGAGCTGCCCGACAAACTAGAGAAGACGAAGTAGGTAATAGCGTAAGCGGAAACAATTATAAGTAAGCCTATTATAGCGGCGCGAATCGTTGCAGTCGCTTTTTTTATTTTTTCCTCATCGCCGGCCGCTGTCATCCAATTAAATCCAGCGATTAGAATTAAAATAATAAAGATGATTCCAAGTACCCCAAGAAAACCCTTTATAGCGGTAGCGGCCACTTGAGTAACATCAGTACTCGCATCAAAACCAGCTTTTTCTTGCACTGCTTTTGTATTATTCTGCATGCTCTGCACCGCGTTGCTATTTAAAATAGCCGCCTGAGTTGAAAACGCGATGGAAAAAAAACCAAGCACAAAGGCACATGAAAGAAACCTAGCAATACATTTATTTTTATACATAATCTTAAACGCTTGGCGCGCCAATTAAAACGCGGCTGATAAAAAGCCAAATTCCAAAAGATCCGATGACTATCAATAAACCGATAATTGCCGCGCGAATCGTTGCACCGGCTTTTTTTATTTTCTCTTCATCGCCCGCTGCCGTCATCCAATTAAAACCGGCAATTAATATTAAAATGATAAAGATTATTCCCAATAAGCCAAGGGCAACATTAATCGCTGTACCAACAATACCCAAAACCGTTGTTTCTGTGGATGAGCTATCATATCCAGCACCCGCGCCCACTGTTTTCAACTTATCAAGTGGAAGAACTGATGGAGTTGACGTTGCCGTTGTTGAACCTTCCTGCGCCAATACCGCTTGACCAACCATTACTGACGAGAAAAGAATGGCAAGCAATAACAAAAATAATTTTTTCATACTTTTAATTGGTTGCACCCCAAAGTCTTTCGATAACAAAGACTGATAAGGCATACGCCGCTAAAACAATGACTAAGCCAATAACCGCAGCGCGAATTGTATCTTTTGCCTTGGTTATTTGCTCCTCTTCGCCCGCAGCCGTCATCCATCTAAATCCCGCATATAGCATAAGAATTAAAAAGATTACACCTAGAAAAGAAAGAAAAACCTGGATCATCGATCCTATTCTTTCTTCAAGCGTGGCAGAACTTTGTGTTTTATATTTTGAGGCAATGGTATCAAGTTTACTGCCGGGTCCAAAACCAAAGCCATCGGCCGCCAGGCTAGGAACAAGTGGCAAGGCCATGGTCACCGTTAGCAAGAAAGAGAACAGGAGGGAAAAAATTTTCTTCTTCATATATTTATTTAAGCACCAAAGCTTTCACCAATATAGGATGTAATAGCGTAAGCCGCTAGAACGATAATTAAACCTATAACCGCCGATGTAATAATTTTTTGTGCGGTTTTAATCTTTTCTTCATTTCCCGCAGCCGTCATCCACGTAAACCCACCCCAAATCATTAACAGTAAAAATAAAATGCCAACAAACGATAAAACCCATGAAACAATATTTGCAATGGCAGTTGTTGGATCAGCTGGCCCATTGGCTATGCCGGCCGTCGTTGCCGTTGTATTTAAACTTTTTTCAAACCAGGCGCTTGCCATATTAGGAGCCTGAAACAACTCCGCCTACAAACTGGGTTATAGCATACGCGGACAGCACTATTATCAAACCGATGATTGCCGCTTTTAAAATTCCTTGGGCTGTTTTAATGCGTTCGTCATTGCCGGCAGCCGTCATCCACATTAAACCGGCATACACAACCAATATAAAAAATATTGTCCCAGTAAAGCCCAACACCAAGGATAAAATCTTTCCAAGCGTTGTTGGAATATCCGCGGTGTTGCTATCAAGACCCGCCTTATTAGCGGAAGTATTTAATCCACCAAGGGCCTTATCAATGCCGGTTTGTGCATTTACTAAAAGTGGATGCAGACCCGAAAAAAACAGGGCACCAATAAATATAAGGTAAGAGTAAAGTCGCTTTTTCATACGTTTCAGTGAAGCCGAATCATTCAGCATCACAGAAACGGGCCCAACCAAGGGTTAGGCCCAAAAGAGCTTAACTACCGTTTGTAGCGGAGAGCAAGCTATTGATGACGAAGGTAGCAATACCGAAGGCCGCCAAAATAATGACGAGACCGATAACGCCCTGCGCAATCAACTTGCGAGCTTCACCAGCTTTTTCTTCATTTCCGCCTGCGGTCATCCATTTGAATCCTCCGAGGAGAATAATGATGACGGCGATAATTCCGAGGAAGCCGAGAATAATTCGGATGACGCTCGCGACGATGGCTCGCGGGTCGCGGTTACCAAGACCGATCGTATTCTGAACGCTGCTCTGAGGAACGTTTCCCCATAGCAAGTTGTTGTCCTGCGCGCGGGCGACAGGAGCAAAGAGACCGGCCGGTGCCAATGCTAGAACGGAAAAAATGGCGATTGCAAAACCAGCTATTGTTTTTCTCATAGTGTCACCCCCTCTCTATTCTTAGCCTATCTTTATGGATTAAAATATAAAGACGTTATTAACATAATAACACAGCTGCTAAAAAGTGAGAAGTGTAAAAATGAAAATTGTCAATGGTGGGCGCTAACCTGTATAATCACTATATGAGAAAAATACTGTGGACACTCTTCTATTTTTTTATTTTCAGCTTCCTCCTGCATAATTCTTTTTCGTATCTTGATCCTGATTATGGCTGGCATTTTCGCTTCGGTGAAATTATTTGGCAAACAAAGGATGTCCCGCATGATCAAATATTTATGTGGACGCTGGCCGGAAAATCTTGGGTTGATCATGAATGGCTGGGGAATCTTGCGTTATACGGAATTGAAAAAATAGGGGGCTATATTGGAGTCAGCCTTTTTTTCGCCCTTCTCATCATCCTCACATATATTGCCATCAATTGGCATATCTTTACTTTTTATCTTAAAAATAGGACTCAGCAATATATATTTGCTGTTTTTGAAATCGGGACGCTTGTATGGATGCGTCCGCATCTTGGCATTCGTCTTCAAGAAATTACTGTTATTTGTTTTGCCCTTCTTTTGATTATTCTTGACCGTTGGCGAATTAAAAAAAACAATGTAATTCTTTTGTTGCTTCCGCCTTTACTATATATATGGGCATGCAGCCATGCGGGCTTCCTTATTGGCCTAGCAATGATTGTTTTTTATTTTGGCTATGAACTTCTTAGTTCTTCATTCCCGTTCCTTAAAAAATGGACTAATGAAAGCACTACTCTCCCCCCGAATACTCCGCTCTTTTTAGGTATCATTTCCATCGCCAGCCTCGGGGCAACCATGCTGACTCCCTACGGAATACGTCTGTATTCTTTTTTAAGCGACTATCATGACTCATTTTACCGCTCACATCTTGAGGAATGGCTCCCGCCCTACTCTTTCCCCATCCACTACGGCCAAATCGGTATTATTATTCTTGCGGTTGTTACGGCCATAGGCACATTCTTTTTCCTAAAAAAAACAAATCTTTTAAAAAACAGTCTTATAGTTTTTATTTTGGCAATTGCGGCCATGCGTTCAGTGCGGCACTTCCCTCTGCTATCCGTAGGCTGGCTTATCCTTATTGTTCCCCATTGTATAGACATGTTAAGCCGCTTTTTTGACTCGCTTCTTAAACCCAGGGCAAAAATATATATTTCTTTAATAACAGGAATTTCCCTTTTCTCTCTAACTATTGTCTTTGCGTTAGGGACTAAATTTACTTCCACTCCATACACATCTTATTGCAACTCCTACCCCTGCGCCGGAATTAATTTCTTGCGCCAACACCCGGAAATCAACAGGAACCATCTCCTCAATCATTATAATTTTGGCGGATTTGTCATTGGTGCATGGCCCGAATTACGTCTTTTTATCGATGGACGATTGCCGCAATATCCCTTTGCCGGAACTACAACCCTCAGAGAATACAGCTCTTTTAGTAATAAAGATTTGATTCCAAAAAAATTAGCCGAATATGACATTAAAACTGTTTTTTATTTAAAACCTCCTTCCGCTCCTCATTTTAATTGGTTTGAATACTGGGTGCTTGGTTATCGCGACAGCCAATTCACTGACACAAAAAGTCCGCTCATCGAATACCTTGCTCAAGCCACTGAATGGAAAATGGTTTTCGAAGACAGGATGAGTATTATATATGTCAAAAAATAAAATTGCCGTCATACCAACCTACAACGAAGAAGAAAATATTAATGCTCTCCTTGATGCTATTTTTAAAATTGACCAGGATCTCCACGTGTTATTTATTGACGACTCCAGTAAAGACAAAACGGCCTCACTAATACGAAATTCAATTTACGGCTTTGGATCAAAAATTTTTTTACTAATACGCCCCAAAAAACTTGGGCTAGGGACTGCGTATATAACTGGGTTCAGTTGGGCACTTGAACATAACTACGAAATTATTATCGGCATGGATGCTGATTTATCGCACGATCCATCCTATATCCCCTTGTTAATTGAGGGCCTACAAACAAACGACGGAGTAATTGGCAGTCGCTATATTTCTGGAGGGAAAATAAAAAATTGGGGCTTTCTCCGGCACGCCCTTAGCCGCCTTGCATCCGCCTATGCCCGCATAGCCCTAGGGGTTTCTATTAAAGATCTTACCGCTGGCTTTAGCGCCTGGCGCGCAAGCGCATTAAAGCGGATAAATCTTACTGCGATTCAAAGCGAAGGCTATACTTTTCAAATAGAACTCAAATATCGCGCCCTTAAAAAGGGCTTACGCCTCCAGGAAATTCCTATTGTTTTTACGGAACGGCGAGCGGGAACTTCTAAAATATCCGGAAAAATAATATTTGAAGCAATTTGGCGTACCCCCTGGCTGCGCAACAAAAATTTTTCATAACAAAGACTCGATTAATAGTGTGTTATAATCATTGGTATATGCCTATTAATCCAAAATCTCCTCAGTATTGGCGGAACACAAAACACCGCCCCGTGAACAAGCCCGAAAACTGGCGCCGCCAAAATACAAGACACCAATCATCTTCAGCTTTCTTAGAAAGAATAAAAGGCTGGGCTCTATCCAAACAAGGGCTTACCAGCATTGGCTTTTTTCTACTCGCCTTCTTTGTTATTATGGCGGGTACTGTTTTGTGGCTGTCGAAAGACCTGCCAGACCCAAATAAACTTATTGACAGAGAAGTTGCTGAAAGTACTAAAATTTATGACCGCACGGGGGAAAATATTCTATACGAAGTACACGGCAACGAAAAACGCACCCTTGTTACTCTGGCCGATATTCCCCAGGTTGTCCGTGATGCAACTATCGCCATTGAAGACAAAGACTTTTATCATCATAGCGGCTTTAGTTTGTGGGCAATTTTTAGAACCGCAATCACTAACGTGTTCACTAACCGCAAAGCCGGCGGATCAACCCTCACCCAGCAATTTATTAAAAACGCTGTTTTAACCAACGACAAATCATACATTAGAAAAATAAAAGAAATTCTTTTAGCTTATAGACTTGAGAAAAAATTCAATAAAGATCAGATCTTGCAAATGTATTTTAATGAAATACCATACGGTTCAAACGCCTATGGTATTGAAGCGGCTAGCTTGAAATATTTTGGCAAACACGTCAAAGAAATTACTCTTCCAGAGGCCGCTGTTCTCGCGGCAATGGTTCAAAGTCCTAGCCGCTACTCTCCCTATGGGCCAAATAAAGATGTTTTGATTTCCCGCCAACACTATGTCTTGGATTTAATGGCCAATCAAAATAAAATCACCAAAAAAGAAGCTGAGGATGCAAAAAATGCCAAGCTTTCCTTTAAATCACCGTCCGATAATATTACGGCTCCGCATTTTGTGATGTATATCAAAGAATTATTAGCTGAAAAATATGGAGAAAAATCTATTGAGCAAGATGGTTTAAAAATTTATACAACCCTTGATACATATAAACAACAGCTTGCTGAAGAAATTGTTAAAAAGAAAGCTCTGGAAAATGATAAAAAATACCGCGCCTCTAATGCCGCTCTTGTTTCTATTGACCCAAAAACTGGGCAGGTTTTAGCAATGGTTGGATCACGTGATTATTTTGATAAAGCCATTGATGGCCAGGTCAATGTTGCCCTTCAATCCCGACAGCCTGGTTCTTCTATTAAACCATTGGCGTATGCGGCGGCTTTCATTAAAGGTTACACACCCAACACTATACTATATGATGTTGTAACTAATTTCGCAGCTTCAGGCCCAGCCTATGAACCACGCAACTATAATGGGAAAGAATATGGCCCCGTCAGCATGAAAAAAGCTCTAGCTGGCTCATTAAACGTTCCAGCAGTTAAGACCCTATATCTCGCGGGTATTGACAGGGTTTTAGACTTAGCAAAAAAAATGGGCTATACAACCCTTGCTGATAAAAATCGTCTCGGCCTTTCAATGGTTTTAGGCGGTGGAGAGGTCAAGCTACTGGAACACACTAATGCGTATAGCGCTTTCGCTCGGGAAGGCATGATACACTCTCCGGCCTTTATTTTAAAAATAGAAGATAGGCACGGAAAAATACTGGAAGAATTTAAAGACAATGAAACAAAGGTTTTTGAACCCAATATCGCCCGAGAAATTAATTATATTTTAACTGACAACAGTGAACGTTCATATATCTTTGGCGCTAATAATTTTCTTAACCTTGGCAACCGGCCAGTAGGCGCAAAAACTGGAACAACAAACAATAACCGCGACGCCTGGACTATTGGCTACACACCCTCGCTTGTAACCGGTGTTTGGGTTGGAAATAACGATAATTCAGAAATGAAATCCGGAGCAGATGGCAGCGTTGTTGCCGCCCCAATTTGGAATGAGTTCATGCGTCGAGTTCTAGGTAGTGATAATATAGAAAACTTTAATCAACCAAAAATAGATATTACCGGAAAGGCTGTTCTTGACGGTGGAACCGGTTTCAATCAAACAAAAGTCAAGATAGATAAAGCCTCTGGGCTTTTGGCAACCGAATTTACTCCGCCTTCCTTTGTTGAAGAAAAAACTTTTCAAGAGGTGCACTCGATTTTATACTATGTTGATAAAAATGATCCACGAGGCCCATCTCCCAAAAACCCCGCGGCTGATTCTCAATTTAATTTATGGGAAAGCCGCATACAAGCCTGGGCGCAAAAAAACAATATTATTTCAAGCGCACCACCAACTGAAAAAGACAATGTTCACACTCCTGAAAATCGACCCGTGTTTACTGTTGAAAACTTCTCGGATGGACAAGTGGTTTCTCGTCCTGAACTTTCTGTTAAAATCCAAGCATCGGCCCCGCGTGGGATACATCATGTTGACTATTTAATTGACGGCTCACTTCTTGAAAATGTTTCAGCCTTTCCTTTTAACCTAACAAGAAATATATCTGATCTCAGCAGTGGTTTTCATGATTTAACTATTAGAGTGTGTGATGATATCGACAACTGCAGCGAACAAAAAATAAATTTTAACTTTAAAAAATAATCACATACAAAAAAACACTCCTGCTTATATTGCAAGAGTGTTTTTTTATTTTTCCCTTACTTTCGAATGGGCATGATTATATATAAATAATCAGACCTTTCACCATCACGAACTATGCATGGCGCATTTTCATCAATTATTTCAAGCACTGCTGCTTCGTTAGTCATTACTGCCAGCACATCAAGAAGATAGCGGGAATTCAGGGTAATAGATGTGTCTTCCCCGCTCGCGGTCGCAGCCAAGGCGCTCATATGCTCACCTGATTGACCAGATGCTGCCATTACCGAAAGTGTTTTCTTTGAAATACTAATTTCCAACGTAATATCATTTACCCCGGCTTTTGAAAAAATTGCTGCCGCCTTTACTGCACGAGATAGGTCTTGCCGACTAACAGACAGGCGGCACTGATAACGCTCAGGAATTATTTGTCTATAGTCAGGATAGCGGCCGTCGATGAGACGGGAAACTATCTCGGTATTCCCTATACTAAATAAACATTGATTTTCGGCCAGATAAAACAAAACCTCTTTCGGAGCTACCTCTTCCCCAGTATCAGCTCCTAACACGCGCACAACCTCTTGTAGGGTTCGTGCGGGCACTATACAGCGCCTCTCTTCATCATCCGCGGCAATAATTGGAACCTGTTTTTCTGCTAACCGATAACTATCCGTCGCCGCTAAAATCATTTCTTTGCTTCGTAAAATAAATAACACCCCCGAAAGCTCTGCTCTGCTGTCGTCTTGGGCAGCTGCAAAAATCACTTGCCCCACTGCTTTTTTCAAATCTTCCACCGGGATGGTATATTGGATAGAACGGTCCACTACTGGAATAAAAGGAAATTCTTCTGCCGATAGTCCTCTAATCTTTGTCTTGCTTTCACCACATTCAATAATTAGTTCATTATCGACGACGGCCGCCGAAACCTTTTCGTTATTTAAAAGTCCGACATAATCGGAAAAAAGACGCGCGTCGACTGTGAAAGATCCTTCTTTTTCAATTTTGCCGCGCAACAAGCTTGTAATACCGATTTCTAAGTTTGTGGAAACCAAACTAATTACCCCGTCTTTCGCTGAAATTAAAATATTATTTAGAATAGGGAGGTTGGTATTTTTTTGTGCTATATGATTAACAGCATATACGGCTGCTTTCAAGTTTTTCTGTAGGCTTATTATATTCATATATAATATATATAACTAATAACAGTAATAAAGGAGTGGAAACGGGGGAAAACTTTTTTTGTCTAATAAATAAAGGAAAAAAAATTTATTTGCTGTGGGTGAGCGTGGGGATAATGTCTGTGGAAAAGGGGGATGAAATTCACAAAAGATTGATTTGGGGATAAGTAGGTCGAGTTATTCAGGTTAGCCACACATAGAAATAAGAGTTTTTAACAGGGTTATGCACAAGAATAATTAGACCTGAAGAAGTTGGCGTATGGAAAGCAGCTGCTGTTTTAGTTTTTGATTGTGTTTAAGGTCTTCATTAATTTTATTGCAGGCATGAATTGCGGTGGTGTGGTCACGTCCACCAATTTCATGCCCTATGGAGGGGAAAGATGCGCTAATTTCTTCCCGCAAGAGAAACATGGTAATTTGGCGCGGCGTAACAAGTTCTTTTTTTCTACTTTTTCCAATTAAATCCTTGATTTCAATATCGAAAAATTTTGCCACCGCTTCAATTACATGTTTGCTGGTAATTGAATTTTCTCTAAATTCTATCAGTGTGGCTGAGAGAATATTACGTGTTAATTCTAGGGTGGGCTGTAAATTATTGAATTCGTAGTGGGTTATTAGTCGCGTTAATGCGCCTTCAAGCTCCCTAATATTAGTTTGAACATTTTGTGCAATGTATAACAAGATTTCAGCAGACAAAGGAAAGTTTTTTTCTTGGCATTTGTTTTCCAAAATAGCTAGTTTTGTTTCAAGGTCTGGCTGGGTTATATCAGCAATCATTCCCCATTCAAAACGTGATAGAAGTCTTTTTTCGAGAGCTGGAATAGCTTTCGGGGGCCTATCCGAGGTTAATACGATTTGCCGATTGGTTTGGTGTAGTTCATTAAAAGTGTGAAAAAACTCTTCTTGAGTCCCGTCTTTGCCGGCCATGAACTGAACATCATCAACAAGGAGAAGGTCGACGTTTCTATATTTCTCTTTTAATTGTTTTGCTCGGCCGGAGCGAACTTCGTTTATGTAGTCGTTTGAAAATTTTTCTGAGGTAACATATAAAATTTTGTCCGTTTTTTTAGAAAGTTCGTTTCCTATTGCCTGTAGGAGGTGGGTTTTACCAAGCCCAACGCCGCCGTAAATAAACAGCGGATTATAGGCTTTTCCGGGGTTGTTAGCAACTGCTTGGCAGGCAGCATATGCTAACTCGTTCCCTTTGCCCACAATAAAACTTGAAAAAGTATAATAATTATTTAACCCAAAGCGGTTTGTTCCCGCACTTTTTTGCGGCTCAGTTGTTTTTGGGGCGGCGTTTTTTGCTTCACCTTTTTCAACCGTAAAAGTGTTTGGATTATTCGGCGCAGGCCGACGGCTTTCAATTTTATATGTGATTTCTTTTAACTGTTCTTTGGTGATGTTTTTAAATGCGTTAAGAATTTCTTGGTAGTATTTTTTTTGCAACCATGTTTGGGTAAAGGTGTTGGGAACACAGATAACCACGCGCCCGTTTTCATAGGAGTGGATATAGGTGTTTCTAAACCACGTCGTAAAGCTAGCTTTTGACAAAGTAAGCTCGATTTCACCAAGCACTGCTTGCCACAACTGTTCAAAGTCCATGAGGGTTTGTTTCGTATGAATAACTCTGCCATTATAGCAGTAAGTACTAATTACCAAAAGCCAAAGCTTTGTTTATAAACTGTTAATAATTAGTGAATAACTCTTTATTATTGACGGCACCAAGTAATAATGATATGGTAGAAAACGTACCTATGCCATTTTTAGTAAGGGTTGGCTTGGCAATAGCGTGTCATTAGCCGCCCATCACCAGTAATACGTATGCCAAAACGAACCTACCAGCCAAATGTGAAGCGTGCTAAAAGAAAGCATGGTTTTCGCAAGCGGATGCAAACTAATAACGGCCGTGCTGTTATTAAGCGCCGTAAAACAAAGGGCCGGAAAAAATTGACTGCCTAACCTTCCTCTATGCTGCCTAAGGCCGCTCGGATACGATTAACCCGCGATTTTGAGCGGGTTTTTTCCGCCCGTCGTTCACTTTCGGGTCGTTTTGTGCGCATGGCTTTTGTTTCAGCAATTGGTTCCCAGAGCCGTCTAGGGATCATAACTAGTACCAAGGTTAGTAAAAAGGCAACCATACGCAATAAGCTGCGCCGCCGCGTGCGATCTATAATTGCCCCCGCCCTCCCCCTATTAAAGCCGTACGTTGATATAGTTGTAATGTGCCAACCAGCGGCCGCAACCGCTTCTTTTAAAGATTTTGAAAACGATGTAAGGTCTTGTTTGCACAGAATATTCCCTAATATTGTATGATTGGTTCATATTTGTTAGAAATTCCCCGAACAGTAGTAATTGCTTTATTGCGTTTATATCAAAAAACGCTTTCTCGCGACCATGGCTGGGCAAAAATATTTTCTCCTTACGGACACTGCAAGTTCTACCCTAGTTGTTCAGAGTATGCTATTCAAGCAATTGAACAAAAGGGCCTTATTACGGGGGCGATTTTGGCCATGTGGCGCATTTTAAAATGTCATCCGTGGAGCAAGGGGGGAAATGACCCAGTAGTGTAGTATAATGGACGAATAAGCCGACTAATAAAGTTTTTATTATTTTGTTTACTTGTTCATTAGCTTTTAAACTATTATGGTTAATTTTTTTACGGCGGTTTTTTACCAGCCAATTCTCAACCTAGTTGTTGCAATTTATAATATATTACCCGGCCATGACATTGGCTGGACAATTGTTATATTAACAGTGATTATTAAGGCCGTTTTATATCCTTTATCTAAAAAGGCTATCGAAGGGCAAAAGTCTTTACAAAATCTTCAGCCTAAGTTGGAGGAAATTAAAAAAAAGCATGCCGGGGACAAGGAAGCGTCCAGCCGAGCAATGATGGAATTATATCGGCAAGAAAAAGTCAGTCCCCTTTCTTCGTGTTTACCACTTTTAATACAACTTCCATTTTTTTGGGCAATTTTTAAGGTTTTTCGTGATGAATTGATGGGAAAAAGCCTAATCATGATTTATCCTTTTATTTCTAACCCAGGAACATTAAACCCTCTTGCCTTTGGATTTATAGATTTTTCTAAGCCTAATATAGTTTTGGCATTTTTGGCTGGTATTTCTCAGTATTTCCAAGCAAAAATGATGCCCATGCGCCCGGCGGCGGCAAAAAGTGATGGGGCAAAAGATGAAAACATGATGGCAATGATGAATAAGCAAATGCTTTATTTTATGCCAGCTTTAACGATATTCATTTGTTTTACGCTTCCTAGCGGCTTGGCTTTTTATTGGCTTATTTCAACCTTATTGACAATAGCTCAGCAGTGGTGGATATTCCGTAAGCTTAAAGATCCAAACAGCACCGATCCAAAAGTTATTGAAGGAGAAATAATTAAATAAAGTCGTCACTCAAGCCCCCTATTTTAAAATAGGGGGCTTTTGTTATTGTCAAAAACAAATCACCCCTCGCCAGTGGAACTGGAAAGGGGTGGTAATAATATAGGTAATAAAAAAGGGGCCCAACTAGGGCCAATTTTTATAAAAAAAATTAATTTATACCCATCTGTTGAGCCCCATCCCTAGGAGGTCTTTAATTAAGCACTCTCAGGGACAAGGCCTGGTTGATTTGAGGCCGGCTCTTTAACCGGCCAGTGGATAATCTTAAGCTTGATGCTAAGGTAATCCTTTCTTGTATTTTTGTTTTGGGGCCGTATCAACTCCGACCCAAAATTAAGCCAGTATAAAGAGAGAAGTTATTCCTCAAGATCGACAGCGTCGTCTTGTAAAAAACTTCTTAATGGCAAAGAGCAATTGATATCTAAAGTATAGCACATTTTTAAGACTCATGCAATGGTCTTGTCAAATAAAGTAAATATTTGTTTAATATTAGTTTTAATTTAGTATAACAAAAAGAAAAATTCAAAGTTTTCAACAGGTTAAGTCCACAAAAATGTAGACTTAAAATAAAAAGTTATACACAAAATCCACTACTTATCCACAGATTTTGTTAAAATAATAAGTCCACAAAAATGTGGACTTAAATATCTGCGCCATTTCTGTGAAAGCGGGAAACAAGGTTCTAGATTTTTTGCTTTCGCAGGAATGATCAGGCTTTCTTTGGAGCTTAGAGAGGTCACGGTGGGAGTCGAACCCACGAATAGTGGTTTTGCAAACCACGGCCTTGGACCACTTGGCGACGTGACCATGCACAAGAATTACTATAACAGGTTTATTTTTCTAAAACAAGAAAGCCCCGTGGGGCTTTCTTGTGGATTAGTGATTACTATTCAAGGACAATAACCTCGGCATGTCTGACTCCAAACTGCAGCGCGTCTTTTCTTGTCTGCATCCATACGTCAACGCGAGTAGTATAGCGTTTATTTGTTCTATCGCGAACTACGAAAACGCGATCACCAAATAGATCAGGAATTATAACTTCGGTTCCAAAGGGAAGAGCGTTGGTGGCAATAGTATCTTCAATCCCGTGTTCGCAAACATTAAACCCGTTTGCTGTTATGCAAGGACTGGGATCTGTTTGAGCAACTTCTGAGTTGTACGCTGTTAACGTAACAAACATACGTTTTGATCCAGTGGGCGTATTGCCAGCCGTAGCAATAGAAAAATCTTTATTTTTATGGGATTTTTTTGCTGCGAGAAGAGGGCTGTCTGTTTTAGGCTGATTAATAACCTTAAAGTTTTTTGCAAATGCAAGGTTTGTTTCAGTGGGTTCAATTTCCGGAGCAGAGTGAATTCTTTCAAAGCGATGAGTTGAACTTGAAGGAGACTTAATTACAACGTAAGCTGTTTTCTCCTGTACATCCATTACCTCATTGTTATTTAAGGAAGCAAAGGCTGGGCTTACAAGAAAGTTATGAAGAATGGTAACTAAAATGAAAGCAACAAGGTTCTTCATTGTGCGGCGTTTAATAAAATATGATGTGTAGTGGTTGTATATATTCATATATTTCCCAAAATAAAAATCCCCCAGTCAAGCATAGAGGGGAATTTCTTAACAACATTCTAGCATGACATGAGAAATATGTCAAGACCTAAAACAAGACTATTGTCAAATATTGATAAATAAATTGGCTAATATTAGCAAATATTAAAAAATTAAATTAGGAAAATGCTTAATATTAGCCATTTTATTGTAGAGATCTAGATTAATCGCTATTCCTTCTATGCGGATATTTTCTTCCGGAATATCTCTAGCCGCACAATACTTCCACGATGATCTTCTTAGGAAGCAAATTTTTTTATGAGAAAAATGATATTCAGCTAATCCAAAGCTACTGCTAAGTCTAGTCTTAACTTCAACAAAAATTATATTATTATTGTGCTCAGCTATCAAATCAACCTCATCTCTTCCAATATGGTAGTTTTTATGAACAATTTCATAGCCATTTCTTAGAAGATACTGCTTAGCAATTTCTTCGCCTATTTTTCCATAGTTTTGATTATGATTCATATGTTTTTGGTGGAACATACAAATTTTATGAAATGTTCCAAGTAGAACAAAAACCCCCACCGTAATGGAGGGGGTTTTAGAATAGTGATTTATGGGAGGTATTTCTTTATTTCGTCTTCTCGGGAATTTGTAAAGGTTTGCGTGTGCTTGGGCTTTTGTTTAAAAATATTAAACAACCAAAGGGCAGCAATTATAAACCAAATTACATACCAGTAGCGAGAACGAAAGTATGGTATTAATTCATAATTAAAGAAAGCCAGCGCTAAACCAATAATAAGATTGGCAAAACAAAAGTTTCTTAACCTTTCCGAAATAATTCTAGGAATTCCGATTTTCTTTAATAAGCCTAAAATAGAGGAAATTCCAATAACAGTAAAAATAACACAAAGTCCCAAAAGAAGGCGCTTGGTTTCCCATTGAAGAGGCTCAGGGCGTGAGTTAAACCAGTAAATCCAGGTTAGGTAGTTCATAATAATTAATTAATTTTTTTCAGCAACTATTCCATAATGATATGGTCCCGCAGCAAATTGGTCAATAACCCTAAGTTCATAAATATCCAATAATTCAATAATATGCTTTGATTCTATTCTTTGATTCTCTAGCGGACCAAAGGGAGATGCCTCTTTTTTCCAATCTACAATGATCAGTTTTGCCTGTGGTAAGAGCAATCTAGCACTTTCTTTAATCATTTTTTGGGTATCTGTTGATTGGCTTATTGTATTAATTAAGAACGCCGCTGAAAGCGAATTGCTAGCAATAGGCACTCCATTTTCCTTTTCAAGATCACCTTGAATAATACTAATATGAGAAAGGCGATGATGAATAACGTCTCGCCGAGCCGAATCAATGGCCTCAGGTAAAATATCAACTCCATATACGTTCCCGTTTTTTCCAACGAGCGCAGAGAGTGCATATAAAAAAAATACAGAACGACCACACCCTAAATCAGCAACACTGGTAGCTTCTGCAATAGCGGCACGTTTAATAATTTCATCTATGGAAATTAAAGAAGTTTTAGTTGGTAGGATGGGCATATATGCAATTAACACACAAGTTATCCACAAAAATTTATTTATCTAATATTAGCCATTCAAGATAGATAAGTCTACAAGATTGTAGACTTATTAACAATATATTTTTCTTAGTATAGTCTACGATTTAGTGGACTTAAATAGACTTTAAGTTGGGTGGATTTTTGCTGTTTAGATATTTTGAGGGTGGACCATAAGGGACTTGAACCCTTGACCTCTTCCATGCCATGGAAGCGCTCTAGCCAACTGAGCTAATGGCCCAAAATTAAATTTTCAATTTATAAATTTTCAATTTTCAAAAACATGAGCCGTCTTTATAATATAGTATTGGTCATACTTAAGCAAGTCTTTTTTGGGAATTATGTTGATAAAGTAATTTTTTAAATTGAGAATTGAAAATTATATAATTAAGTCCTGTGCTCCCGGAGGGAATCGAACCCCCATTTTATCCTTAGGACGGATTTGTTCTATCCATTAAACTACGGAAGCAAAAGCGCGATAAGGCACACGGCAAATATACAGGATTAGATCTATTTTTACAACTTTTGTTTTTTGCTCTACACTATTATATAAGACTATTAATTATGTATTATGTTTAATAAAAGCAATTCATTGGGAGTTGGCAAGGAGGGCGTTGAAACAATAATTGGATCTTCGGTTAAAATCGAAGGTAATTTTGTTTGCCAAGGGGGGATTATTATCGAAGGAGAAGTGAAAGGCATGGTATCTACGGCTGGTTTTTTAGAAATAGGCGAGGGAGCCACTGTCGTGGCCGATGTTAGCGCAAAGGAGGGAAAGGTTGCCGGAGAGATTCGTGGAAATATAAAAGTTGAAGGATATTTAGAACTTACAGCCTCGGCAAAAATAATTGGCGATATAGAAGTAGGCAGTTTGCAAATTAGTCGAGGAGCTATTATTAAAGGCAAATGTTCTGTTGCCGCGGAAAATCGTTCTTCAAAGACAGCAAAAACAACGCCCGTAAACGAAAATGAATAACGTATATATTTACGAACATACCCTGACGGCATCACGTTATCAAAAAACATTAGCTAGGTTAGAAACGCGTCTTACTGACCTTGGTCTAGGCGGTAAAATATATAGGTTAGCTCCAATGACGCGTGTTGATGACATTATAAAAGATGAATTGCGAAAGGCGGCTAAAACTATTGTAGTAGTAGGGGGAGATGGACTTATAACACGAGTCGCTGGTTTAATGGCTGAGAGCACTGTTCCTTTGGCCATTATCCCAGTAACTGATAATGTTGTTTCAGCCTCAGCGCTTGGAATAAACTCAGAGAACGCTTGTAGAACATTAGCGGCTCGGCGCATTGTGAGAATTGATTTAGGCAGAGTTTCTGGAGCGCCGGTTTTTATTAGTGAAGCTACGATAACCGCCGTGGATCCAGTTATTAAAATTGATGATGGTGTTGTAGCTCGTTCCACTGGCATCGCTGAGATTCAAGTAGTAAATGTGTTGCCTGATGATTACGGATATCGTGGTCCAGTGGCAACGCCTGAGGATGGACGTTTAAACGCCTATATTTTAAAAACTGAAAGCGGATTTTTAAAAAAAGATATTTCACAGTCATCATTCATCTGTAAGCGAGTAGAATTTATGTCCGGGCCATATAAGGCAGTATTAGATGGGGGATTGGAAGTTGAAGGAGTGCGCGAGATTACTGTTTTGCCGCAAGCCCTTTCCGTAATCGTCGGCAGGGAAAGAAAATTTTAAATAGGTTTGGCTTGAAAAAAGTCATCTTTCTTGCTATAGTGCTAGTGCTTGTCGTGCCTTTGTAGCTTATTTACTTTAATGTTAGAACATATTTATGCCACTTATCCCAACAGTGATAGAAAAATCCGGACAATATGAAAGAGCCTACGATATTTACTCTCGTCTTTTAAAAGACCGCATTATTTTTCTTGGCGAACCAGTAACAGATCATGTAGCAAACATTGTTATTGCACAGTTTCTATTTTTAGATGCAGAAAGCAAGGATAAGGATATAAAATTTTATATCAATTCCCCTGGCGGATCTGTAACCGCCGGCTTGGCAATTTACGATACGATGCAGTATGTGAAGGCGGATGTTTCAACAATTTGCGTAGGAATGGCTGCTTCAATGGGAGCGACCTTATTAGCGGCGGGAGCTCCTGGCAAGCGATTTGCTCTGCCTAATTCAGAGATCATGATTCACCAAGTCATGGGCGGTTTTGAAGGACAGGCATCGGATATAAAAATTCGCTCCGAACACATCCTTCGTATTAAAGATAAATTAAATAAAATTTTAGCTAAGCATACTGGACAGTCAGTCTCTGTTATTGAGCGTGATACTGACAGAGACCGCTTTTTAAACACCGAGGAGGCTAAAAAGTATGGGATTATTGATAAAATCATAACGAAATAATTTTAATGGATAAGCTGTCATTTCGAACTCCGCGAAGCGGAGGAGAAATCTAAGTATTTAAAGATTTCTCGGCCAATAAATTGGCCTCGAAATGACATTAGAGGCTCCATTGACAATACCCATTTAATATTATAGAATCCTGTTATTGTTAATTAATGTATTATTATGACCGCAGCGAAGAAAACCGTAAGAAAAGCAGCTCCTAAGGTTTCCAATAAAACTCTTGAGGAAATTAAGGCTGAATTAAAGCCTGGTATGACTATTCGTGTCTATCAAAAGATTAAAGAGTTAAATCCTAAGGGCGAAGAAAAGGAACGCGTTCAGTACTTTGACGGCATGATCATTGCTCATAAGCATGGCAAGGAAGCCGGTGGAACAATAACTGTTCGCAAGGTTACTGACGGGGTTGGCGTTGAAAAAATTTATCCTTTGAATTTGCCAACCATTACCAAAATCGAAATTCAGAAGATTGCTCATGTCCGTCGCGCTAAACTGTATTATCTAAAGTCTGGTTACGGTAAGCGCATCAAGGAAACAAAGGTTGCGTAGAAGTTTAAAGTAATAAGTTAAAAGTAGAAAGTTATAAAGTGAAAGCTAAAGAAAGCCCTTGGCATGACTTGAAACTTTCAACTTTGTAACTTTTTACTTGTTTGCGGATATGGTGGAATTGGTAGACACGCAAGCTTGAGGGGCTTGTGAGGGCAACCTTGTGAGGGTTCGAGTCCCTCTATCCGCACAGGATTAATTTAAAAATTTTCAATGTTCAATTTTCAAACAATTATTTTTAAATAGAACAATTGATCATTGTTTTCGAAATTGAAAATTGAAAATTATAGCATTTTACTTAGGGCGCATAGCTCAGCTGGTTAGAGCACTTCGTTTACACCGAAGGGGTCCAGGGTTCGAATCCTTGTGCGCCCACCCAAACTTTATATAAGATCTCCAATATACTATGGCCTCTTTAGAAGCAACATTGGCAGCGCTTAAGGACGGCAGTCGGTATTTAAATTGGGGTCGCGAAGTGATCAAGCGTTGGGCGCTTGATTTTTGTTTACATACAAATTCTATACGAGTACTAGATGTTGGTTGCGGACAAGGCAGTGATTTATTAAATATTCATGAAGCATTGAAAGAAAAAAATATTTCTTCAGAATTATACGGCATCGAAGTATATGAAGAGTATAAAAATCATGCTGAATCTTTAGGCATTGCCGTTGCTTCAATTAATTTAGAAATCGAAGCATTTCCTTATGCAGATGAATATTTTGATGTAGTTGTCGTCAATCAAGTAATGGAACATGTAAAGGAATTTTTTTGGATTGCCAGCGAGATGAATAGAGTATTAAAGCCTGGAGGTTTATTAATAGTGGGGGTGCCAAATTTAGCATCATGGCACAATCGTTTATTATTGCTCCTGGGCCGTCAGCCTACCTCTATTCGTCTCTTAGGACCCCATGTTCGCGGTTATACGAAACAAAGCTTAGTACAGGCGATGACTGAATACGGTGGCTTTTCATTCCAAGCTTCCGCAGGAACAAACTTCTACCCTTTTCCAACAACGATAGCAAAAATTCTCGCCAAACTCTTTCCTAACGGCGCGGTATCATTGTTTTTGGCTTTTAAAAAAGTGAGGCCTTCTAGTTTTGGCAAATTCTTAGAAAATCATTTGGAAACAAACTTCAAAGCCCCCAAAAATTAAGTGATCGATATTGGCAAGTATTAATAGGCATAGGCCTATTTTTTGTTTACACAGGTCTTGACACCTAGCTGCAAGTGTGGTAGATTGCTATATTGCACAAAGCTTAAAAAAATATTTCCAAAAAAATCAAAAAGATAAAAAACAAATGAAAAATCCATTCAGTCCATTTGGAACTGTAGTATTCTTTGTATTATTAGGGGCAGCTGTAATTGCTTCGGGAATTAGTACTCTTTACATGGCAGAAGTAAGACCATGGTTAGTTGGTGGTGGGATAGCAATAATTGTTCTTGCAATTGCATATCCATTTATGAACAGACAGCCATCTTCATCTCATGGAGCTATTGAAGAAAAATTATTAGCAGCTCTAACTAATACAAGATTTGATTTCAAAAATGCAACTCTTGGTAAAGATGAAGAAATCAATGCACGCATAGTAATGTCTGTGCAGCAAGAAAAACCAGGGGTAAAAGGTGAGTACGAAGATATTTCAAGTACTACTCTGCGAATCAATGCGGTTGCAACAATTGAAACACCTGCAAAACCTGCAACTTAATAAAAATTCATTTGAATTGCCTAGTGAGCCTCAATTAATTTTGAGGCTTACAGCAATACACACGCCTTGAATATGGCATTTTTCTATGGTATATATAGAAAATAAAATATTTAAAAAATAAACCCTAACGAAATTGAAAAATTTAAATCAAGATTTAAACAGAAACACCGACGAAGATATAAAAAGAACCGAAACTGAACAAGTTGGAAAAAATAATAATGAAAACGCGCAGGTAAATAGCGCGATAGGAAATAGCAAAACGCGCTTGGGTGAAAAAATTATTGGACACGAATGTCCTATGAGTAGAGAAAGACATTCAGAAAGGTTCGGAAACAAAATGATACACAAGGGTGGCCATGACCACAAAGGATAAAAAAGTAGTAAAAAAATTAAGAAGGAAGCGACATTTGTTGCTTCCTGATTTTTTTACAAAATTTGCCTCTTTGCTTATTTCAGCTTATTATTTTATTATGCATATTCACTTCGTTTGCTCAGGAAATACCAATCGCAGCCGCATGGCCGAGGCGTATCTTAAGTCAAAGAAATTACCGGGTATTTCGGCGTCGTCAAGCGGTATTAATGCAGATAAAGATCGTAATGGCTCTTTATCAAAATATGCCGAATATATTCTTGCAGAGGAAGGAATTGGGCAATTTGCTTCCCGGCATTGGGTACAGACTACAAAGGCAATTGTCGCCAAAGCTGACGTTGTCGTATTTATGAAAAAAATACACTGCAACTACGTTTTAAAAAAGCTTGGGTATACGCCGCCTCGTTACGAGGTATGGAATATCGAAGATGTAGCGAGCGATTTTTGGCATTGGCTTATTCCCTTGCGTAAGAAGAAAATAATAAAAGACACCAAGATTTTTTATGAAATTACCGATCATGTCGATGCGCTTTTAAAAAAACTGAAAAAAGTATGAAATTCCAAACCGGCTCGGAAAAAGAAACAAGAGATATCGCCGCGCGGATCGCTAAGACGCTTAAAGGAGGAGAGACTCTTGGCTTAATAGGCGACTTAGGCGCCGGCAAAACCGCCTTTGTAAAAGGAGTGGCCAAAGCCCTGGGCATTACGAAAACAATCGTCAGCCCGACTTTTGTTGTAATGAAAGTATATCCAATTCGCGCGGGTACAATAAAAAAATTTGTTCACGTCGACGCTTATCGTTTAAATAATGCAGAATCTTTAATCGCAATTGGTTTACATGATTATATTGCTGCTAGCGATACTGTTGTTGTTATTGAATGGGCGGATCAGGTAAAAGAAATTTTACCCAAAAAAAGTAAGTTGATTTATTTCAAGCACCTTGGCGAGAATCAACGCCGTATTAAGGCCTAATTATTCTATACGTATGAAAGAAGTATACAACCCGGGATATGATTCAGTTTTGGGCTTTGAAAAAGCAGCTCAATGGGCACGCGAGGGTTTAAGAAAATATTCTATTCTTGAAGATGACAAAGATTTTATAAATCTGTACGGTGATGTGTCAATAAAAAAAGACATGGCGTTTGTTGAAAGGCGCGAACAGCGCTTTAGAAAAGAAGCAACGCCCGGTCTTGAGGCAAAATACAAGGCAGCCCATATATTAGAATATATAATTTTTGAACAAAGTGAATTAAGCGAATGGTTTGGATCACAAGCGCATACAATAAAAACATCGCGGCTAGATGATATCGCAAACGGAGTAGATATGGTCATTGAGTTTCAAGATCCCGAGGACTATAAGGATCGGTCTTTTGACCGACTAGGATTAGCGGTTGATATATCTTTTGGCGTTGATTTAAGTGGGAAATTCCATCGCATTAAAGAAGAAATTGACAACGGCACTTTAAGCGAGGTTAAGTATTTTAAATCAGAGAGATCCCCTGCTCAAAAATTAGAACATTTACCTCGTATAGTAATTGGATGTTCGGGGGCTACCATTGATGAGTTGGTAAAATTATGGACTACGGGCGATAAAGTTCGACTTGGCAATCATCCGCTCCAAGTGCAGCTCTTACATGAAATACAAATACAGCTAGAGGTTTTTGAAGACTATGCGCTCTATGTTGCCAAGAATGAGGAGATGGCCAACATTTATAAGGGGTTAAGGGGAATAGTGGACCCGCTCTTAGCTGAAAAAAGAAAGGCATTGGGTCCTAATGCAAGGAATTTATATGATAGCGGGTTTGAACGTATCCAAGATGGTTTGATTCCTATGCAGACTCAAGCTAATGTTGCTAAGCCTCATATCTCACCAGAAGAACGAAGCCGGCAGATTCGAGAAAAGTTTAAATATTTACAGAAAAAAGACGCAGCTTAGTTTTTTGTATTTAAAGTTTTCCAGCTAATAAGAATCACTCCTATACAAATTAAAGCATCAGCTAGATTAAAGACCGTAAAGAAGGGAACGGAAATATAGTCGATAACATAGCCATAGACAAAACGGTCAAAGAGGTTGCTTGATGCTCCGGCAACTATAAGGAATAGCATGGACGCTTCAATGAAGTGTTTTTTTTGTAATGAATAAAAAAGAAATCCGATAAGAAGTATAAAAATTGGCAGAATTAAATACAATGGATTTAAAAAAGTGGTGATTGAAAAACTAATATCGTAGTTTTTGGAAAAAACTAGTGCAAGATATTTAAAAATGAATACCGGTTTATCATTCCAATAGTGCAGTGATAGATTTTTAAAAAGGCGATCTAAGGTAAGAACAAACACGGTCCCAATAAGGACCGTGTTTGGTAAAGCATAAAAATGCTTTTTAAACATATTACATTTGCTGAAGGCGGGTTTTGCAGGCAACACAGGAACTAGAGAAGGGGCGAATGAGCAAACGCTTTTCTTCAATTTCGTTGCCGCAGTATTTACAAATACCGTACGTGCCGTCTTCAATACTTTTTAAAGCAGAATCGATATCGGCTTTAGTTTTCTCTAGAACTTTATCGGTTTCTAGGTTGGTTGTGTACTGTTCAACTTCTTGAGCGTTCTCATCGCTTTCATCGCCATAGTTTGGCATTTGCAAATGATGTGCTTCGGCTTCCTGACCAACGCTTGTTAATTCATTGGATAATTCGGCCTGTTGACGGAGCAAGTCAGCCTTTATTTGTGCGAGGGTAGATTGATTCATATAGCTATATCCTATAATAAAGAAGGTGTTTTGGCAATCCTAGTGCCAGCCCTTGTTTGATAGCCCTTGAGAGGCCGCTTCGACTTGTGCTTCTTGCTTTGATGAGCCTCGGCCGATGGCAATAAGATCTTCTTCGAGGTATAATCCGACTTCAAATATTTTATTATGATCCGGTCCCGATTCAGAAATTACTTTATAATGAGGAGTGATTCCAGTGATTTCTTGAGCTTTTTCTTGGAAACGGGATTTGGGATCAAGATATAGGCGATTTTTAAGAATATGATCAAAGTGAGAGAGAACAAAACGATGAACAAATGTTTTGGCAATTTCAATTCCGCCATCAAGATAGAGGGCACCAATAAGGGCTTCCATTGCATTAGCTAGTATATAATGCCGAGCCTTAGAATTTGAATCTTTTTCTTCCCCGCGGGAAAGGTATAGATTTTCTTCTAGGGCAAGTTCGTGAGCAATTTGCGCGAGCATTTTTGCATTAACAAGACTGGCGCGCCAATCTGTTAAATCGCCTTCCGGCGTATCGGGAAAGGCGTGGTAAAGATGCTCTGTTACTATTATTTCTAGAACGGCATCTCCTAAAAATTCTAGCCGTTCGTTATGTCCGAGCGTAAATTCAGGATGTTCATTAATATACGAGCGATGAACCATCGCCTGTTTAAGAAAATCCGGATTTTTAAATTCATGGCCAATAGTGGCCTTGAGTTTCGTAAAGTCTTTATTCACACAAGAAAGTGTCATTCCGGCGAAAGCGAGAATCTAGTACGGGATTCTTGATTTTGCAGGAAGGGCAATAAGATAAATTAATTAAGCAGCGGCTTCAACCACTGGATTAGCCGCTTCGGCAGCAGCTTTTTGTTCATTCTCTTTATCAACTTCTTTTTGAGGCATTTCTTTCATAATTGCTCCTAAAACACCGTTAACAAATTTTCCTGATGAATCGCCGCCAAAAGCTTTGGCGATTTCAATAGCCTCGTTGATTGCAACTTTGGCGGGTATTTTTTCATCAAATACTAATTCGTAAATACCAAGGCGCAATACATTGCGGTCAACAATAGTAATTTGATCGAGCGGCCACTCGGTTGCGTATTTAACAATGTAGGCGTTGATATCAGTAATGTGTTCGATGACGCCTTTAACTAAGGCTTCAACAAAACCGTGGTCATCAAAATTAGGAGCAAACTGTTCAAAATTTTGCTTGATGATTTCATCTATATCCTTACTTTCTCGTTCGTTGAAGTCCCAGGCAAACAATGTTTGCATGGCGATAGTACGGGATAAATGTCTATTTGCCATAAAAAGGTAAAAGTCATCCCGCTTAGAGCGGGATGGGCTTACTTATTTCTTTGCTTTTGGAGCCTTAACTTTAACAGCTTCAACAAAACGATAGGTACCGCAATTTGCGCAAGCGCGATGCGGTTGGACGGCTTTTCCACATTTAGAGCAGACATTAAGAGTTTTTGGCTTAAGCGCATGGTGCGAGCGGCGATTATTGGTCGCGCTCTTGGTGCGCTTTTTCATTTGAACCATACAGGTAAATTTCCAATTTCAAATTTCAAATTTTCAAATAATGCCTTTTGCAAAACATTGTTTTGAAATTTAAAATTTGAAATTTATAATTAATAAATATACTATATTATAAACAAATTTTTTAATATTAGTCAAGATTTAAGGCCTTTTTTGTGCTGTTTGTGCTATACTGAGAATATATGGAAGAAAAAACATCAGCTTTCCCGAAGGGCTTTTTGTGGGGAGCAGCTACCTCGTCTTACCAAGTTGAAGGGGGCAACACTAATGATTGGAGTGAATGGGAAAAATCACCCAAGCGCCTGGCTTTCTTAAAAAGCAAGGATTTTAAGCCTGAAGATTTTCAATCCGGTAAGGCAGCTAATTCCTGGGAGCATTTTGAGGAAGATATTGCTTGTTTAAAACAAATTAATGCAACCGCCTATCGTTTTTCTATTGAATGGTCGCGCGTAGAGCCACAGGAAGGAGTATTTAATGAAGAGGCTATTAATAAGTATCATCATTTCATTAAGCGTTTGCGTGAAGAAAATATTGAGCCTTTTGTGACTCTGTGGCATTGGCCTTTGCCATTGTGGTTGCGGGACAAGGGCGGCTGGAAAGATAAGCGCATTATTCCCTTTTTTATAAGGTACGCTGAAAAAATTGTTTCTTCATGTCCTGAAGTAACTTTTTGGTCAACGCTCAATGAACCGGAAGTGTATGCTTCGCACGGCTATTTAGTCGGAGATTGGTTGCCTCAAAAACATAATCCCTTTACGTATTTGCGCGTTTACCATAATTTAATACATGCTCATCGCGCCGTTTATTCAGTAATAAAAAAAATAAATACACACGCTCAAATAGGGATTGCTTCGCATCATATTTATTTTGAAGCCGCCCCGGGTTTTTTTAACAAAATGCTGGCGGCAGTGCCGCATTGGTGGTGGAATCGTTATTTCCTAAACCGTTGTTATGGTTGTTATGATTTTATTGGTATAAATTATTACCATCACATTTTGGTAAAATACGGATTTTTTAAGAATTATGAGCAGCAGAAATCTGATATGGGTTGGGGGCTGTGCCCTAAGGGCTTGTACTCTGCTGCTAAAGATCTTTCACGGTACGGTAAGCCCATGTATGTTACGGAGCATGGCATAGCCGATGCTCAGGATACACAAAGAGAGTGGTATATTCAAGAAAGCCTACGGTTTTTGCAGCAGGCGATTAGCGAAGGTGCTGATGTCCGCGGATATACGCATTGGTCTTTGTTGGATAATTTTGAATGGGCTTTCGGATACACCCACAAGTTCGGCCTTTTTGCCGTTGATCGTGAAAGCAGCAAGAGAGTTCCTCGCCCCAGCGCCCGTATGTATGGCGAAATAGCCAAAAATAATTGTCTCTAGTATGTACCTTATTATCGCCATCGCATCTTATTTATTAAATGCAGGAGTATACGTTGCCGATAAGTTTTTGCTTTCAAAAAAAGTCCACTCCTCTATTGTCTACGCCTTTTATGTTGGAATTTGGAGCATAGGAAATTTTGTTTTGTTGTTCATCGATCCTTTTATCCCTAATTGGACTCAATTCGCTTACGATATTTCGGCCGGATTATTATTTCTATTCACACTTGTATTTTGGTATAAGGCGCTTCATCAGAGCGAAGCGACCCGCGTCGTTCCTATTGTAGGCGCTCTTACGCCGGTATTTTCTTTTTTGTTTTCATTTGTATTCCTGGGGGCAACGCTGTCGCTGCGTGAAGGAGTCGCCTTTATTGTGTTAATAGCCGGCGGTCTGCTTATTTCCATAAAAAGGACACGAGCCCATATGATAGGCGAGGTAGTTGAGCGCTTTAAAACAATTTGGGGAAATGCTCTTGGGGGTATTAATGCTGAGTTGAGACCGACTCGGCGGCTTCTCATAAATTCAATTATTTCCGCAGCTTGTTTTGCCGCCTACTATGTATTCATAAAATATATTTATTCGCATGCCGGCCAGCCATTTATAGGCGCCTTTGTGTGGTCCCGTTTAGGTAGTTTTATCGGAGTGTTGGCAATTTTATTGATTCCAAAATGGAGACGCTTAATTCGTGATTCTAAGACGACCGAGAATAGAACTCCGGGACAACTCATTTTTTTCTTAGCCGTTCGCTTGGCCGCAGCCATAGCTTTTATCATGCTTAATTGGGCGGTAAGCTTAAGCAGTAATGTTGCTTTAATTAATGCCCTCCAGGGTACGCAGTACGCTTTTCTTCTCTTTATTGTCGTTGTTCTCTCTAGGAAATATCCGAAAATTATCGCTGAAGAAATTGGCAGCGGCGTAATGATGCAAAAATTGATAGGCATTGTAATGATTGGTCTCGGTCTGTATCTTCTTGTTTTGTAATCAATAGATTCATATTGTATGGCAGTTATTTTAATAGCAACTTTTTTTATTTTTTTTGCTTTTCTTTCTTGGAAGAAAATAGATAGTGCGTTGTTCGTGTTAGCAGCGTTATTACCAGCTTATCTTATACGGTTTAATGTTATTATTCCGCTCACCCTGCTCGAGGGAATGATTTTGATACTATTCGCGTCGTGGTTCATACAAAATCGAAACTGGGAATTCAAACAGTGGCGCTTGCGTATTAAAAATGAAAAACCATTAGATAACAAGCCTTACCCATTTCGATGGCCTTTGATAGCTTGGCTATTTGCTTCTTTAATTGCCGTGGGCGTTGCTGGTTGGGGAATTCCCTCCTTTGGAATTTGGCGGGCTTACTTTTTTGAACCAGTTTTATTATATATAGTTGTCGTAAATGTTTGCAGCAGCCGAGAAAAAATAATTCGTTTGCTGTGGGCTTTTGCCTTTTCGGCTTTCTGCGTTTCAATTTTTGCTGGCATTCAATATATAACCGGTCATTTCATTCCTAATGATTTTTGGGCAGCTAGCTCAAGCCGTCGCGCTACATCATTTTTCCCCTATCCGAATGCAGTGGGGTTGTATCTTGCGCCAATCATTCTTTTGTTGGCCGGAGTTTTTGGTTATATAGTTGCTCAGGCAAAGGTACTTGCTAATTATCGCTGGCAGTTAGCCGGGTTGGGCATTGTTATTATATTGTCTTTAGGGGCAATTGTAGCTGCGCGCTCTGAAGGAGCATTATTTGGCACCGCAGCCGCGGTCCTTATATTTGGAATCTTTGCACCAAAAAAAATTCGTGTTGTTAGCGTCGCTGCAATTATTATCGGAGCGGTTGTAATTTTTTCTTTTACCCCCCTACGAACATATGTTCATGATCGCTTAAGCCTTGAGAATTTTTCCGGACAAGTTCGTCGCGTTCAGTGGCACGAAACATGGAAGATGCTAAAGGACGGACGCTTGATAAGCGGCGCCGGGTTGAATAACTATCAAGCGAGCGTTAAGCCTTTTCATCAAGAAGGGTTGTTTGTGAAAAATAATGATCCTGATTTTCAGCGCAAGGTAATGTTTAATGCCGAGTATCGTAAAAAAGTATGGCAACCATTAGAAATATATTTGTATCCGCATAATATAATTTTAAATTTTTGGAGCGAGGTTGGATTATTTGGATTAATAACATTTTTTTGGATTATCGCCACCTTCTTTTATTATGGAATAACATCATATCGATCAGTGAAAAAAAATCGCGACCCTTTCCAATACATTATTCTTGGTCTTATGTGCGCCTTGCTTGTTTCCTTGATCCATGGCATAGTGGATGTTCCTTATTTCAAGAACGATTTGTCGGCTTTCTTTTGGATAGAAATGGGATTAATGAGCGTTATTGTCTATAAACAAAATCATGACTAAACAAGTTCTACAAAAAATATTATCAGCTGCTGGAATCGCATCACGTCGTCAAGCTGAGCTCCTAATTAAAGGGGGTAATGTAAAGATAAATGGCCGCATTGCGAAGTTAGGCGATAGGGCGGATGAAGGCGACGATGTGCGCGTACGCGGTAAAAAAGTAGGCTTTACAAGCCCTTTGGTTTATATTAAACTCAACAAGCCCGTTGGATACGTTTCAACTAATCGTTCCTTTAAGGATGAAAAAAATATTTTTGAGTTAGTAAAAATTTCCATTCCTTTGGCCATTGTCGGACGTCTTGATAAAGATAGCGAAGGCTTATTGCTTCTTACGAACGATGGCGAATTAGCAAACCGTTTAACGCACCCGAAATTCGAAGTTGAAAAAGTGTATGTTGTTACTTTGGGGCATGACCTTGCGACCGATAAAAAAGAAGAGAAAAACAAGATTCAAGAAATAAGCGAGCGCTTTAAGGAAGGCATAGAGATTGGTTTGGGCGATGGCGTTGTTAAGGCAGAGCGTATTAAGCATTTACGGGGTCGGACTTTTGAAGTTGCCTTGCGCCAAGGCAAGAAACGCCAAATTCGCCGCATGTTCCGCCGCGTTGGTTGCCATGTTATCCGCTTGGAACGGGTACGCATTGCCAATATAACTATTGGACGTTTGCGTAAGGGGCAGTGGGAATATATTAAGAGTGCGGAAATTGAAAAATTAAAAAGTATTATTAAACAAAGTTAGGATAGAAAATATACTATGGAGAGGTGGCAGAGTGGTTGAACGCGCTGCTCTCGAAAAGCAGTATGCCGGAAACGGTATCGAGGGTTCGAATCCCTCCCTCTCCGCATAAAAACAACAGATAATTTTATATGAACATAAACATAGACTCATTGAAGCATGATTTGATAAATACAACCGTACCTAAACCACTTTCGGGCACTCTTTCTGGACATGCAGCCGGAGAGCCATTTGATAAACATGTTTTCAAGTTCATAAAAGAAAAGTACCCAAATGATACTTTTAGGCAGTATGAGTATTTGAATAAAATTTATTTAGATAATCCCACTATCGTATCTATTAATGAAAGGTGGTCTTTATTACGGCCTGCGTCAGTAGCATTTTTGCTAAATAGAGGACGGCAAGTTACTCAAACATGGTCACCAACCTCTATTTTTGCAGAGAAGCAAAATGATACGGCTGATATTTTAGTTGTTAAGGACAATTTTTTTAACATAATTGATGTTAAAACATTTAGTACTGAAAAAAATGGACAACCACCCAATATTATTTCTGCCTATAAGTTGGCGAAAATGTGTGCTTTGATGTTGGAAGAAAATAACTTTTCGTCACACGATATTACTTATATTAGTATTACATGGGAACTTGTTGGAGAAAATTTAAAATGTACTAATGTGGCAATAAAAGAACTTTTCAAAACAGATCCTTCAAATCTTTATATAAACTGGGCCGCTGCCATGCAGGTTCAATTCTATGTTAGTAGCTTAGGCCAATCTTATAGCGGAGATGTAGAAAAATGGTGCAAGGATTATCTAGAATCATTTGTTAGTCGAGCACATGGTCATGCAGACAAGATGGAAAAAAAGTTTATTGGACCCTTTCAAAAATTTCTAGAATAGAGCCGACACTTTCTGATTTAGGTTCCCCAAAACACATTCATCATTCGTTTCTATATATTTTTTGCAAAGTGTGGATATTTCCTCATGTAGTTTTTTATCTGTTGGATTGTTCCAGTCAATGAGCCTCATTGGAATACTAGCGAGTGGTTTTTCAGAAAATTCGACAATATTCCCTTTAATAACCCCTTTGTGTTTTAGCCATTCAAAAACATACTCACTGCTCAGTAATGCAAGAATATAATAAATACTTTCTTTAACATTTGATTTAGGGAATATCGCCGTTACGTCCTGTGTCGGGAAAACCCCGCTCGAAACATAAGAAAAACGAAAATATTGTTTATGAGAAATTCTTTCCTTGCAGGGTACAAATATTCTTTCCTTCTCTTGTTTAAATAAATTAAAACTTCTTAAAAAAACCCAATCCCAATAATTTATTTTTCTATTGTAGCTGTATCGTAATTCCAATTGGTCTTTATGACCCCTTAACAACTCGTAGAAGGCAGGATAATTTTCTTTTAAATCATTTTCGGTTTGAACAACCCCATTCAAAAAAATGTAGTTTGTAATATCTTTATGGATAAAACGCTCCATATTTTTTGCCTTAACAACGGGTATTGTTGCTTTTTTTTCCTTTTGGTTTAGTCTAGTTTCTTTAGGTATTTGAAATGCTTTGTCAAGACCACTAACCATCCCATTCCCAATGTCGGCTATATCGCCAAGCGTTATATATTTTTTTTCTTCCCCGAATAGCGAGTTTGTAATAATGGAAACGCATTTGTCTTCATAAATCTTCAATTTACTACCAATAATATTGGGTGCCAACATCCACCTTTCGCCAACCTCAAACTGGTTTCTCTCGAAAACATTAATCTTTTCGTCCGTAATACTATTTTTAATTTTTAATAGTGTTTCCTCGGATAATTTTTGAGTTGAAAGATATTTAGTAATTTTAATTTTTTGTTTTTTTATTTTGCTGTCATTAGTTTTGATAAATTTAAAAATTAAGATAGATGAAGCAACTTTATCAAAAATTGGAGTCTCGTTAAAATGGATAATTTCAGAAAACACCCCGTTTTTTACTAGATAATTTCTTAATACTTCTGCATGCTTAGTATTAATCCAATATTCGGGAGTAATAAATATTAACTCACCGCTGTCTTTGAGAAGTTCCACTGACTTCAAAACAAAAATACAGAGATAATCACAGAGGCTGTTGAAATATTTTTGCCAAAGTTTATTAGATTCTAACTCTTGTTTAAGTTCTAGATCAAGATTCTTCCACCTGATATATGGGGGATTGCCGATTATTAAATCGTACTTATCTTTAATATCAGCACTGACAAAACTTTCAAAAAAAATTGAGGCATCTGTAATTTTTTTTAATGTTTTGTCTACCTCATACCCTATGATATTTTTATATCCTTTTTCATCGAGTAGTTTCAAAAAAACACCTTCTCCACAAGCAGGTTCTAAAATCTTCCCATTTTTTGAAACAGAAGAAAGGCCAATCATAAAATTGGCGACATGTTCCGGCGTAAAATATTGCCCTAGATTTTTTGTAGTTTTTTTCATAACTTATATTAGTATTATAGTAGATAGAGTTGACTAAGTAAAATTAGTTGACTAATATTTTAAAATCGACTTTAATATATGTATGTATAGTAAAACTAAAGCAGCGTACGAAATTCTTAAAGAGTCTAAAAAACCACTTCATGTAGTGGATATAATTAAAATTGCTCTTGAGAAAAAACTAATCAAGACAAAAGGTAAAACTCCAGAATCTACTCTTGCAGTTGATTTACTTTTAGAAAATAGACGAAGAACGAAAAAGGGAGCAAAATTAAGGTTTGTTAAGGTCGGTTCTGGTACATGGGGATTAACTGAGTGGAAATAGTTTTGGAAGGAAATTGTTTTAGAAAAAATTAGAACCCCGCCGAAACCTCGCCCACATTTCTCCCAAGACCTCCACCAGCAGGTGGGAATCAGCTGAGGTAGGGTGAATTCGAAGCCCCTGTCAAATTGTTTCGTTCTGTTGAGTCCATTTTATTAGTTTTAATCGTTTAGATTTTGCTCGAAACAGCTCCGAACTTTGTCCAGAATATAGCGCACTTATTCATCGAAGTTTTGGCGTAGGAGTAGTTAACTCCTGTTACCTGCCTGCCGGCAGGTCGGGAGACCCGAAGGTCCCGTTTTTTCGGGGTCTTTTGTTATTAATTTGTATATTTTATACTTAATGGATGATTAATATAGAACAGCAAGCATGGCTTAATCATTTAGATGATTCTGATCATATAAAAATTGTCCCTTATAACCCTAAAGCCAAAGAGGTTTTTAAGGTTATTAAAGCTAGGTTAATTAAAGTCTTGGGTAATATTAGAATATCTCATCGCGGTTCAACGGCCTTAAAAATATCCGGTCAAGGCGAGATTGATTTGTATGTTCCGGTTAGTAAAAAAGATTTTAATGTAACGGTAAAAAAGTTAGAAAAGCATTTGGGCAAGCCCGGTAGCCTATATGCTCTTAAAAGAGCACGCTTTGTTGCATATATAGATAGTATAAAAATAGAAATATTTGTTATTAATAAAAATGATAGTGGATGGAAAATGAGTGTAAGATTTGAAACACGTTTAAAAAATAACCCTAAGATGCTAAGGGATTATGAAAAGTTAAAAATAAAGGCGAACGGGTTATCAACTCAGAAATACTATACCCTGAAAATCGCTTTTATTAATAAAGTTATAAATTAATAAATTAATTATCTCTTATGAAACTTAGATATATTATCATTAAAGTAAAAGATATTGAAAGAGCCCGTAATTTTTATTCTCGTTTTTTAAACATGGATCCGACGAAGGTTGAGGGAAAACGGATGATTGTTTTTGATTTGCAAAATATAAAAATAGGTTTGTATAATCCGGTCGCCGATGGCTACACTTTTAACGATGATGATTTCGGGAGTAATTATTACGCCGCCTTTGGCGTTGATGATGTCGACGCGGAATTACAACGAGTTTCTGGGTTTGCGGAGATTCTTGGACGAAAAAAGGTTGATTATCATGACTGGTTTGAGTTTAAGGATTCTGAGGGAAATATCTTAGAAGTGCATAAAATATAGCTACAACTTAACGCTTCCCTCCATAGGAAGCGTTTTGCTATACTATGGAAAAGGCGCAAGGCCGCTTAATCATTTAAACTTCTTATATGAATAATAAAAATATTCTTATTGCAGTTATCGTCGCGGTTATCGCCACTGGCGCGTATTGGTTTTTTACTATGGATACCGCTAAAGCGCCCCAGTCCGAGATAAACATTACACAAGAGGCAACTCCGGAAAGCGGCAGCGAAGACCGCGTTGCTACGCCGACGCCAACCGAGCAACCGGCCGTTGATGGTAAGCTTAAGGTTGCTAATTTCTCAGGCAAGCTCGAGAAGGTTGATACTAGCTGTTTTGCCGACGGTGAATGTTATGTTGTAGTTAGCGGTAAGCACATCACGACTACTATTGGTTGGAGCCGCGATATCGTTGGATCGGTTCAAGGAGTTGAGGGTTTCGGCGATCTTGAAAAGCATATCGGTGAAGAGGTTGAAGTGTATGCTAAAGACAATGGTGATGGAACCTATTCGCTATATGGCAGCCAAGGGTTTTATGTAAAGCTAAAATAATACAAAGCCGCCTTCGGGCGGCTTTGATTTTATAAAGAATGTTTACGAGAGTCACCATAAAAAAATATATACTAATTTCAGGAGCTTTTTTGCTTTTACTATTTTGTTTTCTGGTTACAAAGATTTATGCTCATGAAAGCGAAAATGAAGATGTGCAAATCATTCATATTGATGAGAAAGGATTTTCGCCCGCTAAAATTGAAATAAAAAAAGGTACAATAATAACTTTTGAAAATACAGGGAAAGAAGATCATTGGCCGGCCTCAGATGACCATCCAAGCCATACGCTCTATGATGGCACCAGCATGGAAGAACATTGTTCTTCAGGACATGATGGTTCTTTTGATGCCTGTAAGGCAATAACTAGTGGCACAAGTTGGTCTTTTGAATTTAGTAAAACGGGTACTTATACATTGCATGATCATTTATGGCCACAGCTTACCGGTGAAATTATTGTAGTAGATGCTCACGATGTAAGAATTAAGAATAGTTTTTTTACACAAGTTTTTTCTTATATACGTCGAGCTTTTTATTCTTTAATTAATTTAGTAATCAATAAAAAACAAACTCCTGTATTAGAATCAGGCGCTATTAATACCGAATTTTACACTAAGCTAAAAAGACGTTTTGAGCATATTGTTTTAGACTCAGATCCACACGAAGCTATTCATACGCTGCGAGAAGATTCTCAAAAAGATCTCAGGGTTATGGCTCTCTGTCATGATGTACTGCATGTAATTGGCCATACTGCGTATGCTAAATATGGCAGCTTTAAAGAGGCGGTTATATATCAAGAAGATTTTTGCAATTCGGGCTATATCCACGGTTTATTTGAATCGTATTTTAAGACAGCGAAAGATCCTCTTGAGGGACTGAGCGAACAATGCAGCGAGTATGGAGGCGGTAAAAGACTTTTTGATTTGTGGCAATGTCATCATGGAATAGGACATGGTTTTATGTATTTGACCGGTGGCGATCTTGATGAGTCATTGGAACTTTGCCAGACGAGCCTTAAAGATGAGGAGTCAATTTCTAGTTGTCAGAACGGAGCTTATATGGAATTATTCAACTCAGAAGTATTACCCAAAGAAAAGAAATTTATTGACGCGGACAACCCGTTTTCTACTTGTGAGACCCGGGAAATGGGCAAGGCCGATTGTTATTTGTATATTCCAACTTATTTATCTCAGATAAAGGGAAAAGATTTTGTTGATATAGTAAAAGAATGTTCTAGGGCGGAAGACGGATATGAATCAGTTTGCATACAAGGAGTCGGTTCGGAGGCAATAAAAAGGAATATGAATAATGTGGAATCAGTGTTGTCTGTATGCAAACTGGCCGGCTCAAAAAAGAACGAACAGGCATGCATAGGCGGAGCGGTGAGTATGTATATGAATCAAGAAGGATCTCTTAAGGCTGGGAAAGAATTATGTGAGCAGATGAGCGGTAGAAATAGGGAGGCATGCAATGCTACTGTAGCTAGTAAGGAACAATTTTTTAAATAATTCCAACTAGGGATAGGCTTAATTTGTGTTTTTGAGCCCAAGCCGTATAATCATGGGTATATGAAATATATTGATTTAACCCATACTTTTACTGATTCAATGCCCGTATATCCGGGCGATCCCCTGCCTTCTTTGAGCCAAATAGCTGAGATTTCTAAGGACGGGTATACTGATTTCCAGATTACTACCGGAATGCACGTCGGAACGCATATGGATGCACCTCTGCATATGGTTGAAGGGGGCGACTATCTTAATGAAGTGGATATTTCCCGTTTTTTTGCTAGAGGGCATGTCATTGATGCTCGTCATAAAGAAATTAACTCCGATTTATTAGAGGGAGTAGATATTAAAAAGGGCGACGCTATTCTTGTGCTAACTGGTTTTGCCAAATATTTTACCAATCCTTTGTATTATGAAAAATATCCCGAATTAAGCGAAGGCTTTGCCGAAAAGGCCGTTGCTCTTGGAGTGTCTATTGTTGGTATGGATATTCCAAGCCCCGATAGATCTCCCTATAGGGTTCATAAAATATTGTTAGGGAATAATATTCTCATAATAGAGAACCTGTGCAACCTTGAAGAGCTAGTTGGCGTTGCTTCTTTTGAAATTATTGCTCTCCCGGCAAAGTTTCATTCTGAAGCCGCTCCTGTTCGAGTTATTGCCAAGATAGTTTAAAAATATCAGTATGATTATTACTATTTGCTCTAGCGTCGATTTCAGTCCGAAAATTATTGAATTAAAAAAAGAATTAGAAGAACGAGGGCATAGTGTAAACATTCCTTTTTTCACGCAAAAAATTATTGATGGAGATTTGTCTTTTGAGGACTATATGTACGCTAAGGACAATGGCGGCGATATAGGTTTGCGCCAGGCCGAGTCGGTTGATATGATAAAGCGCTACTGGGATTTTATTCGTAGCTCAGACGCGATCTTGGTATTGAATCAAACAAAAAAAGGCATAGAAAATTATATAGGCGGCAGCACATTAATGGAAATGGGTTTTGCATATGGGCACGGAAAGAAAATATTTTTATATAATGCTCTACCGGAGCGAAGCGAGCGCATTCACTACCTTGATGAAATTATTGATATGAAGCCCATTATTTTAAATGGTAATTTAGAAAAACTAAAGTCATGATTATTTATTTAGCACGACACGGGCAAGATGAAGACAATGCCTCCGGAACGCTTAACGGACGGCGCGATACTACTCTCACTGATAGAGGAACAGAACAGGCGCGCATATTGGCTGAAACGATTCGGGAAAATAATGTACATGTTGAGGCAGTATATTGTTCTCCCCTGCAGCGAACAAAACAAACTGCCAGCATCGTCTGTGAAATTTTAGGACTTACCGAGCCGGAAGAACTCAAATTATTAATTGAGCGCGATTTTGGAATAATGACGGGATTACCGACTTCAGAAATTGTATCACGCTGCGCACCGGACATTATTATCGGCGACCCCATTGTTTATTTTTTATCCCCTGCCGGCGCTGAAACATTTCCTGATCTTATTGAGCGAGGAAAAAAAGTAATTACGTGGGTTCGTGAGCACAGCAACGCTGAAAGCGTTTTGCTTGTAACCCATGGTGACATTGGTAAAATGATTTACGCAGCTTATTATGATTTTGACTGGAAAGAAGTTTTAACGCAATTTCACTTTGGCAATTCTGAATTGTTAGTTTTATCTGATTCCGCTAAACCAGAAGAAAGGCATCTTAATAAAGTACGGCAGTATAATTCATAGTATGGAAATAGACTTTTCTAAATGGGAATATGAATTCCAGCAGCGCAATACGCAGCCAGTATTAATGGCCGATACATGGTTGCGCGCCCTTAACTATACTTTTAAAGAAGAAATCGCCCTGCCAGTGGCGGATTGCATGGATTATATATTCACAGCTGATGGCAAGGGCTGGGTAAAGAAAGATCAGAAAAGACATATATTGTCATTAATGAGAGAGGCCTGCGCACATGAAAAATATTTTATATATATACGTGAGCGCTTAGAGAAGCGCGTGCTGGATTTGCGAGAGGTTGTTGCTAGAATTTTACACACATACGAGAGAGCCAACGCACAGGAATTAAAACAGCTATGGCAAGATTATACTATTGCTTTGGAACATATAGTTCCCTGGTTTTGGATTCCTTGGTATATAACCGAAGAAAATATTATTGTTGATAAAGCACGATTTTTATTTGAACCCTATAAACATGATGTTGAGAAAATTACTGACTTTAATAATGCTTTGATGATTTTAATAACTTCTGAAAAGAAAACAAAGTTTCAGAAAGAACAATTTGAATTTATTAAATTATTGGATTTTAATACACAGGGAATAGATACGGATAAATTTACTCAGGCTAAAGTAGATTATTTAAAGAATTTCGCTTTTCTAAAAGCATTTGTTGTTCCGCCGTGTTCATCAACAAGCATGGAAGAATTAGATCAGCAGATTAAAGAAGCAAGAGATAGAAATCATTTTGAAGATTTTTCTGTGCAGGAAAAACGGCTAAGAAAGGAAGTAGAAATTAAGAAACAGCTTATTGAAATAATTAGCAAAAATGCAGAATTAATACAGTTTATTGTCTGGGCGCAAGAGTTTGGTTATTTATTGACTGCGAGCGTGGAAGATATATATGAATTAATTTCTCATACCTATTTATTCCACCAAAAGATTGCTCAAGTGCTCAAGCTTTCTTATATTGATCTAAGCGCATTAACTAGCGACGAAATAAGCAGAAGTTTAAATGGAGAAATAAACGCAAAAGATTTAAATTTGGGTGCTCGACAACAAGGTTATTTTTTTCTTCAAGAGAATGGAAAGCGCCGAGAAGCTTTCGGACTAGAAGCTCTAGAATTGAGTGCCGAAATAAACAAAAAGGTTAATTTAGTAGACAGAAAGAATATTAAAGAAATGCAGGGGCAGCCAGCAATGCCGGGAATTGTTAAGGCCAAGGTTCGTTTAATGTTAACGGCTCATGATATTGATCTGTTAGTTCCCGGAGAAATATTAGTAGCTTCAATGACTAGCCCCGATTATGTACCTGCCATGCGGCAAGCTGCTGGTATAATTACGAGTGAAGGCGGTTTGCTATGTCATGCAGCTATAATTTCTCGAGAGCTTGGCAAGCCTTGCGTTGTTGGAACAAAAATAGCTACCCAAGTTCTTAGTACAGGAGATGAAATTGAAATGGATGGAACAACGGGGAAGATAATATTAATAAATAAATAAAATATATGAAAAGAGTTTTTATTATTCATGGATGGTCGGGTACGCCCGACGAAGGTTGGCTCCCCTGGCTTGGCAAAGAATTAGAAAAAAAAGGTTGCGTAGTTAGTATTCCGGCCATGCCCGAAACGGATCATCCGCGTATAGAAACTTGGGTTGATTATTTAGCAAAGCTAGTAGGCAGACCAGATGAAGATACCTATTTTGTTGGGCATAGCATTGGTTGCCAAACGATACTGCGCTATCTCGAAACTATTGATACAAAAGTGGGCGGTGCGATTTTTGTTGCTGGGTGGTTCGACTTAGAAAATCTTGAAGATGATGAAACAAGAGAAATAGCCAAACCATGGATGGAGAACTCTCTCAGTTTACAAAAAGTACAGCAGGTTTTGCCTCTTTCGACATTGATTATTTCCGATAATGATTGGTACGGAGCTTTTGAAAAAAATAAAGAAAAATTTGCAGAACTTGGATCAAAAATAGTTGTCATGCATAACGCTGGGCATATTACCCAAAGTGATGGCTATTATGAATTGCCAGAAGCATTGGCGGAGTTTAATTTATTAACGAAAAATTAATATATGTCCATGGAATCCCAGCACTATAATCAAATATACTCGGAGAATGAAAAAACTTTTGGAGATGGTAAGCCGGAAAAGGTTGTTGAGGATATTCTCGCGTATTGCTCCGAAGGAAATGTTTTAGAATTAGGCGCTGGCCAAGGAAGAAATAGTTTGTTTTTAGCACAAAAGGGTTTTAATGTTATTTCTCAAGATCTTTCAGAAGTAGGAGTTGAACAAATTAACAAGAAATCAATTGAAGAGGGCCTGTCCCTTAAAGCTATTGTGGGCGACGCCCGTACCGTGGATTTTGAAAAAAGTTTTGATGTGATTGTGTCAACCTATATGTTACATCATCTTAAGAATGAAGAGGCTCGAAAGGTAATACAAAAGATACAAATGGCTACGGTAAAGGGAGGATTAAATGCCCTTGCTGTTTTTACCAAGGATGGAGATTTTTATAATTTTTTCCCCAAGAAGAGAGAAAATTTTTATCCCGAAAAAGATGAGTTAAAGAAACTGTATGAGGGCTGGGAGATTGTTGAGTATAAAGAAGAGCAAAGCCGGGCAATAAGAAAACATGAAGACGGAACCCCTATGATGAATATCGCGGCCCGGTTGCTTGCTAGAAAGCTTTAAAGCTATACTGGTACTATGAAATCAAAACAACATTCAATTTTAGTAACTGGTTGCGCTGGATTTATTGGCAGCAATTTTGTTACTGCGTTTAGAAAAAAATATCCTACGCAGATAATTATTGGTTTGGACGATTTATCAACTGGTCGTAAAGAAGCAGTAGCTTCTGATATTTTTTATCACGGATCAATTACTGACGCCGAATTAGTGAAAAAAATATTTTCTAAACATAAGCCCGAATACGTTTTTCACTTCGCTGCTCAGCCGCGTGTTTCTTACTGCGTTGAACATCCTGCGGAAACGACTAATATTAACATTGACGGTACGGTAATTTTATTAGAGGCGGCCAAAGAGTATAAAGCAAAGCGATTTATTTTTTCATCAACTTCTGCGATTTACGGCCCAGTAAAAAAATTACCGGTCAGTGAAACAAAAAACGCTGCGCACCCTGTTTCCCCCTACGCGCTGCATAAATATAGCAGCGAATGGTTTTGCCGGCTCTTTAGCGAGTTATACGGCTTAGATACCGTATGCTTCCGTTATTTTAATGTCTTCGGCCCCGGGCAATACGGCGATTCAGCCTACTCAACAGTTATCTCTGCTTGGCTGGAAGCGCTCTATTTCCCAAAAAAGAAAAAGCCTTTTATTGAGGGCGATGGCAAGCAGTCTCGCGATTTTTGTTACGTTGATGACGTTGTTGCGGCTAATCTAAAAGCCATGTCATCAAAGCAGGCGCTGAAGGGAAAGATTATTAATATCGGCAGCGGCACTCGAATTGAAATAAGAGAAGTACGAACATTAATTGAAAATTATACGGGCAGCTATTTAGATCTCGAACAGCGACCGCCTCGACTTGGTGATATTCGCCACACGCAGGCCGATATACGATTGGCAAAAAAGGTTTTGGGATATGTCCCTGGGGTAAATTTCAATGAAGGATTACGGCGTACCGTTAAATGGTTTAAAGAGAGGAGAAAATAAATTGCTTTTACGCTATTATATGACCTATACAAAAACTATCATGGCTATCTTTGTTCTTCTTCTTATTGTCGGAGGGGTATGGTATGTATTTGATTTAAAGAACAATGCAATCTCGACAATTTCCAGCGGTACGCCTTCTCCTTCTGAGGAGACAATCGAAGCGGGCTATAAGAAGTATGTCAGTGCGAACAGTGATTTCTCTGTTGAGTATCCGGAAAATTATACTGTGAATGATAGATATGTGTATATGGCGCTTGGACCAGAAAAAGATATTTCCGGGGTCGCTTTTATTATTCCGGAAGCACTTATGACGGGAACGAATTTATCTCGCGGCAGCTATATGAGTATTGAAAAGCGGGTTGTTGAAAAAGATTGCAAGGCGGCTGATTTTCTAAGCGTCGCGCAAACGCAAAATGATGTTATTGAAAATGGGCGAAATTATAATGTTGCAACCTCTCAAGATGCCGGCGCCGGCAATTATTACGAAGAAACGGTTTTTGCTAGCGCCGACGGCACGAACTGCTATGGTATGCGCTTATTTTTACACACTACGGCAGTAGGCAACTACGAGCCCGGAACAATTAAGGAATTTGATAGACAGCAATTCGTTACAGCCTTTAATCGTTTTCGCTCGACTTTTACCCTGCTCCCCAAGAAGGATTAACAGCAAGTTTTTACGGGTGTATACTTGTAGTATAAAGGTCGAAGCCAGCTCTTTGTAATTAACAATATTTTTATATATATGAATATGCAAAAATGGGCCTGGACTTTTGGTATCGTTTTCTTGCTCATTGGTATTCTTGGATTTATTCCGGGAGTAACCCAAGAAGGCGGCCTTCTTTTAGGCATTTTTTCAGTGGACACGATGCATAACGTTGTCCATCTTCTTTCCGGAGTTATCGCTGTTTGGACGGCTTTAAGTTCTGCTAAGGCAGCCCAAATGTATTTCCGTATTTTCGGAATTGTATATGCCCTTGTTACTGTCATTGGATTTATCCAGGGTGACAGTTTCCTTGGCATGATGGCAATTAATACGGCCGATAATATCCTCCACTTAGTAATCGCCGTAGTTGCTTTGTGGCTTGGATACGGAATGGATGAGAATGCCACTACAACAGCCTAGTTTTTTTACATACGACCTTAAGCCAGCCGCTTTACAAGCGGCTGGCTTTTTATTATGGTTAGCGTGAGCTCGCTCTCGTCGTTTAATGGATAAGACATTGGCCTCCGAAGCTGAAAATGCAGGTTCGATTCCTGCCGAGAGCACCTTCCACTAAAATTATAGATTATATGAAAATATATTTTGCCGGTTCTATTAGAGGCGGACGCAGCGATCAGGCTCTCTATCATGATATGATCTCGGCGCTTGGTAAGCATGGAACAGTGTTAACCGAACACATAGGTTTGGCCACCGTAGCGGCCATGGGCGAAGAAGGAGTAAGCGATGAATATATTTACAAAAGGGATATGGATTGGATTCGCGAAGCGGACGCCGTTGTTGCCGAAGTCAGTACGCCGAGCCTCGGCGTTGGGTATGAATTGGCCATGGCCGAAACGCTAGGCAAGAAAATTATTTGTTTATTCCGTCCCGATGGAGATCGTCGTTTGTCGGCAATGATTAGCGGCGCGGGAGTTTTTCCTATTAAAGAGTATGAAACCTTAGAAGAAGCTGAAGAGATTTTTAATCAATTTTTTAAATAATACTATGTCCTTACCCTTGGCAAAAATTATCCAGGCTTTGCATTGGCGCTATGCGGTAAAGATTTTTAATTCCAAGAAAAAACTAAGCACCGCTGATCTTAACGCCCTCTTAGAGGCGGTTCGTCTTTCCCCTTCTTCTTTGGGACTACTGCCTTATAAAATAGTAGTCGTTGAAAATACCGCCGCACGAAAATTAATTTTTGAGCAGGCAAGCAATCAGCGCAAGATTACCGAGGCTTCCCACTTATTAGTTTTTTGTACATATCGCTCTTATACACGTTCATTTATTGATGCCTTTGTTGATATGTTTTCCAAGCAACGGCATTTAAGTCCTGAACAAACTGCTAATCTACGTAAGGCGAGACGCGCTTTTGTAAAAGAAACATCACCCAAAGATCTTGATGAGTGGGCGGGCGATCAAGCCTTTATAGGACTAGGCGTTTTAGTAGCTAGCGCGGCTTTGGCCGGAATAGATGCTGGTCCTATGGGCGGCTTTAAGCCCGAAGTCTTGGATGAGATATTGAATCTGCGCCGCTATAACTTACGTTCTCGCGTATTATGCACTCTTGGCTATAGATCGGCTGAAGACGCTGAAGCAAAAGCAAAAAAGGTGCGCTGGCCTTTTAAAGACTTTGTAATCAAGATTAAATAAAAGCTAATATTAGAACAAATTAAGTCAATTCTATTGACTTTTTTTGTTTTATGTGATATAATGCGATTAGATAAGAAACAGAATTTTTTAATTAAAAAAAAGTACTTTGAAAAAACATAACCTTTTTCAACCAATTCAGTCTAACAAAAGACTGTTCACTGTCTTTATTTTTGCTATTCCTGTATTTTTATTCCTCGCAATTTCATTGAGTAGCTGCTCAAATTATTCGCAAACAGTGACGGCTTCAAAAGAGTCGTACAACAAAAAAATTAGCGAATATAATTGGGATAAAAAACAAAGAAAACAATTAAGTAAAGAGTTAGCCGGTATATTTAATACCGAAAAGTTCGAAAACATTTTCATTTCATTACAAACAAATGTGGATGTAATGAACGGTGATAACGATGTTTTTTTAGGCGATGGATATATTGCCATTAAAGAATGGTTGCCCGCCGAAGAATTCAGAATAGTTTTTTTCTCTCACAAAGATGTAAAAATCCCTCAAATTGAGGATGAGAAAATAGCCCTGGCAAAAACAGATTTAAATTTTAAGTAGTTAGAAGTAAATACTAATAATCAATGTAGTTCTCCTTTCTTAATCTCCCAAGGTATGGTCACTTTGGGGGATTATTTTTTTATTTTCGATTTAGCGCTACACTAAAGGCATGATATTTTTACATACATTCGTTCCCCCGGCTATTGCCTTTTCTTTTGGCCCACTTACTATTTATTGGTATGGGATTATTATGGCTGTGGCAATGGCAGCTTCTATATTTTTAGCTGTGCATCTTGCTCCGCAGCGCGGGGTAGAAAAAGAGCGTATTCTTGATCTCGCCCTTTGGCTTATTATTGGCGGTATTATTGGCGCTCGTTTATATGATGCTGCTTTAAATATTTCTATATATATTCATGAGCCTTTAGAAATTATAAAAATTTGGCATGGCGGGCTGGCTATTCACGGCGCCTTAATCGGCGGGCTATGTGCTCTCATATTGTATGCGCGACGGCTAAGACAAGATGCTTGGATGCTGGCGGCAATTATTGTGCCAGCAGTTGCGCTCGGACAAGCAATTGGAAGATGGGGGAACTGGTTTAACCAAGAATTATTTGGTTTGCCAACAAACGCTCCTTGGGGTATTCCCATAGTCCCCTTTAATAGGCCGCTTGGTTTTGAAAGCTCCCAATATTTTCATCCGACTTTTTTGTATGAATCAATTGGGAATTTGGCTATTTGTATTATTTTATATTTCCTTTTACAGAAAAAGATTGCCGCGCCTAAGATTATTGGCTGGTATGCAATACTCTATGGTTGTCTGCGCTTTGCTTTAGAATATATAAAAATTGACCCAACGCCCGTCCTCTTTGGTTGGCGTTGGCCACAAATTGTAAGTCTTATTTTAATTATTATCGGGCTCATAACCCTTCGTAAAAAGTCTTGACAGGGAGGGGAAGAGAGCATATAATAGGCATGCTAGCACTCTCAGTGCTAGACTGCTAATTTTTAATATACTTCTATGAACCTTACACCTCTTTCCGATTATCTTCTCGTTAAGGCGATTGAAGAAGAGTCGGTTACTAAATCAGGCATTGTGTTGCCGGATACGATTGATAAAAAAGAAAAGATTCGCCGGGGCGAAGTAAAAGCCGCCGGACCAGGCAAAATACTTGATAACGGACAAAAAGCGCCTATGAACGTTAAGGTCGGCGATACTATTATGTATAAAGAAGATTGGTCGGCTGAGAAAATGAAAGTCGAAGGCGAAGAATTGGTCGTTATCCATGAGTCGGATGCACTCATGATTATTGAATAATACCGGTTTTGTCATTTCGAACCTGTCGCGATAGCGACTGGTGAGAAATCTTGATCAGTTAGATTTCCCCTCGCTCGCTGCGCGAGACTCGTCGAAATGACAGTTTAACTATTTATTAATAACATTATGGCAAAACAAATTATTTTCAACGAACAAGCACGGGCAGCTTTAAAGCGCGGAGCTGATCAGCTCGCTAACGCTGTTAAGGTTACGCTCGGTCCTAAGGGACGCAATGTCGTCCTTGAAAAAGGTTACGGTGCTCCGGTTATTACGAAAGACGGCGTCAGTGTTGCCAAGGAAATTGAACTGGAAGATAAGTTTGAAAATATAGGAGCGGAAATAATCAAAGAGGCTGCTTCTAAAACCAATGATGCCGCTGGTGATGGAACGACAACGGCAACTATTTTAGCGCAGGCGATGATTACCGAAGGCTTGAAGTTAGTTTCCTCGGGAATCAATCCCATTGATATACGCTCGGGAATGGAAAAGAAAGTTGCTGAGATTGTTGAGCATTTGAAAAAAAATTCCAAAGCGATTTCAACTAAAGAAGAAATTGCTCAGGTTGCTTCTATTTCTGCTAACGATAAAGAGATCGGTTCTATAATTGCTGAAGCAATGGAATCGGTTGGTAAAGAAGGCGTTATAACTATTGAAGAAGGCCAGTCCTTCGGCGTTGAAAAAGAAGTGGTGGAGGGCATGCAGTTTGATAAGGGGTATGTTTCCCATTACATGGTAACCAACTCCGAAGCAATGAAGGCGGAAATGAATGAGCCCTATATCTTATTAACAGACAAGAAAATTTCCTCAATTCAGGAAGTCCTGCCCTTGTTAGAAAAAGTTGTTCAATCAGGCAAAAAGGATATTGTTATTATTGCTGATGAGATTGAAGGCGAAGCTTTGACGACTTTTGTCTTAAACAAGCTGCGCGGTACTTTCAATGTTTTGGGAATTAAAGCTCCGGGTTTTGGCGACCGTCGCAAGGCAATGCTTGAAGACATCGCCGTCTTGACTGGCGGTAAGGTTATTTCTGAAGAAGTGGGCTTAAAGTTAGAAACTACTGAACTGGCTGATTTGGGCCAAGCTCGTAAAGTGATTGCTTCTAAGGACAATACGACGATTGTTGATGGTTCCGGCAATAAAGATGCTTTGAAAACACGTGTTGAACAAATTCGTAAAGAACTAGAACTATCTGATTCCAGTTTTGATAAGGAAAAGTTACAAGAACGCATTGCTAAATTAACTGGCGGCGTTGCTGTTATTAAAGTTGGTGCGGCAACCGAAACGGAAATGAAAGAAAAAAAGGATCGCATTGAAGACGCTTTAAACGCTACTCGCGCGGCCGTTGAAGAAGGAGTTGTTCCGGGCGGAGGCTTGGCCTTAGCCTTGGCCGGCAATGTCTTTAAAGAAGTTGCTAATAATTTGCTTGATAATCCAGGAGCGCAAATTGTTGACAGCGCCATTCTTGAGCCTATTAAACAGATTGCCGCTAATGCCGGCAAGGACGGAGCTTTAATTCTCTATACCATTATGCGCGAGCATAAAAATGGCAATACTGCCCATGGATATAATGCCGCAACCGATACCTTTGAGAATATGATTGAGGCGGGTATTATTGACCCTACTAAAGTGGTTCGCTCGGCTTTGGAAAATGCCGCATCGGCCGCGATGATGTTCTTAACTACTGAAGCGGTTGTTGCTGATAAGCCTGAGTCCAAAGATTCTGGCTCGGGACATGGCGCTGGTATGGGCGGCATGAACCCAGGGATGATGGGGATGTAGCATAGGTTAAAAAAATAGGTCCACAATGCGCGAGCACTGTGGACCTTTTTTAGAATCCAGATTTTTCAATAAAGACAGGTTTTCCTATTATGCTATCGGGAGAATCGATGAGAACATCGACACCCGAAATAACTTTATGATAGATTAAAAATTCGACAGCGAAGTTAACTAAATATATAAATACATATTTTGGTTCATTGATAAACCATAAATATTGTTCTTTAAACCATTCAGTTATTACCTTTTTTTCTTTGACGATATCAAATAGTTCGCCTCTGAGAAAATCAAAAGCGTAAACGCCGCCTTCTACTTCTGAAATTTTTTCATAGAACACGATGCTTGCAAAACGTGCTAAGTTTTTCCCTTCCCCCGTTTTCTTCATATTTTCTGAAAAATAAGACAGGGGGAAAATGAGCTGCGCCCTCGATCCGTAATAGTCATCAAGGGGAATGCCTTTAATTTCTGGAAAAATTTCAATCATAAATAGAGGTTGAGGAGATAGGCAAATAAAAATCTCAAATTGGCAGCCGGTAATCAATTTTGAAAATTTCGGGGTATTGGTTCCAATAACTGCTTTTATTGCTTGTGTTGTAATGGTGGGCATTATTTCCATTAAGAGATCCAAGAATGTATCGTTGTCACTATTTAAATAATTAGCAAAAGCATCTTGATTTGGAGCAGCGTGATTAAAAGACAAAATATTTTTTCTATTTTTACTTAAGTAAGATAAATCAGCAGCGGTGACTCTATAAGGATATTTCCTATCACTAAATTCCAGCATATTAACAGTCGCCAATCTACCGGAAATTGGATGCTTTCCTTCTAAAATAATTTTTTTATTTTTACCCTCTTCTGAACTCTCTGAATAAAATATTTTATTCACTAAATCTTTTAAATTCATTTTTTAATTTTCCTCTACGCTTCCGCGAGTTAATTTTTTAATAATAATTGATAATTTAATGTCCTAACTAATTTATTAAGATATAATATTATTTAGTTTTTGTCAAGCCGCTAACTTAATCGAGGTAAGGAGGGACTTTTTTAAAAATTATAAAATTAAAAATTATAAAATTTTCCTTGTAATAAATATATTCTCACAGTGTAGTATTAGATAATTAAATAAACAGGAGGGGCATGAACACGGGGCAGCCCGTGTTTTTGTTATTCTCCCCTCGCCATCAAAGATGGAGAGGGGTAAGGGGGAGAGGTATGTCATCAAAAATATTTTCCGCTGCCATTGTCGGTCTCGATGCGGAAATCGTTGAAGTCGAAGCTGAGACCGGCGGCGGGGAAATTGGGGCTTTTGCGATTGTTGGTTTGCCTGATGTCGCTGTTTCTGAAGCGCGTGAACGCGTGCGCAGCGCGGTTCGTAATTCAGGCGTTGAATTTCCGCGTTTAAAAGTAACAGTTAATCTTGCGCCGGCTGCTCTTAAGAAACAAGGTCCGGCTTATGATTTACCAATTGCCGTAAGCGTATTAGTTGTTTCGGGCAAACTACCAATAAGTGATGGCATAGAAAAATCATTATTTATTGGTGAGTTGGCTTTGTCGGGCGAAGTGCGTCCAGTTAATGGTATTTTACCAACTGCTTTAGGCGCGCGTCGCGCTGGCTTCAAATATTTGTTTGTTCCGGAGCGTAATGCCGCTGAAGCAAAGCTAGTTCCGGAGCTGGAAGTATATCCGGTTCGCCGGCTTGATGAGCTAGTATCGCATTTGCGCGGTAAGAATAAAATATCACCGATAGCAGCCGGATCATTCAATTTCAGCGATGCGCTTTGTATGTTTGATATGGCGCATGTCAAAGGGCAAGAAAATGCAAAAAGAGCCATGGAAATTGCCGCGGCTGGCGGACACAACATGCTGATGTCGGGGCCTCCTGGTTCAGGCAAAACATTGCTAGCGCGGACAATTCCATCTATATTGCCTGATTTGGATATTGATGAAGCCTTAGAAATAACAAAAATATACAGTGTCGCTGGATGTTTAGGCAAGGATCGCAGCTTAGTGCGGCAGCGCCCCTTCCGTTCTCCTCATCACACTGCTTCTGGCGTTGCCTTGGTTGGGGGAGGAACGTGGCCGCGACCCGGGGAAATATCATTGGCTCATCGCGGAGTCCTCTTTCTTGATGAATTTGCCGAATTTCCTAGAGCGGTTTTAGAGAATTTACGCCAACCGCTTGAGGATGGGAAAATTGCCGTCAGCCGGGCGGCGGGTAATTTAATTTTTCCCGCACAATTTATGCTGGTAGCGGCAATGAATCCTTGTCCTTGCGGATATTTAGGAGATAGTGAAAAACAATGTGCTTGTTCTCCGGCTCAGATTATAGCGTATAGGAAAAAAATTTCTGGCCCCATTCTCGATCGTATTGATTTGCATGTTGATGTTCCCCGGCTACCCTTTGAAAAATTGACATCTGAGAATCCCCATGAAAGCTCAGAAAATATTAAGAAAAGAGTAGAGTTAGCCCGCTGCCGCCAAAGGGAGCGATTTGCTGGCCAACCAATTATTACAAACGCCGAAATGCCGTCGGCGTTAGCGAGGCGCTTCTGTATTGTAGATGCGGAATCCAAGGGAATACTGCAAGCAGCGGTTAATCAGCTTAATCTATCTGCGCGGGCATATTTTCGAGTTTTAAAGTTAGCTCGAACTATTGCTGATTTGGCTGGTTCCGAAACGATTAGTAGCTTACATATTGCTGAGGCCTTACAGTATAGACCGAAATTAGAATAAATAGTTAGGGTTATTGAGATGAGCTTCTTCGAAATGATAGTTGAGATATGCTATACTAATAAGACAATTAATTGTCTTATATGAAAACAAAAATAACTATTCTCGGCCTTTTGCTCGTGTTAGTCGCTACCTCGGGTTTTGGCTGTAAAAATGTTTCTCAAGATGTACAGCAAAAGATGCAGCCGGTTACCATAAACTACTGGCGTGTATTTGATGGGCCGGATACCTTTCAGGCTATTATTGATGATTATCACGCCCTGCATCCTTACGTAACTATCAATTATAGGAAGTTGAATTACGATGAATATGAAGCCGCTTTAATTGATGCGCTCGCTGAAGATCGCGGTCCCGATGTTTTTTCCATTCAAAATAGCTGGGTGCGTAAATACCAAACAAAAATTGCTCCTTTGCCAGAGACTATATCCATGGTATATCCAGTTACCAAAGGAACGATAAAAAAAGAAGTTATTCCTGAATTACGAACTGCTCGCAGTATTACGGTAACCGATGTCAAAACGAATTTTATTGATACGGTGTACGGAGATGTTGTATTGACCGACAATAATCAAAATAAAATTTATGGGTTGCCTTTGTCGGTTGATACGCTTGCCATGTATTACAATAAAGATTTATTGAACAATGCTGGGATTGCTGAGCTCCCCTTGTATTGGAACCGTGATTTTCAACAGGATGTAAAAAAATTAACTAAGCAAGATGCGCGTGGGGAATTGATCCAATCAGGAGTTTCTTTGGGTGGATCTTCCAATATTGAACGTTCAACGGATATACTGTCTGCCTTGATGATGCAGAACGGAGCGGTAATGATGGATGGAAATTCCATAACTTTTAACCAAATTCCTGAAATTTTCCGCGAGCGCGGGTATAATCCAGGAATGGAAGCTATTCGTTTTTACAGCGACTTTGCCAACCCAGCTAAAGAAGTGTACACCTGGAATGCAACTTTAGAAAATTCCTTGCAGCGTTTTGTTAATGGCAAGCTGGCAATTTTCTTTGGCTATTCTTATCATTTGCCGACAATACAAGCATTGGCTCCTAAACTTAATTTTGCTATAGCCAAATTCCCGCAGATTGAAGGCAGTAATGCCGAAGCTAATAGTGCTAACTATTGGGTTGAGACTGTTTCGGCGAAGAGCAAGCATCAAAACGAAGCCTGGGATTTTGTTCAATATATGACAACTAAGCCGGAAGTTGCGAAGAAGTTTCTTGAAAAGGCGCATAAGCCAGCCGCTCTGCGCTCCCTAGTTAAAGAGCAGCTTACGGATGAAAATATAAAAATATTTGCTAGCCAGCTGTTAACCGCTAAAAATTGGTACCATGGTAGGGATACGGTTGCGGCGGAAAAGGCAATGAACGAAATGATTGATGCGGTTGTCGCTAATCCAGAAAATATTGAAGAAATAGTTAATATAGCTGCCAGCCGTGTTCAACAAACAGTTGGCCAATAATATGAAGAAATTAATTTGTTTTCTTGCTATTAGCTGTACGTGTTTTGGGGCAATGTCTATGGCCGTGCCTGCTCGGGCAATAGGTCCTTTATTAAGCGATTCTTTGATTCAGGAAGTGTCATGCCAGAATGCTAGTGGTGATGCCAAAGAAGGTAAGAATTGCAATTATTCATTAAATTCTTTTGTTAAATTAGGCATCAGTCTTTCTAACATTATTTTAGGCATTGTTGGTTCTTTGACGCTGCTAATGTTTATTTATGGAGGAGTTATCCTTTTGACTTCGGCTGGGAATACCGAACGGGTAAGCAAGGGGAAAGAAATTATTCTTGGAGCAGTAGTCGGTTTGCTGATTGTTTTTGGAAGCTATACTCTTATTGATTTCATAGTTAATAGAGTATTTGAGGCAAAAATAAATGGGCAAAATGCATTTACCGGATCGGCGCCTAAGGATACAAGCGGGCCAAAAGAAGCTCTCCCAACGGATTGTTCAAAACATACGCCGGTTGGCGCCTGTGTTGCCAGTGGTGAGTGCAAGGGCTCGGTTATTGCTACCAAGGAATGCGATGGCATTAAAGGGGCGACCAAACAGGTTTGTTGCCTGCCTCCTTCCTGCGAGGATGCCGGTTATTCTTGTAATTTTAACCTCGGATGCCCAAATAATTACTCGCCTCAACCAAATGTTTGCGCAAACCATAATCCGTGCTGTAAATCAGAATTAAATAATCAAAGTGACTAATTTCAATTGTCATGTCTGTTTTTGAGCGCAAGCCTATATTTTTGGATGAAGAAACAGTTGCCGAACAGCTGCGACGCAGCCGCCAGGCAAAAAATTTAAATTTAAAAGAAGTCTCCCGGCGTTTAAATATAAATATTCGCTATCTTGAAGCCTTGGAAAAAAATCAACATGGCGTTTTACCCAGCGGAGTGTATGGGCGGAATTTTTTAAAGGAATATGCTCTGTTTTTAGGGCTTGACTACAAGCCTTTGCTCCAGCATTTTGAAAGCGAGCAGGGACTTATAAAAGCTAATAATAAGGGCGTTTTTGAGCGCCGCGTTGTTTCCCGGAGGCATTTGCTTGCCTTGCCGACCCTTCTTCGAAATGCTATAATTGGGTTTCTAATCATTGCCTGCCTTGGTTATTTAGGGCTATTAGTCAAGGGCATCTTTGAGCCCCCAACTTTGCATATAGGCTATCCGCCAGAGAACTTAATAACCGCGGATCCCCGTTTGCTTATTAAAGGCCAAAGTGAACCGGAAACAGCTATTAGAATTAATGGGCAGCCCGTGTTGGCTGATAACAAAGGCAGTTTTGAAAGGGAAATCTACTTGCAGCCTGGCTTAAACGTTTTGTTGATAACGGCAAAGAAAAAGTATAGCCGTACCATAGAAGTAAGCCGACAGGTGCTTGTGGAACAAAAACAATAATCCTTCTTTTATTTATTATTTTATTTTGTATGGCAGAAGAAAAAAAATCTAAAGCCGAGAAGGCTGAAAACCGTGGGGCTGATGACAAGCATGTAGCAGCAAACGCTGCTATGGAACAAATCAAATCCCAATTCGGAGATGGCGCTATTATGAAGTTTGGCGATGTAAAAAACTCCGATGTTGAGGCAGTGCCAACTGGCTGCACATCTCTTGACCTTGCTTTGGGTGTGGGCGGAGTTCCGCGCGGACGTATTATTGAAGTGTTTGGACCCGAAGCTTCGGGGAAGACAACTTTAGCCCAGCACATTATTGCTGAAGTACAGCGCCAGGGAGGCATCGCTGCTTTCATTGACGCAGAGCATGCCTTAGATCCTGAGTACGCGAAAAAGATTGGTGTAAACGTAAATGAATTATTAATCAGCCAGCCTGATACTGGTGAACAGGCTTTGGAAATTTTAGAAACATTAGTGCGTTCTAATGCAATTGACGTAGTCGTAGTTGACTCTGTGGCAGCGCTTGTCCCAAAGAAAGAAATTGAAGGAGACATGGGAGATTCGCATATGGGGCTACAGGCCCGTTTAATGAGCCAAGCATTGCGAAAATTGACTGGAGTTGTTTCAAAAACCAAAACAGTTGTTATTTTCATTAACCAAATTCGCATGAAGATCGGCGTATTTTTTGGAAATCCGGAAACGACAACGGGCGGTACGGCTTTGAAGTTTTATTCCTCTTTGCGCATTGAAGTACGCCGCAGCGCTCAAATTAAGCAGGGCGAACGCATTATCGGAAACCGCGTAAAATGCAAGATTGTAAAAAATAAGGTGGCTGCCCCATTCCGAACCTGTGAATTCGATATTATGTATAACGAAGGAATTTCACTTTCCGGCGATTTGATTGATGCTGGTGTTGAATATGGAGTCGTTACTAAATCGGGCAACTCGTATTCCTTTGGAGATGTGAAACTTGGCGTCGGCCGTGAAAACGCCAAGACAACGTTAAAATCTGATCGTAAGATGATGATGGAGATTAGAAAAAAGATAATGGCAGCGGCAAAAGTAAAGGATATTGAAGATAATAAGTAAGACAAGATATTGCAAAACAGCCCCGTCGCACGTGAGCGACAGGGCTGTTTTTTGTTTCCTGCCGCGTAAGCGGACAGGAGGGGGGGGGGAGAAAAGAAAGAGCGGAGTGAGAAAAAACTAAGCTCGTTCAACGTATTCCTCCGTTTCAGTATTAATTCTAATAACATCTCCGCTTTCAACAAACATGGGAACGGAGATAACCGCGCCTGTTTCTAATTCAGCTGTTTTCATAACATTCCCGGCTGAATTGCCGCGCACTCCCGGAGGTGCGCTGGTTACTGTAAGTTCAACTTTTATAGGAAGCTCAACTGTCATTGGTTTGCCTTCAAAGTGCATAACAAGGACATCGATGCCGTCTTTCATAAAGCGCTCCTTGCCGCCGAGTTGGTCTATAGGAAGGCTGTATTGTTCATATGTTTCATTGTCCATGAAGTAAGCGAAAGATTCATCCTTATACATGAAGTTGGCTTTGCGCTTTTCGACATCTGCTTCTTCGGCTTTGTCATTACCTTGGTAGGTGCGTTCGACCATGTTGCCAGTGATAAGATTCTTAAGCTTGGTTTTAAGAGTGGCACCCCCACGGGCGACTTTATGGTGTTCTGATTTTACGACAACGTATGGTTCGCCGTTGATCGTAATAAGAGTGCCAATTTTTATTTCAGTAAGGCTTAGCATAATTTTTCTTTTGCCCCCTCCGCCCTGCGGGCACCTCCCCCATCTGCAGATGGGGGAGGTTGGGAGGGGGTGGGTGAATTTAGCGGCGTTGGTTTGGGAAGTGCAAGAGGGCCATAATGCGGGCACGCTTTACCGCTTCCGCGAGCTTGCGTTGGTACTTGGCTGAAACACCAGTACGGCGGCGGGGTAAGATTTGGCCGTAAGAGTTAATGAACTTCTTTAAGAGATCAACATCTTTGTAATCAATTTCTTTAATGTTGTTGCTCTTAAAGTAGCATTGTTTTTTTTGCTTGATAGATGCGTCTACCATAGAGGGTATGGGCTAGTGATTTAGAAAGGAATATTCTCAACCTTGATTTCGTCATCGGATTGAGGTGCGAAACCGCCGTCAGCTCCAAACTGGCTGCCATCTTCTTCACCGTAATTAATTACGGGTTCAGACGGGCCCTGTGATGCTTGAGCGTATTGGTTGTTTTGTTGTCCGCCGAAAGGTTGGTTAAAGTTTTGACCGCCGGCGGGGCGAGCACCGCCCGTTGGCTTGTCGAGCATAATCATATTCTCAGCGACGATTTCAGTTGTGTAACGCTTTTGGCCGGTTGCTTTATCAATCCAGTCGCGGGTTTGCAAGCGTCCTTCAATATAAACCTTGGATCCTTTGTGCAGGTATTGGCCGCAAATTTCGGCTAATTTACGCCAGGCAACAATATTGTGGAATTCAACGCGCTCTTGGCGGGTACCGGAAGGGTCATTCCAAAAGAAATTAGTTGCAACGGAAAAAGAAGCAACAGTGGCGCCATTGGCGGTTTGGCGAACATCGGGATCGCGAGTGATGTTTCCGATGATCATGGCTTTATTTAAATTCATATGAATGGGTTAAATAAATAATGGAAGGAGTATTAAAGGAGGTTGCTAGCGTCAATGATCTTATCAAGTTCTTGATCGAGATCTTTGAGATCAGTTCGCTTATCTTCGCTCTTTTCAGTTTTTTCCGTATTTTCGTTTTCCGCTTCTTCGGCAGCTTTGCGGCGGGCGGCAATTTTTACTGCCATTTCTTCTTCAGCTTGTAATTCAGCAGCTGTTTTGAGGCGCTTCTTGATAACTTGGTGGCGAACAATGTCGCTTGATAAGCGCAAGCGGTTAGTTAACTCGCTAAGCTTAGGGCCCTCAAGGTTAAATTCGAACAATTGGTAGTATCCATGGCGGAAACCTTCAATAGGATAAGCGAGCTTGCGTTTTCCCCAGTATTCTTCACTGGTGATTTGCCCACCGTTATCGGTAATTAATTTAGAAATGCGCGCGCGGATCGGCTCTACCTCGGTCTCGCTATATTTATTCGAGAAAAGGCACAAGAGCTCGTAGTGCGGCACTTCGGAGGATTTAGTTTTGCTCATAGTTGCAAATGTTTGGATCCCGGCCTGCGCCGGGATGACAAAGTCTAGTTAATAAAAAACACCCCGGTATTCATATCCCATCCTTTCGACAAAGGATAAGACACCTGGAGGGGTGATTGCGAATACCTGTCCCGTCAATCGCGACTGACGGGATCGAGCAGAATTGCCCGATATGGAAAAGGTGATATTGAGTTGTCTAGGCTGACTATATCATATCTTTGTTAAAAAAGCAAGGCCTACTACTTTTTGACAAAGCGGTATTTTAGGCTTAGGATGGGGATAGGAAAATTTAAAAAAATATATCAAAAGCCTAAGGAGGGTATTTTGAAAACATTAATAAATAGTAAGGTATTTAAAGACGGCATAATTCCAAAGCTACAAGAGCTGGGCTTTGAGCTTGAAACCATACGTATAGTATTGGTTTGGCTTGAAAATAATTTAGTAAGAACGCCGGAGGAAAATAAAAAAATAAAAGAGCAGGTAACAAAGTTTGCCAGTACTTCGGGATTTATTGAAACATTGCTAGATACATTCTGGCGAAGCGAAACAGGTAGTGATGAAATAAAAACTCTTCTCGAGTGGAGGGTTGCTATTAGCAAATATTTGGGCGACATTGATAAAAAAGAAGAAGAATATTATATTGAAACGCGTACAAAATTTTTAAAAGAATACGATGACGAAAAAAACGAAGAAAGAAAAAGAAGGTTATTGCTTCTAATATTTTTTACCTTTGGTTTGACCGAATGCTATGCATTGGGAGTAACAGATTATTTTTTAGATTAAATGTTTAAAAAACATTAATTGTTTGAAAGTCTTGCTTTTAATAGTAAGACTTTTTTAATTGTTTTTAGACAATAATTATGATAAGGTGCTTGTATGAAATACTTTTTTGTCCTCGGAAACCACCCGGAATTATCAATGGCCGAATTAGACGCTCGCTTAGAAATAACAGCGGGAACTTTTATTGAACCCGATATTTTAATTGCTGATTGCAAAAAAACCATTAATGCGCAGGAGTTTATAGGCACCGTCGGCGGAACTATTAAGATGGGCAGAATTGTTGCTGAATTACCAGCTGCTTCGCATCCTTGTTATCTTGCTGGACTTGATGAATTATTGGGGGTTGAAAAAAACGGTAAGTTTAATTTCGGAATTTCTGTATACGGTAAAGCGCCTATTGAAACAAATAAATTCGGGTTGAGTTATAAGCAGGCGTTAAAAGATAAAGGCGTGAGCTGCCGTTTTGTAACAAGCCGCGACCGTACCTTATCAAGCGTTGTTGTTGAGCAAAATAAATTAGTGAAAAGCGGCCGAGAGCTTGCATTTATTGCTTATGGAAAGAAAATATTTTTGGGAGTTACTGAAGCGGTTCAGCCCTTTAAAGAATTGTCGGCCCGCGATTACGGTCGTCCAAGCCGCGATGATAGATCGGGCATGCTACCGCCAAAATTAGCGCAAATATTGATTAATCTTTCCGGCGCAATGAAAAATGAAATCTTGCTCGATCCTTTTTGCGGTTCCGGGACAATTATTACTGAAGCGCTTGGTATGGGCTATCAACATATTATTGGTTCCGATATTGCAAAAAAAGCGATTGATGATTCAGTAAAAAATGTCGGCTGGGTTACTAAACGCTACCATCTTGATGTTAAACCGATCTTGCAGTTAATGGACGCAAGAGAATTGTCGCGTCATATTAAAAAAGAATCTATTGATGGAATTGCGACTGAAACATATCTCGGTCCGCAGCACGGCGCCATTAATATTGAAAAGGTAAGCAAGGAATTAACGGTTTTGTATAATGCAGTTTTAAAAGAAGTAGAAATTGTCTTAAAAAAAGGCGGCCGCGCAGCCATTGCCTTTCCGGCCTTTATGGCCAACCATCAAGCGCATTATTTAACGCTAAATGCCGGCAAGCTCAAGCGCAAGGAGCATTTCTTATACGGACGTCAGGGGCAAAGAGTGTGGAGAGATATAGTAATTTTTGAAAAAAATTAAAGCCGCCAATTACATTAAACAAATGTAGGGTTGACGGCTTTCGCTCATGGTGAATATCACCTCTTTAAAATTAACTGTTCGTTGGGCACATTTTGACTTGTGCAAGCTTGTTGTGCTGGCAACGAACAGTTCAAGTAATCTCCACTGTAAAAATCGAAAGCAAGTTTTGATTTAAGTTTTAATGGAGATTATATGTTTCCAAGGAACTTTGATATGCGCCCAGCCATGAACTACTATATGACTGGGTTTTAAGATAGGAATGGCAAAAACCGAGGTCTCTTAACGTAATATTTTATTATAAACTACCTGGGGTTTTTGATCCTAGCAAAAAAGACTGAGTGGTCTTTTTTTGAGTTTGTTTTTAGCCTTTCGCTAAAATACTAACATGTTTGTTAGGCACTGTATTTTAAATGTAGCTTATCCTTAACCAATACGAATAAAGCGATACACTACTACGCAGTATGCTTGACTCTATAAAGTTTGTCAAGATTAAGAGTTTACAAGAAAATTACAGACGTCTCCGTCTTTTATTTGATATTCTTTGCCTTCAGTGCGGATGAGGCCTTTATTTTTTGCTTCAAGTTCCGATCCGGCAGCAACAAAATCTTGCCATTGGATTACTTCCGCTCGTATAAAGCCTTTGACGAAATCAGTATGGATTACGCCGGCGGCTTCGGGAGCTTTTACGCCCGCCCGTACGGTCCACGCTCGTGTTTCGTCTTTCCCGGTTGTAAAAAAAGTAATAAGCCCAAGCAGTTCATAGCCAGCGCGAATAAGCCGGTCAAGGCCACTTTCTTTTAAGCCCAGTTCTTCAATGTATACTTGTTGTTCTTCTTCTGGCAGGGAGGCAATTTCCGCTTCAAGTTTTGCATCAATAGAAATAACTTTGCCATCTTTCCAGGCATGCGAAACATCAACATCTTTATCGTTAGCGTTTAATACATATAACAGCGGCTTAATGGTAATTAAGCCAAGTTGCTTAACGAATATTTTTTCATCATCAGTAAATTCTAATTCACGGGCAGCTTTCCCAGCTTCGAGTTGATTCTTTAAGCGTTCTAAAATTGCTGTTGCAATAACAGCTTCTTTTTGCCCGGTTCGGGCTTCGCGACTTGTTTTGTCGTAACGCTTTGTTACCGTTGCCAGGTCGGCCAGGATTAATTCGAGATTAATTGTTTCGCGGTCGCCATCGGGATCAATTTTATTATGGACATGAATGATATTGTCGTCTTCGAATTGGCGCACAACTTCGCAGATAGCATCGCATTCGCGTATATGCGATAAGAATTGATTGCCTAGCCCCTCGCCGGTCGATGCGCCTTTGACCAACCCGGCAATATCGACAAATTCAATTACTGTTGGAATGATTTTTTCCGGTTTAGATATTTCGGCCAAGGCATTGAGACGTTCATCGGGAACTTTAACAAGGCCGACGTTTGGTTCAATGGTGCAAAAAGGATAGTTAGCCGCTTCGGCTTGTTTTTTTGTCAGGGCGGTGAAAAGAGTTGATTTGCCGACGTTTGGCAGGCCGACGATTCCGATGGATAAAGGCATGATAATAGCGAGTAAAGAGTAAGCTTGTGTTTCTAGGCTAGCAGAAAAGGCAATAAAAATCAAAGGATTTCATAAATTAGGTTGGAATTAGAAAGACCAAGGAATCAAAAACATTTTAAAAATAAAAGTGGTATAATAACAGTGATATTAAATATTTATAAGCATATGAATCCCCTAAAACCGAGTTTGAAAACTGAATGGTTCCCCGTACTATTAATAATAATCGGCCTAGGAATGGGGCTATATACGTTTTTGTATGGACCGGATCGTATGCCCATGCATTGGGATATTGCTGGTAATGTTAATGGCTGGTCGAGTCGGACTTTTGCTGCTATATTCATGCCTGCTTTAATGATAGGTATATATGCCCTTTTCTTAGCTTTGCCGCGCTTAGATCCTCGAGGAGATCAGTACGCCATATTTGCCAAAGCGTATGTTGGGATTAAAAATATTTTCATGATTTTCTTTCTATTAATTTATGTCTTAACTATAGCGGCTGGTTTTGGATATTCCATTAATATCGGTATGTATATTCCAGTCGCGGTTGGATTGTTATTTATTGGCTTGGGTTATTACATGGGAACTATTAAACAGAATTTTATGATGGGAGTGCGTAATCCTTGGACATTATCAAACGCTGAAATTTGGGATAAAACCAATCGTTTAATGGGGCCTGTAATGGCGATCGCGGGAGTTTTAATTGCTGCCGCAGCTTTCATCCCCCAGCCTTTATTTAAAATCATAAGCTTTGTCGTTGCTATCGCCGGTATTATTATTGTTCCTAATCTGTATTCCTATCTCTTGTTCAAAAAGACGAAAGTCTAATATTGACTAGGAGGATTTTTAATGATAGGATATTCGATAGTGTTTACGCTAATATGAGCGTAAAGCTACCTTGGAGCGGTAGCTCAGTTGGTTAGAGCGCTGCCCTGTCACGGCAGAGGTCGCGGGTTCGAACCCCGTCCGCTCCGCAGTTAGCTCTCGTTATCGGGAGACCCGAAGGCCTCGCAATTGCGAGGCCTTTTTGTATTCAAAAAGTTCTAGACCCGGGTTGACCTTTAGGGCTCAAATTGGGCTCCAGATCCCTGATTCCGTCTTGAACAAATCTTTACTTTTTCTTTATGAAATCTTGAACTTATTGATGCTTCGAATTTGCTTGGTACCGGGATACTTCTGTATTTTATTCTTTTACATCAATTTCTGATCCAATCTTAGAAATAAGAGCAGCCAAAGTCTTTTGGTCAAGAGTGATTATTTTTTTAGTGCCATATGCGAGATTCAGCTCTTTCATGAGGCTACGGATCTTTTCTCTGGATTGAGCAAATGATTTATTTTTGCCTAAGAATTCTAATACCGAGATTAAAATGCGGTTAGAGCGCCCCATGGCGCGCTCAAGGACTTGTTGGTAGATATCCTGGGTGGATAGCAGTATCCGGGTATAGTAATAGGGATCTTTGTTCTCAAGCCCGCTGAAAAATTCAGGATCTGATTTCCAAGGCGCACATGTGAGGTGTGCGGCCCACCAAAGACGGGCGATTGCATGCCGGCGAAGATCACGGTCGCTTCCTCCGCTAACAAACCAGTGTTCAAAAATATAGGTTATAGCTTTAGCTTTTTCTTCCTGTTTCTCAAAATCCTCAGGCTTGCCTTTAAGTCCCCAACGTATTAAAGCGTATTTTCTGAATTGGACATGGCTCAGGTATGTCCATAGGCGCGGATCAGAAGCCTGGGTTTCATCGAGATTCTGGTAATACTGATGAAGCATGATAGCATTCTCTAGATCAGCCGAAACGGGGTCTTTGTCTGGAGTTTTTAAGATAGGAGCTTTGCCAGACACTTTTATAGTGGAGGGAAAAAGATCTTCTTCGTTTACCGAGAGGTTTGGGTTGAAGTATGATTCCAATGCCCCAACTTCGCCGGAACGAAGAGCGTTCATCATTCGTTCTACCTTTGCTCGTTTGTAAATCATTTGCGCTAGATCTTTAGTCATATGTTTCATCGTTATATGTGTCATCGCTTAGCGCTTCGACGGATTTAAAGCTTCTTGAAATTGGATTCTCAAGAATTCTTTGGGCTACTTCGAAAGGATCGTTGTCCTGAAGACTTTTTGCTTCCAAGATTGCCTCGAGGCGCCCATACCAACCCATTCCCTCATATTCTCCGTCGCCTCGCCGCATTGTATGAATCGCGTCGATTAATGCTGGAAAGACTATTGAAGCATGAAGAATTCCTTCTGCAAGCTTCTGCCCGCGGACGTCAAGATAATTTTTCCAATCAGCCTTAGAAAGGATAATAGTAATCTTTTCATTTTCGTAATCCATCTCCATCGGACCTTCGTGGTGCGATCCTTGAACGATCGACATGAAAGATGAAACTGGCGGCCTAAGCGGATCAAAGCTCTTTTCCGCGAGAAAGGAGTACTGGCCACCTAGTGCCATGATGTCTCCTGCGTCGATATCAAATATAGCGCCTTCGTAATCGGCATGGGGCTCGCTTGGATGATAGCCTTTAATTTCCTGGTCAGCGCAGATATAAAATCCGACTGTAACTCGTTCCCGGAGAGCAGTCGCGGGTATAGTAAATCTTTCAATTTGTTTACGGGTAGAGAAGCTTTTTCTATAGAAGGCGCTTCGGCATTCTACTT
>ERZ724522.12-NODE-12-length-104299-cov-5.035762_pt1 | contig 104299 bp, 135 predicted proteins | sample MGYA00376055_ERZ724522 | MGnify/ENA primary metagenome ERZ724522 (study PRJEB28724, sample SAMN07190884) | wastewater metagenome | isolation source: effluent of sewage treatment plant in Hong Hong | place: Hong Kong | collected 2016-03-17 ... | reverse complement strand
GAGTTGTTAGGGGTTGGGAGGGGAGACGGTCGCTGGTGCTTCGGCAATCGGTGGCCACCCCGAACGATTTCGCTAAACGCCCCCCAACGAGAGTTGTTAGGGGTTGGGAGGGCGCTGTGCCCGACCGAACACCAGAGGGCCATTGAGGCCCCAAGGAGACTCCATGTCCGAACTCGAACACTACTACAACAACTTCCGGGCTGGCTCTTTCGAGCGCCTCGACCCCGCCCACTGCGGGTGCCGCGGGACGGGCTACGCCCTGTCCCAGGTGGATACGTGGCACAAGTGCCCGGTCCACTTCACCCCCGGGCAGCGTCACCCCGAGGACGACCACGATGAGTGCGACGCCCTGACCATCGACGCGGTGGACGCCCGGACCGTCGCGGCGATGGCCGCGGTGACCCCGGCGGACATCAACGAAGACGACATCCCGTTCTGAACCCCCGACTGGTGCTCCCCGGTTCGATTCCGGGGACGGGGGCCAACGTCTGAGATACCAAGGAGGACATAGACATGAGTGGAACCAAGACCGTCGTGGGCAACATCCGTGAGGGTGCGCCCATCAACGTCGAGACCGAGACGGACCTCCCCAATGGGGGTCTGCTTCGGCTGTACGGCAACGTCGATGGGGACATCGACGACATCGGGGACAACGGACAGCCCACGGGGTTCACCTTCACGGTGGGGCTGTGCAACGCCAGCTACTGGCCGTCGGCCACCGCCCCCCTGGCCGAGGAGCTCGGGAGCCTGGAAGCCGTCGTCGCAGCCACGGGCATGACCGCCGAGGAGCTCGGGGCGATCATGGTCATGGTCTACAACGAACAGATGGAGGGCTGAACATGGACACCACCGCGGTCAACCGCTGGGCCACGGAGCTCACCACCAAGGAGCACGCCAGCAACTGGCTCCTCGGACTCACCGGCTGATAGGAGGACACCAACCATGAGCAACCAAGAGAGTAGGTACGATAGCTTCGTGGACGCCTACCCGGAGTCCACGGAGTGCCTCCCCCGGTTCCTGAGGGACCTCCGCAGGGCCATCGCCAAGGACGGACCCCACGAGCGCCCACCCGGCGCGCTGGAGGCGTTCGACGAAGCCTGCGACCGCCTGGGGGTCCCCTTCATCGAACCCTAGACACCCCCGAACGGCGCTCCCCTGGTTCGATCCCAGGGGCGGGGGCCACTGCACGATTTCGCTAAACACCCCCAACGAGAGTTGTTAGGGGTTGGAAGACAGCACAACCAAGGGCCAGTGCGGCCCCAGGAGACCAACCATGCGTACCAAGACCATTCCCGAAGCCATCAAGTCCGTGACCGCCAACGGCCAGTCCACCACCGTCGAGTACCAGCCCGGCAACGGGACCCGGTACCGAGTCCTCCTCATCGACAACACCAAGACCGAAGACGGCTGCTACATCGTGGCCCTCATGACCGAGGGCCACGGGACGTGCATGACCGTCATGCCCGGTGCCGGGTACCTCGCCTCGGGCTACGTCCGCGAGAAGCTCAAGGTCGGGCTGGGTGACTCCGTGGTCCTCGCGGAGCTCATCGCCCACCTCACGGGTCGCCGCGCCGACGACGCCTCCCTCGAAAGCTCGTACAAGTGAGGGGCCTGTACGTCAGCCCGGCCAACGCGGGCCTCCACAGGGCTCTCAACGCGGCTACCAAGGCGTTCCGCGAAGCCCACGACAACAACCGCCTCGGGAGGGCGCCCACCAAGGGCTACCTCATGGGGACGATCGTCCACCCTCAGGGCGTGACGGCTTCGGGGGCTTCTCTCAGCGAGGAGAAGCGTTTCGAGGTCCGGTACATCCCCTTCGTCGGGCTGTCCTGCCCCGAGTTCAAGACCAACCTCTCGCGGGGCGCCAAATGGGTGGCAGCGTGCCAGCCCGACAACGCCCGGTGGGAGCCCGCCGTGCTCCCGACCCCGCCGCCGTCGAAGCCGGTGTTCGTGGTGCTCGACCGCAAGGGCGAGTACCTGAACCCGCGGTCGGGGCGGTTCGACATCGTGTTCGACCCGTTCCTGCACCTGTTCCGGGACGCCGAGTCCGCGTACATCCGTCGCGACTCCTACACGGGGTGCGGCAACGGCACGCTCACGGTGCGGGAGCTCGTGTTCTCGGACATCTCCACCAGAGGGACGGTGCCCCGGCCCACCCCCAAGACCAAGAAGGACGTGACGCCATGATCGAGTTCGCCCGCACCATGATGGGAGCCAAGCTCATGGAGGGAACCCTCCCCCGCATCGCCAAGGCCCTGGAGCGCATCGCGACCGCGCTCGAAGCCCAGAACGCCGCGAACCTCCCCGCCAAGACCGAGACCCCCAAGGAGCCCGAGTGATCTGGGCGCTCATCCTCCGGGCCTACAGGTGGTTGCGGTTCTACCGCCTTCACGGGGTGAGCCCCTCGGAGGTCGCCCTTCACCGCACCACCGTCTACGACACCAGGGAGACCCAATGAAGTCCGTGAGCAACGCTTTTCCCCTGAACGCAAGGGTCATGACCCAAGACGGCCCCGGCAAAACCATCGGGATGGACCACCGCAAGGCGTCCAACGGTGGTCCTGGCACCCGTCAGTACGTCGTCGAGCTCGACGATGGGCGCAAGCGCCACTACCCCATGAACGACTCCAACAAGATCCGCCTCATCATGGCGGAATAACAGCACAAATCGTGCCGGTCGATTCCACTAAACACCCCCTGGCGAGAGTTGTTAGGGGTTGGAGGGAGGCACGGTGCCCAACCCTCGAATGAATCGAAACACAAACCAAACGGCATTGAGCCGTCATGGGAGATTGAACATGCAACACAAGATCATCAAATGGGGTCGTACCGACCTCGGTTACCCCATCGCCAAGGTGGGTCCGGTGACCCTCCTGGCTTGGACCATTGACGGGTCCAAGTGGTGGTGGCGGGCCACTGCGGATTCCGGCACCAAGTGCAACGGTGACCTCGTCCAGCGGACGGGGGAGGGCACGTCGAGCACAGACTGTATGCGCTCTGCTGAGTTGGCGATGCCGAACGTCCTCGCGGCGCACTGGGCCATCAAGGGGGTGACCCCCGCCGCACCCAGGCGGACTCGGGCCGAGCTCCGCGAGGCGGTGCTCAAGGTCCTCACCGACCCCACGACCGAAACCTGGACCAACCTCCAGGTAGCCGAAGCGGTCGGGTGTTCCGACCACTACGTCGGAACCATCCGGGTGGCCTCTGGCACTCGGATTGGCAAGGACGGCAAATCGTACCCGGGCAACCGTGCCCGTGCGAGGCTGTCGTGAGGTTCGAGGGGGCACTCCCTCACCTCCGAGCGGGCCAGAGAATCCACCGGACAAGCTGGCTCACCAGCGTGAACCCCAGGCGGGTGGTTCACCCGGTTGGGACGCGCCCCAAGCGCGACACGGTCTACTACCCCCTGACCATCGCGGACATCCTCGCGGACGACTGGGCCGTCTGGCCCGAAGACGCTCCCGCCACCACCTGACTACCAACGGCACGGAAAGCACATAGACATGGAACACCCCACAAGGTCATTCTTCATCGCGTTCCCCAACGACACCTACAACCGCGGGTGCGGTTTCGAGGTGAGCATCAACGCGGCCACCCTCTATGCCACCCGAGAGGAGGCTGACCGTGTGGCCTCCCAACTGCGGGGTGCCACGGTCTACGAGAGCCCGTTCAAGCCCCACGACCGTGTCAAGTCGGTGGGTCCCCGGTGGATCACCACGCAGCACCCGCGCCCCACGGAGGGCCAACTGGCCACCCTCCGGGTGGTGCTCAATGACCTTCGCGGCGAAGCGGTGAGAAACCACAAGCTCGAAGGGGACACCACATGGCCCGCCAGCGCCCGCCAGACCTTCGCCCTCAACCGCTACGCCAATGAGTCGCACGCCAACGTGGTGCTGGACGTGCTCAAGTACTTCGGGGTGGACGGCCTCCCCGACCCCCTCAACCTCCCCCTCCACGAGGTGACCAAGTGATCCGGTTCCACTCAGACCCCAAGGATCCCGAGACGGTGAACAAGGCCGTGATCGCCAACGGGGCACACCACACCGGGTGCGTCCTGTGGTGGACGGGCACCCAACTCCACAACGAGATCCACGAGGCGGGCCTCTCAGACCTCAGTGACCTCGGGATCGACGATGCCCCACACGGGATTTCCGTGTGGGAGGGTTACTACAGCTACACCCACGACCTCAGTCCCGAGGGCGTAAACGAAGGGGGGGAGTCCATCCCCCACGGGGAGTTCCGAGCACCCACCGCCGAAGAGTGGGCCGCGATCCACGAAAACCGAACCCCATGGCCCGAGGCCATCGAAGAGAGCGAGACTCCGTGAACACCATCATCAAGAACCTCCAAGCCTTCCTCGACGCCGCGCGCCTCGCCGTCACGATGGCCAAGATCGAGAACCCCACCGCCCGCGGCATGGCGGGCGTGGGCTGGAAGATCCCGGACGGAACCGGCAAGCTCGTCTGCGACTTCGACAGCGAGCCCCTCTGCGACGACCTGGAGAAGGCCCTCAACGCCCTCACCAAGGACGAAGCGGCCCTCACCCAGGTGTGGCGGGCCATCGGGATGCAGCGCAACCCCCCTGAGGGCGACAAGATCGCAGAGGCGATGCAGCGCGCCCACCTCCGCAAAGTGATCGAGGCCCACCTCCAGGGGGCCGAGGCCATGCGGGCAGCGTGTCGGGCCGTCGCGGACGAGAGCCGCGAGGCCATCGACGCGGTCCCCCTCCCGGAGTTCACCGAGGCGGCGATCGACACCGAGTGGCGGGACCGTCCCCCGACCCTCGCAGAGGTCAAGGCCCTCGCCAAGACCTTCGAGTGCAACGTGTGGAGCGGACAGACCCAGTGGATGATCCTCCAGCCCACGGATCAGACCGTGATGGTGGAGATTGTGTCCATCCGGGAGACCACCTACGAGGCCGACATCAAGTACGCGATGGACCAGGGGGCGTGTTCGTTCCGCCCGGTGACCATCGACGGCGACCGCTACCCGTGGCCGGTCTTGCCGTGACGGGCACGGGGTACTGGGAGATCCACCGATGGGACGCCGGTCTGGCGGAATGGGTAGTGGAGATCCAAGACCCTGAGAGGAAAGAGGTGCTTGAGCTTCTACGGGAATCGACCGACCCGTTGATGGGTCGGGGGGCACATGTCCGACTCGTCTCACCTGGAGGTGAGGTGGTCGAGGAGTGTGTGCGGGGTGCATCCAAGCACTCAAACACCCGTAGCCGCACCCGCCGCGAACTCAACAGGAACCCTGTTGAGTTCCACAAGGAATGGGGGCACATCGAGGACTACGAGGAAGTGGTTGGAGCAGCGAGCAGGCTCCACTCGTCTGCGGACGAGCTTAGGCACTTCCAAGACTACGGACACATCCAAGACTACGACGAACTCATCAAGGAAATCCCATGAGAATCCCATGAGAATCCCATGAGAATCCCGGCGACCACGGTGAAGCCACGGTTCTACGTGGCGACCACACACCGGAACGGCCTCCACCAGCGTGCCCTGAGTTCATGGGCCACGCTGGTGGAGGCACAGGCCAGCATCCAACGGCTGCGACAAGCGGCCATCCAGTGCCCCCACCTCTACAAGAAGGACCTGGACTCCGTGGTGTGCATCACCGAGACCGGGCCGACAGGTTGGGTCTGGCACCCCCCACTTCCCCTCAACACCGACTAGGAGAGAGCGTAATACATCCATGATCCGCGCATTCATCGTGACCTTCGCGGAGATCCTCGCGCAAGACACGCTCTCCCTCCGACCCATCGACTACGACAACGACGCCAAGCGCGCTGGCCTCGAACGCGATGCCAAGAAGCTCCGCGACCGGGCGTTGTCCCTCAACGTCCGTGCGGCGACGCTCGAAGCACAGGCCAGCACCCTTTCCCCCAACCGCACCTACCTCACGCAGGAGTCCGAGTGAGCAAGCTCTCAACCAAGGTGGACGCCTTCATTGAGGAGCACGGCCCCGCCATGCTGGACTCTGACCACCGAACCGATGCGGCTCTCGCGCAGTTCGTGGAGCTCGCCCGCACCACAGGGTTCCGTGAGCGGTGGGTCGCGGCGTTCAACCCCGACCACACGGACGACCCGACCGTGTACCGGGCACTGCGGGAGGCCAACATCCCCCTGCACGACCTCAACGGCTGGTACATGTTCCTGGACGATGAGAGACACCTTTCGTACCTGGGGCTCACCCCCGAGGACAACGTGGTGCTCTGCCGGTCCAGCTACGAGGCTGCACAAGCGTGCAAGGAGCGCGGGGGGCCACCGTCCCTCATGTTCCTCGACCATGACCTGGGGCTCCTGCGACCCGAGACCGGGCTCATCTCCCGAGGGCTCGACACCACCATGCGGTTCCTCAAGTGGGCGACCGACAGGTACCCGGACTGGGACTTCGACTACGACGTTCACAGCATGAACCCCGAGGGGACCAAGAACATCCGGGCCTTCCTCGACTCGTTCATCCGTAGTCGGTCGTAGTCGGGGCGCTCACGGGGCGTAATACGCCTCATGAGCAAGTCCACCCCGCTAGACCGGGTCACCGCCACCCTCTCCGACCTCCGCAAGCTCCGGTATGCCGGTGACCTCCTTCGCCGGGTGGCCCAGTTTCTCCCGTCTCGCAAGTACGAACTGGTCACCTACCCCACGCAGGACAACCACCCCGACGCGCTGGCCTCCCTGATGGAGGCCCTGGAGTGCGCCATCACCATGCACCAGCGGTTGAGGGATCTGTACTACGAGACCCGCGCCTACAGCTACCCCGAGGGCTACATCGAGACCCCCGAGAGCGAGAAGCTCTGGAGGCAGATCCAGGACTATTTCGGATTCGACGACAGCAAGTAGACCCCCAACCACCCCCGCGGAGAGTAATACAACCATTATGGACATCCCCCGCCAACCCCGAGAGAAGCTCAAGGACATCGTTCGCGCGTACATCGCCAACGAGATCTTCTTCAGCGCCCAGGTCCGCGACCCGAGCATGGTCGGCATGGTGTTCATGCCCATCCTCATGGGTGCCCTCGCCTACCCCGTCGCGAAGCCCGCGGGCACGGTGAAGCCCCCGGCTCCGGTGCGCCCCGTCCGACCCATCAAGGATGTCGTGGACACGGGCGCGGCGGGCCGGAAGATCGACACGGAGATCGCATCCACCGAGGAGCTCATCACCAAGGTGGAGTTCCGCGTCCGCTGGAACGAGGCGTCCAATGAGGAGCTCGCGGGACTCCGCGCCACCCTGGAGAGCCTCGTGGCCGAACGCACCGCCCTGGTGGAAGCTGCGACGGCGGCGGTGGAGCGGGACTACCGCATCCTCCTGGACAACTACCTCACCGACCTCAAGGAGTACCGCAAGGCGCGTCATGCGTGGCGTGCCCTGGTGGAGACCTGGGAGGAGGGCGAAGAGGGCCTCGCCAAGCGCATGGCCGTGTGGGAGGAGGGGAACAAGGCTTGGGGTGCCGCCCTCGAAGAGAACCTGGGCGTGATCTACGCCTACCACAAGGACGCCCTCCCGCGATCGGTCAACGGCTACCCGATGTTCATGTCGTGCGTGCTCCTGCACAAGCTGGACTGGGAACTGGTCCGCAAGGCCATCGACCGAGAGCTCGAACGCCAGAAGGACATCGACCTCGGAGACGACCCCGAGACCCCCGAGGGTGCGCCCCTATGAACCCCTGCCAGAACTGCGACACCCCCACGGACCACCCGTGGGAGGTGTGCCCCAAGTGTTTCCGCGACCCGGACACCAACAACTGCGAGAAGTGCGGGAAACACCTCTCGGGCATCCCGTACCCCTACGTGTGCGGTACGTGTCTGAAGAAGCCCAAGAACGTGGTGTGGGTGGTCGAACGTGAGGGCGTGATGGAGTCCGTGAATACGGAACGCCTCCGCGATGCTCTCGCAATGTGCAAGGTGCCCACGGTGTCTGTGGACCCCCTGTACTTCACGGACGACCTTCCCGAGGTTGATGGAGAACTTCCCGAGGGGGCGGTCCTGGTCTACTACGGGTCCACCACCCTTCGGGACAAGCTGGTGGCGGCGGGACGGCCCGGTGTGTTCTTCGATCCAGTGAGGTTCTCGTTCCAGGCTCTGCGGGACGGCTACGGTGAGGAACTCCTGAACCACGGGTCTGTGGTTGTCACGGTGGGGGAGTTCCTCGCCGCTACCCAGGATGACCCGGACGAGCTCCTGTTCATCCGTCCCACGGAGGACTCCAAGACCCTCACGGGAGGGGTGCATACTCGGCGCGAGTGGGTGGATGCCATCCAGATTTCGATGAACAACACCCACGGACCCAAGTTCGAGACCCCCATCCAATTGGGGGAGCCTCGGAACATCGAGTACGAGTGGCGTCTGTTCATGGTGGACGGTCGGGTGGTGGCATCCTCCCGATACCGCGCCTACGGATACCCCAACCGTTCCGAGGAGGTGCCAGATCGCGTGGTGCAGTACGCTGAGGACATGGCCACCAAGTATCAGCCCGCGAAGGTGTTCGTGATGGACGTGTGTGAGCTCTCGGTGGACGGGTCTCTCCGGGTGATCGAGACCAACTGTGCATCATGCTCTGGATTTTATGCTGCGGACGTGCGAGAAATTGTGCGTGGGATCACACAGTATGTCGGACGGCACCCAGAATCCCTACGGGGTCATCTACGTGGTGACATGCCAAGATAATGGGAAGGTCTACGTCGGGCAGACCACGCAGGTCCCTGATGTTCGGTGGAACCAGCACCGCCAGTGCCCTGGCAACTCCCACATCCTTGGCAAAGCTATTCTGAAGTATGGGGCAGACAGGTTCATCTTTCGTGTGGTGGACACCGCTCGCACCAAGGATGAGCTTGACGAGAAGGAGAAATACTGGGTCGTACAGATGAACTCGATGGCCCCACATGGCTACAACATCCGTGAGGGTGGTAGTCGAGGGATGAACTCGATGGAAACCCGTGCGAAGATGAGTCGGGCACACTCAGGGAAAGTATTGCCAGAGGATGTCAAAGCCAAAATCAGTGCGGCCCACATGGGCATGAGAATGCCAAGGACCGCTGCTGAGAAAATCAGCCGAGCACTCCGAGGTCGGAAACAGACCGCGGAGCACGTTGAGCACAGTCGTCTTGGGAATCTAGGGAAGAAAAGATCCCCGGAATCTCGTGAGAAAATACGCTTAGGTGCCTTGGCCCGATGGGCTGCACACCGAGCGGCTAAGGGTACACAGTCATGAACTGTTCGGGGTTCTACCTCACGAACGTGTCGGACATCGTCCGGGTGGTGACCAAATCGGTCGGGCGGTGAGGAACTTCGCCAACACCATCGGTGGTGCTTGGAACACGACCTACTTCATCGTCGCCGCGTTCCGTCCCTCGTTCAGGAGCAAAATGACCCCGGAGCGTAAGGGCCAGGACAGTGGGTTCAGGACGTACAGAAACTGCCGGGAGATGCTGCGAAATGGATGATCTTGAGGCCCGACGGCAAGACGTGATGCGTGCGGCGGGGGAGCCCGTTGGGTTCGCCAAGAACTGGGAGGAGACCCTCGTGGTGTTGGGGGAGCTCAAGGACAGCGCCGCAACGGCCACCCACTGGTGCGACAAGGCCCACAGGTACCGGATGGAGCGTGACCGGGCCGTCACCGCCCTGAAGGCGCACCAGGGCTCCGACAAGGCGGTGGAGGACTTGGTCCGGGAGCTTGAGACCATCCGGGAGCTCCATCGGTCGCTGTTGCAGGCGTACAACGACAAGGACCGGGCTCTCATCGAGACCGAGCACCTTCTCACCCTCGCGATGCGAGAGGGACTCCGAGCCGTGGAAGAAGCCAAGGGGAACCGTCATGAGTGAGCGACCCAACGGGGACCAGATGGTGCGGGACCTCCAGACCTGCAACCAACTGGTCGCGGGCATCATCGGGGAGCGGGACGCCCTCAAAGTGGAGGTCGCCGCGCTGCGGTCGGCACAAGTTCTCTGGGAGATCCACTCGGTGGACGACGGGGAAGTGACGGACCAGTTCGTGGTCCCGGTAGGTTGGGCACCCGGTGAGGCCGTCCAGCGGTTCGAGCTCGCCTACGACGTACGGTTCCACCGCGTGGGGGAGATCCCCCGGCTGGCCACGGATGAAGCCGTGCTGGCCTACATCAAGAGGAAGTGACCCATGACAGAACAGACGGGGATTCCCGCTCAATCAGTCGCAGATGCTCCCGCGCCGAAGGGTCATTGGGAGCCGCAGATCCACTTCAAGGGCAAGTGGGGTGGGTTCTACGATGACCCCAACGAGAAGGTGTTCGCGACGGAGGAGGCTGCGTGGGCGTGCGCCCGTCGCTGCTACCCGGACACGGAGTACCTGTCCCTGATGGTTCAGGTAGTGTTCATCCCGGACTGACCGGGCGTAACAGTCGAGGAAGAACGGAGACTCAATGAAGGTACATGGAACACTGATTCTGGCCCTGGGAATGGCCCTCGGTGGGTGCAAGATGCTCACCGCGGACACGGTGAAGGCGCACGCTCAGGAGGACGCTCGCTCCTACGTCCGCACCATGCACCCTGCGTGGACCACCCCCGTGGTGGACTGCCAGGGGGTGGACTCGGACGGCGACGGCTACGTCCGCTGCACGGTGGGCGACGGGGCCAACCTCACCGAGGCCATCGAGTGTCGCACGTCGGTGGTGATGAACTACCAGCGTGGGTGCGCGCCGATGCGGCTCATCCCGGGAGGTGCGCGGTGAGCCCCTTCTTCGCGGCCTTCATGGGCCTCGTGGTCGGACTGCTGGTAGGGGCGTATCTCATGGGTCGCCACAAGGCGAGTGAGCTCGACCAAGCCCTGAGCACCTCGGATGGCCGGTGGCGGGTGGCGATGTCGAGCCTCATCGGTCACCTCCTGACCCTGGGCTACGAGGCCAAGATCGAGGGTGACATCTTCGAGGTGGACGCACCCGAAGACCACTACCTCCTCTCCATCCCCGTCCGTCGGTTCGACCCGGACGCGCTCCGCGAGGCCCTCGCAGACCTGCCGCTGGCCCGGGAGTGGGTGGACCACCGTGAGGGTGGGGAGCCCGAGTACCCCGAGAGCTCGCCGCCCGACCCGCCCAGCGAGACCCCGGCTCCCACCGAGACCTCGACCGCTGCACCCCCCGCCCCGACCACCTGACGGTAGCTCCTCTATCCCACTTCGGTGGGTATGAGCTCCCTCCGTTCTCAACTGATCCGACTCGCCAGCAAGGAGCCCTCGCTCCGTCCTCGGATTCTGCCCCTGTTCAGGACTGCTCGCGGGATCGACCCGGAGAAGGTCCTGGCGGGGGAGATCCCCGAGGCGATCCTGTCCGACCTGATGGACGGTCTCTCCAACGGGATCGGGTTCGCAGCGGCGGACTACACCTATGACATCGAGGACAAAGACCTCCAGAAGAAGGTCAGCGACGCGCTGTGGTCCTCTGCGATCACGGAGTTCGCCGGGAAGCACGGAGTGACCTGCACGAGCAAGAGCGGGTCCCTCCGTGCTCGGACCATCCGTCTCGCAAGCTCCGACCCTGAGCTCCGTCCGCTTCTCCTCCCCATTCTCGCCAAGACGGCGGGGAACATGGCCGAGGAGCTCAACCCGTACATGCTGGACGCCGACCGTCCAACCTGGGAGTGGGCCAACGAGGATCTTCAGGGGAACGTCGAGGACACCACGGCGGCAGTGAGCGCCCTGGTGATGAAGGCATCCCGAGACCTCAACCGTGTCTCCAAGTTCGTCACGGAGGACACGAAGGAGCTCTACTACGGGGATCTCAAGGCACGGCTGATCTCGGCCATCGAGCGCATCCTCCCGGACTGAGTCCGGGACGGTGATGGCTCACCAGGAGTTGTAGAACCGGACGACGGTCACGTTCTTGGGGAGCTTGGAGATGTCCACCTCGAAGCCCTGACGCATGTCGTCGCTGAACGTCCGAACACAGGGGTTGCCCTCCAGTTCGACCCGGATGCCCGCGGGGTCCGGGGGTGAGTGGTCGAAGAACTCGGCCACCTCATCCGGGGGCTCTACTTCGGCCAGCTTGCAGGCGTCCCAGACCGCCTTCATCTGCTTCCACTTCGCATCCGGCGGACGAATCCCAACAACGTGTGTGCTCATGCCCATGTTCGTGAAACCTCTCTCACAGAGAGTTACGCCAGCGAGAACTTCAACCCCTGTCGATTTCGGTTGGATTCCGTTTGACAGGGCGTAAGAGACCCCGTAGAACACGGTGACCGTCATGAACCCCACGATGCAAGAGCGCGAACAGGATTCCGAGCAGGCCTAAGGCCTGCGTCGTCGAGTCTCGTTTCCGCCCGCATCGTCTAGTGGTTAGGACGACAGCCCTTCAAGCTGAACAACCTCGGTTCGAGTCCGAGTGCGGGTGCCACGTAGCAGACTCGTCTGCATGTGAATGGCCCTGTAGCTCAATTGGTTAGAGCACCCGCCTGTCACGCGGGAGGTTACGGGTTCAAATCCCGTCGGGGTCGCTTAGTTCCCGTCATCTAGTGGTCTAGGATGGCTCATTCTCAGTGAGCACACGGGGGTTCAAATCCCCCCGGGAACGCCATTATTGTACCTATGGGCCACCTTTGCCAAAGAGAGGCAAAGGTTCAAATGGCCAAACCAGAACTGGCAGAGCGATCCAGAGAGATGCGCCGGGGCGGGGCATCCATCAAATCCATCGCACGGACTCTGAGGGTGTCTCCAGGGTCCGTGAGCAGTTGGTGTGTTGGGATCACCCTCTCGCCAGAACAGCGAAAGAAGTTGGATCACGCACACGGGGATGCACTCCAGCGTTCCAACACGGAGAAGAGCGCCAAGCACTCTCGTATCAGGCAGGAAGCCAAGGACTATGGGTCCGCCATGGTGGGGGATTTGTCCGACAGGGATAGGTTCATCCTCGGAATTGGGCTCTACTGGGGAGAGGGGAGCAAGGGGAGGCACGAGGTACGTCTGACCAACATGGACCCCGTCATGTTGCACGGGTTCATCGGATGGTTGACCCTACTGGGGGTACCGCCTCGGGAACTCAAGGTCCGAGTGGATGTGTCCCCATCCCACGACAAAGGATCAACAGCCAAGTGGTGGGCGGGCACCCTCGCCGTAGACATCTCTCAGGTGGTGGTGTACCAGAGGGTCTCCCCCACCAGCAAACACAAGACGACCCGCTCCGACTACCATGGGGTCGCCTCGGTGTCCTTGAACAACACGGTGGTCCAGTCTAGGATTCTCGGAATGCTCTCGGCGGTTTCACAGGAAAGGACGTGCAGCATGTGAGTCTCTCAACCAAGGAGTCTCTCATGAGCCGTTCCGTCAAGAAGCGCCCCTTCGCTGCCTACTGTGGTGGGTCTCAGAAGAAGGACAAGCGCATCTGCAACCGTGTGATGCGTCGCACGGCAAAGGTCTCTCTCCGTGTCCACGGGGAGGAAGCCCTGTACCTCATCCACGACGAGGCCCACAACAAGTGGGCGATGGTCCAGGATGGGTCCCGCCACTACTACCCGTTCCACAAGTCCCCCGAGTGGATGGGGTGGTACAAGTGGTTCCGTTGGGTGCTCTCCAAGTGAGGGTACTGTCCGGGCCATGGAAGACTACCTCACCACCTTCCGGGAGGCCGCGTATGACGCCATCGCCGTCTACGTCAACCCCCGCGACTTCGACGAGCACCTGAACGAAAGGCTGGGGTCCGACTTCACCCGGACGTTGAACGTGCTCACCTTGCTGAGTACGTGCATCGGGATGTACGGATCGGTGCGGGTCTGCCTGGACCCTGGTGTTCCGTTGGGGACGGTCCGTCGGTCGGTAGGGTTCTGAAATGCCCGAGATCAAGTTCTCTTCCGAGAAGGCTGGACGCTGGTTGGATCGGATCGAGAAGCGCCTGTCACGGCTGTCCTCCGATGACGTGACCATGTACAACCAGATCCTGACCAAGCACCGCGCCGGGGAGAAGCTGGACCACCTCCACTCCAAGGCCCTCTGGGAGTTGGAGCGGAAGCTGTGATCATCTGCCCGGACTGTGGGTTGAAGCTCTCAGGCCCTACCACACAGTGGCAGGAGAAGGCGGCGTTCGTCTGCCCCGAGTGCCTCAAGAAGGCACCGCCACCCCCGCCTGGGGGCTGGCCGCTGGTCTCCCGATGGGTGAGTTCAGAGCGGGGCCGTGGGGTGTTCGCCCGTGAGGACATCGACCGTGGTGTGACGGTGGAGCGGTGTTGGGTGATGCCTCTTTCGCAGGAGGAGTCCTTGGCATCGCTGTCTATGCCCATCGTGAACCGCTACCTGTTCCCCTGGACGAACGGTCGGCGGTGCATCATCTCGGGGGAGGGTCTCCTCTACAACTTCGACCGTTTCGAGACCACGGGGAGGGAGCCCAACCTCCAGTGTGTGCTCCGACAGGGGTTGTCCGCCATCGAGTTCCGAGCTCTCCGTCCCATCCGAGCGGGTGAGGAGCTCACCTGGGACTATGGCCGTGCCATCACGCGCCCTACCTGATTTACGGTAGGGGCTCTATCCATTCCCTCGTGTATGGACCGCTCCAAGACTGCCCGCGTCACCACACCTGAACTCCTGGTCAAGTACGTCAACCTCGGGGACTTCGGTGGCACCGATCCCGTCGAAGACATGTGGTCGTTGGAGGTGTCCGGGCCGACGTTCGCGTACCGCGAGGAACTTGGGCGTCTGGGCCTGCGTTGGAACCCTGTGCGGAAGACCTGGGGGGTGGACGCGACCCTGTACAGGTTCAACAACGCCCGGCGGAACGCCGAGTGGGTGAAGAACCGCAAGATCCAGACGACGGCGTACCCGCTGTTGCTGGACCTAGCCAAGGTCCACAACGCGAAGGCTCGTGAGGAGAACGCCAAGCTGGGTCCCGCGGACGATCGGGAGCAGGTCGAGGTCTGGCGTCGGGTGTCCCGGATGATCCCCCGGCTGGAGACGGCTGGCATCAAGATCGAGCACACCACTCCGGGCCGTTACGAGATCGGGGAGTCCACGGTGTGGGTGAGCGGGAACACGTACCCCATCCGGTCTCTCATGGGGAAGTACGGGTTCCGGTGGAACGGCACCCGGAAGGCGTGGGAGATCCCCAGCCCCGAGTTCTCCGTGGTCGGGGACAAGTGGATGGCCGAGGTGGTGCGGACGCTCCCCGAGGTACCCGTTGCCCCCGCTGCGGTGGCGGTGTTCTCGAACATGTCCGACTCCGAACTCTCGGAGTGGGTGCGGGCCAACGAGGACATGGAGAACCTCACCCAGGACGGCGAGGTGTCTCTGGCCGCTGGCATCGCCAAGACCAAGATGTACCTCCGTCGGATGACCCCGGAGAACCAGGAGCGGTACTTCAACCGGGCCACTGCGGGCCGACGTGCTGGACAGGTGGTTCAGTTCACCCCTCGGGCACCCAAGAACACCCACACCATGCTCATCGCCGGGGTGAAGTACGTGCTGTCCACGTACTGGCCGGGCGTCATGGGGGACATCTCCGAGGAGCCTCCCGAGACCGAGGGGGGTGCCCGTGTGATTCGCCAAGAGGGCATGGACCCGTGGAAGTACCTCTGGGCGTACGACACGGACAAGCAGATCCTGGCGATGTGGCGGATCTCGGACGGCAACAACAAGGAGTGGGGCAACGCCCGTTCGGCATCCCGGACCATCATCGCCCTGGAGAAGAAGGGGCAACTGAACCGGGTGGACAACGCTCAGTTCCGGCGCATCGAGGCCGAGATGTCCAAGCTGGAGCGGGAGAGCGAGGCATCCCTGGAGAAATGGGTGGACGAGCTCAAGGACGACTTCCAGCGTCGGGTGGACACCCTCGTTCGGGAGTATTTCGACAAGACGGTCCGTCCGGTGATGGACCGTGCGGTCGCGAGCGTCAACGCGGGTGCGGTCCCCATCGGGTTCAAGGCCACCGAGGGCGGGTTCCCGGTGGAACGTCAGATGAAGTCTTTCGTGACCTCGAATATCTACAACAACCTGTTCGACCTGGACAAGATCGACGCCTACGTGCAGTCGCACGGGGTGGACCTGGGTTCCGGGGACAGCCAAGCGACCCAATGGGCGCAGGGCGACGTGTGGTTGGAGTACGCGAAGTCGGTGCTCCGGTAGCGCGTCTATCCGTTCACCTTCGGTGTGAACCTCCTCATCCAACTCCTGTCCATCCTTCGGGCGCTGCACTGGTCACACTGGACTTCGCACTGGAAGTCCAGTGGGGAGACCTCGTACCAGAACCACCTTCTGTTCGAGCGCCTGTACACGAGCGTGGTCGAGGACATCGACACGCTGGCCGAGAAGATCGTGGGGGAGTACGGCCCCGAGGCGCTCACCGACCTCTCGGTGATGGAGGGGTCAGCCCGGTTCCTCTCGGGTCACGAGGGTGGGGATCTGGTATCCAGGGCACTCCAGATGGAGGAGCACCTCCAGACGGCCATCAAGACCGCCTACGAGGAGCTCAAGGCCAACGGTGAGCTCTCCCTGGGGATGGACGACTTCCTCATGGCTCTGGCCAACAGCCACGAGACGAACATCTATCTCCTCCGTCAGAACATGCGACCGGCACTGGCATCCTCAAGGGTCGCTGCCAAGGGTGACCCCTACTGGATGGAGGCACGGTTCCCGGGTCGGGACAACAAGGGTCGGCCCTTCAACAAGGGGGATCGGGTGTTCTACTACCCGAGGACCAAGGCGATCCTCACCGGCCCCGAGGCAGAGCAAGCATCTCGGGACATGGACTCTGCACGATTCGACGAGGGCTACTGAGATGTCACTCCGCGCCAGCCTCATCCGTCTCGCCCACACCAACCCCGAGGTTCGGGAGAAGCTCCTCCCGCTCCTCACAGACAAGGAGGCGGCACTCCCTCCCGCGCAGTCATGGCTGGAGATGCAGGTAGGGAAAGTGTTCCACTCCAAGGGCGGTGGGGAGGAGTTCTGGTTCATCCCCTCTGCGGCCACCAAGAGCAACTCTGCGAAGGGAGCTCAGGTGGTGTTCGCCCCGGAGAAGCGCCTCCCCAGCAAGGCCAAGCAGACCACGGTCCACAAGATGGACCTGAGCTCCTCCCACTGGAAGGAGATCCCAGCTTCTTCGGTCCCCGCCGAGGTGGTGGCGCGGTTCCAGGAGGCGGGCGTGAGGGTGGCCAGTACCGACCACCTCGCCGCCCTCGTTCAGCCCAAGGGGATGAAGCCGACGTACGAGGGGAACGCGATGGCGGTACCCCTGGTGTGGGGTGGGGTTGGGGTGATGAAGCCCTACGACGTTGCGCGGGCGATGGTCCCGTTGTTCCGCGCTGCCAAGAACGGTGTGGCGTTCGTCCTCGACCAGAACAGCGTGTTCTCGAAGCCTGGGATCTCCGAGGTGTCCAGGTCACTTGAGCAGGCCATCAAGGACCAGTACGGCGAGGAGCACGCGATGACATCGGAGTATTTCGAGGACGCCCGCCCAGGCTCCAAGGACTACGAGAACGTCCTTCGGGCGGGTGCTCAGGCCACCATGGCTGACAAGGTACGGGTGAGCATCACCCCGGTGATCTCTCCAGTGTCTGGCAAGTCTGGTCTCAAGGTGGTGTTCCGCCCCACGTTCGAGCAGATCGAAGCCCTGTAGGGTACCTGAACCCCTGTTGTCTCCCTGGTCTGGTCACTGAACTTCTCCAAAGGAGATCCTGATGTCCTATTGGTTTGCCATTTCGGGGGTGTCATGAGCCGCCGCCCCAAGCGCTCGCACCTCATCGCGATCATTTCAGACATCCACTTCGACCTGCACTGCCCCAATCTCTGGGCAGCGTTCAGGGCTTGGCACACACAGTGGAAGCCAAAACACACGGTGGTCCTCGGGGACTTCGTGGATCTGGGGATGCTCTCCCGCTACATTCAAGGGGCCTCGGAGCCCATGAAGGCCATCCCCCAGATCCAGATGTTCGTCCGCGAGGCGAACGCCCTTGCACAAGAGGCTGGGATGCTCACCGTGGTAGAGGGCAACCACGACGAACGCTGGGCACGGCTGTTCGAGGGGAAGGGGGCCGCGCTGGTGGGGGCCTTGGGTCTCACCCTTGAGGCTCAGTGCCGAGCACAGGGTCTTGACGAGGGGGTGAAGTGGTTCACCGAGTCCGCCAGGAACCCCGTGTTGCGTCTGGGTGGGGTGGATGCCCGACACGGGCACAACCAATCAGGCCGGTTCGGGTCGGGGATGCACGTCGCCGCGACGGCACTCCGCAAGCGGCGAGGCGGATCCATTGTGTTCGGCCACACCCATCGGGGGCAGTTGTACTGCCACACCAGTGGCGGGGTGACGGATTTCGCAGTGGCCAACCCGTGCATGACCATCGACCACAACTACCAGCCCGACCCGGACTGGCAGAAGGGGTTCACGATCATGGAGTGCTGGGACAGCCCCAAGGGCGTGAAGGTCACCCCACACCTGATCATCTCCAACGACGGGGCGTTCGCCTGGGGTGGTGAGGTGTTCGACGGCAAGGCCATCCTTGCGGAGAAGCAGAAGAAGAGGATCCGCGACCGAAAGCGCCGGGCACGGTGAGTAACCCGCCCAACATCACGGAGGTGGGCACATGACCGTTGTCGTAGGGCTGGTAGACGGAGAACGGGTGGTGCTGGGGTGCGACTCCTGCGTCACCTATGACGGAGTCGCACACACCCACAATGGCCCGAAGTGGCGGCTTGTGGGCGACGACGCTGCGGTTGCCTACTCGGGCAACGTGATGGTCTGGCAAACGCTGGAGTCCTGCATCAAGAACTTCAGCCGACAGAAGAGACTGTCGGCCGAGACCCGAATCCGTCAGGCCGTGATTGACCCACTGCGGAAGGCACTCGCCAAGGCCGGGGATGATGATGACGCCCCGGACCTTCTGGTGATCCTCCCTCCCGGGTTCGGAGACCGCCTGTGGCTGGTCCATGGCTGGGTGGTGATCCCCGCAGAGTCCGGGATCGCCACCATCGGCAGTGGGGGTGCCGTCGCCCACGGTGCCTTGGAGCACGCCACGGGAACACCCGAGGAACGTGTTCTCAAGTCCCTGAAGTCGGCGTCTAGGGTTCTGGGGGTCCGTCCCCCCTACCACGTCGCCGTGTTCTGAGCTTCGTCTGGTGGCCCGTCATGTCACCGATTCCCACAAGGTAGCCCGCGTGCCTGCGTTCCTGGTACTCCAACCGGAACGGAGGCACCCCAGGAGGTAGCCCGTACTTGGCCTGAGCCTCCCGGTGCAGGTTCGCCCAGAACTCCCACCCATACCTGGACCTCGGGTCGTGTTCGAGCACCGTCTTCGCTGCACGGCGGATCTCGTCACCGAAGCGTTGAGGGTCCCGGTAGTAGCCTTTGGGGTGTTGAGCCTCGGTCTCCCCCCAGCCACGGGTGCTGGCCACCATGATCTTGGCGAGGGCGCCTACTGCCAGCCCGACGTAGGGGATGTCGGGCTTGTACGGGTCACACCTATACTTCTTGGCGAAGGCTTTGACGTACGACATCGCCCGGAAGAGCTCGGGTGGAGTTGCACTCGCCCACACCAGACACTCCCTTCCAAGTGGTGTGAGGGTGTTGCCGTCCAGGTGCCTGGACATGATGTACGAGAAGATCATCCCGCGGTAGACATGATCCCCCTGGTAGATCCCACGGAACGGGTAGTTGGACAGGTAGTTGATCCCGTGGAACAACCAGAAGTTGTGCCCGATGTCGCGGTCATTGGCCGCAAACGCCTTGTACGTTCGGAGGTCCCGCTCGAAGGGGCCGTGGTTCGGGATGCCTGTGGGCACAGGGAACCCTACTGACCCTCCCGCTTTCGTTCCTGGATGACCATGACTGTGTAGTCCTGTCGGAGGTACATCGCGTGGTCCGAGTCGCTGGTGGGGTCCTCCCCCTCCTCTTCGAGGGTGGCCCTCACTCTGCGCTCAACCTCTTCCATCTCATCTTCGGTGAGTGTGAACATGCACTAAGTTACGCCCAAGGGGGTAAAATCACCGTGATGAAGGTACTCGAAGGCAAGCAGGCGCTGGTGACCCTCGCCCGTGGGATGACCGAGTTGTCCCGACTGGTGGCGACCACCTACGGCCCCAACGGATCCAAGGTCGCGGTGAGCAAGAACGGTCGGGTTCTGGTGACCACGGACGGATCTGCACTCGCCCACGAGGTCCGTTTCCGAGACCTCCACCGACTCGGGGCATCCCTGGTTCGAGGTGCATCCTCCAAGGTGGACCGTGGTTCGGGGGATGGGACGAGCACCACCATCCTGCTCACCGGGGCGCTGTTGGAAGCGGCCCTGGACCACTACTCTCCCCGGACATGGAACCCCATGGCCATCGCACGGGACATCCAGAGCTTCCTCCCGGCAGTGGAGGAACTTCTCACCCACATGTGCATCGCGCCTGACGAGGCGCTCCTGGGGCGTGTGGCCGAGATGGCGTCCCATGGTGACCGCATGGTGAGCGAGCACGTCGTCAACGCGGTCCTTCGGGTGGGGGAGAACGGGACGGTGCTCATCCGGGCGGGCGACGGCGTCGGCATCGAGATGGACCACCGGGAGGGGCTGGTCCTGGACGTGGGCTGGGCCGCACACGCGATGGGGAGAGGGGACGGCACCCCTCGGGAGATGGAAGGCCCGATGGTCGCCGTGGTGAACCATCCCCTGAGCTCGTTCGAGGACGTGCGATCCATCATGGAGGAGGCCTCGCAGTGGCCCGGTCGAGGGCTGGTGCTGTTCTGCCCCAAGCTCACAGGGGACGCCCTCACCACGCTCATCCTGAACGACGCCAAGGGTGTGCTCCCTTGCATCGCCGTCACGTACTTCAGCCCGTCCCTGTACGACACCCAGGAGTGGCTGGAAGACGTAGCGACCGTCACCAACGCCTACACGGTCGGGACGGACCGGGGGGACAACCACCAGGAGTTCAAGGCCGAGTGGCTGGGTTCGGCCCGACGAATCACCGTGGAGAAGGACAAGACGGAGATCCACGCCTACCCGGATGCAGGCGAGCGTGTCACCGCTCGGGTGGCAGAGCTCCACCGTCGAGCCGTGGAGACCACATCGGACTACGACCACGACAGGTACCGGGAACGCGGGGCTGCAATGGCCGGTGGGCTCTGCACCCTCAAGGTCGGGGGCTACACCACGTCGGAGGCGCAGGACAGACGCTCAAGGGTGGAGGACTCCCTCCATGCTGTGCAAGAGACCCTGCGAACCGGAGTGGTTCCTGGTGCGGGTCGGGCACTGCACTTCGTGAGCACCATGCCTGAGCTCCAGGAGACCATCGGTGGTCAAGTGCTGGCGAGGGCACTGGAGGAACCCCTTCGGGTTCTGTGCGCCCGCTCGGAGATGAGCTTCTCCATCCTGGACCTTCCCTCGGATGACCCCTGGACGGGATGGTGTCCCGTTCGACGGAAGGTCTCAGATTTCAGGGAGCCCCCCGCCGTGGTGGACCCGTTGGGGGTGGTGCTGGCGTCACTCCGGGCGGCAGTGTCAGTGGCCTGCACCACGATCACCACCGAGGTGGTCCTCGCCAAGTCCCTGACCTGAAATGGGTGGTGCCGGGTTTCCTCTGTATAGGGGAACCGTAGGTAGCACCCCATGCGTGGTCTAACCCTACGAATCACGAATCCCACCGCTACGCGGGCGAATCTCACGGACATCGTTGGGATTCCCGGCGTCGCTCCGGGCGAAACCATCGAGGTGCTGTACACCAACGACGTTCAACAGTCGCTGGAGTTCGGGACCCTCAACACCTACCTCACCAACGGGGGTCTCACCGCCACGTTCGTGTCGGGCTCCGTCCTGAGCCGTGCCCCCATGGGCTCGACCTTGGTGGGTGCGACCCCCACCAAGGATGGTGTACGGGGTCTGGTCCCCCGTCCCGCCATCGCTGACCGTGATCGGTTCTTGAGGGGCGACGCCACATGGGGAGGGGTAACCCCTCTCACCATCGGGGCGATCCCCGAGGCCAAGCTCACGACCCAAGGAGACCTTCTGTTCCGTGGGGTCACCACCTCGGAGAGGCTCCCCATCGGGACGCTGGGCCAAGTTCTCCGTGCGGGGCTGGTCAACCCGCAGTGGCAGGACAACACCTACGCCGGAACCTTCGCAGCACGGCCCCTCCCCGACGCCACGTACGCGGGGAGTCTCTACTGGACGACCGACACCCTCACCCTGTACCTCTGCTACTACAACGGCACTTCTTGGGTGTGGTCCCCGCTCAGTGCCGGGAGCTTCTCCTGGGTCGGTGAGTGGGACTCCCTGGTCTCGTACACGGCCAACCAAGGCGTACGGCGACTGGGGAACGCCTACGTCTCGCTGACTGACAACACGAACTCACCGCCCGAGGACAACCCCACGGACTGGTCCCCGATGACCGATGTGGGTGCGGGCTGGGACACCTTCCCCACGGGCGGCGTCCCTAGTTTCGGGGCCGACATCACCCACACGGGACGTGCCGCGGTGGGGGTGGCCCCGGCTTCGGCCATTCCAGCAGGGATCCAGTTCCAGGTTCTTGGATCATCTCTGTTCGACAACACGTTCTTCCGGCATGTCGCCACAACAGCGGCAGACCAAACAGCGTCCACACAAGTACGCGCTTCATCCACCGATGGGGGGCTGTACTCCAAGCCGTTTGGGTTGCCCGAGCGCCGGATGGACCTCCCTGGGCTCACCCGGAAGGCCATCCCCGCCTCGGAGATGGTGGTCATCCCCAACGGGAGTCAGTACCTCGTCTCGGACACCCTGACGTTTGGTGTTGGTGCCAGCATCGTCCTTGAGGGGGATGCTGAACTCGTATTCCTGCCTGACGCGCCCTTCAGCTTCCTCACCGTCAACGGTGACATGGTGTTTCGGGACGGCACCGGGACAGTCACCCGACTGCCCGTTGGTGGCATGGGTCAAGTTCTCGGGAGCGACGGCACCCTCCCTGTGTGGCACACCCTCACGGCATCGGACGTGGGTGCCCTCTCCAGCACCATCCTCACAGCCAACGGGGACCTTCTGTTCAGGAATGGCGCGGGGGTCACCCTCCCGTTGCCCATCGGGGCTCCTGGTGAGCTTCTGACGGTGTCCGGGGGTCTCCCGTCTTGGCAACCCGCCCCGGCCCCCCCGAACCTCCCGTGGACGACGGCGATTGTCCCCGCCACGGTGCCGACCACTGACGCAACCCCGACGGTTGCATTGTCGTTCACAACGACCCTGAACAAGGGCCATGTGCTTGAACTCATGGTCAGTGCAACCCGTTCGGACCGGGGTGCCCAAGCGGCATGGAAGATCCTCGTCACGGTCACCAACGCAGGGGGAGTTGTCACGGTGCGTGACACGGTCTCGACCCCGACCGACCCGGGGACGGCTTGGGTTGTGGCCGTCACGGGTGCCGCACCCGATGTTCAGGTAGTGGTCACGGGCGCCCTCGCCACCAACATCGACTGGGCGGTCACAGGCACCGCCCTGGTACACGGAAGCTGACATGGCCAACAGAACCACAGTCACGGGGGCAACCCCGATCAGCCTGGGGGCGGTCACCGCGACGGGTGCCACCGCTGCACTGGCAAGGGCCGCAGTCGGCGTCCAGGACAGTCCTCGGGTGCTTCCGCTGTGCAGTCGGGTCACCTACGACCCGGCGATGGACGGTGAGCTCTTCGATGTCGGGCGCGTGGACTACGACCCCGCCGACTACGCAATCGCCGGGCGTGTGTTGACTCTGACATTGGTGACAGTCGGGGACGTGACAGGCACCCTTGTCGCAGACGTGCAGATTTACGACATCGCGACGGGGCTCACGGTTGTGGCTATCTCGGTCGTGAGCCCCACAACGGTACGACAAACCGCAGTTGTCACACCACCGGGTGCGGCAACCCTTTACGGACTCCGCATCTCCCACACCAGTGGCGAGGGCTACATCACACTAAGTGCGACTCTGCGCCTCACCTGGAGCTGATCAATGGCGACGAACACAGATGTCTCGACCCCCACAACTGGAGACGATGCAATCTTCTCGCTGAAAACCCAGGCCGTGCTTGCGGGCTGGGTGGTTCAGGCAAGCGGCGATGGGGTCGGTGACTATAGCCCCAACGGGGACATCATCACCACGTCTGCATCTCTGGGCACCCTCGGTGCTTGGTTCAGACTCAGGATGCCAGGGGCCACTACCCGCGAGTTCCTGTTCACCCGCAAGGCCACCTCTGCAACTTGGACGGTCAAATACACCCCCGCTGGGTTCTTGACCGGGTCACCCAGCGCCACGGTATCCCCCACGGGGGCAAACTCGCAGACTCTGATCGACGGAACCCTGCTGGACACGGACGCCACCTACCGTTGGTGTCTGTCCTTCAACACGTCCGCTCCATACGACGTGTGGGCGGCGGCGTTCACAATCGGTCCGCTGACCGCGGTCACTGCGTTCTTCTGCCTGTCCATGGAGGAAGGGAGCTATGCATCTGGAGACCTCGACCCCTACGCTCTGATGGCTGTCGGCCCTCTGGGAAGTCCCTACAATCAAGCACAGCTTTATCAGGCCGCTGATTTTGCGTACTCGATCGCAAGGGGCTGGTACCGCTATGCTGAGAATGGTAGCGGTACATGGAGGACTCTGTCGTTCGCTACTCCCTGGATCGGACAGGGGAACATTGGGGCCGAGGCCACGTTGGCGGGTCTCGGACTCACGGACTCCGTATCCGGCCAAGAGTACCCGTTGGACATCGTGACGGGGTTCCGACAGGGCGCAAACCAATCCCTCAAGGGGAGGCTGAGTTGGGGGAAATGGTGCAGCACGTCAACCTCGACGTACCCGAATGGCAGCCAACTGACCGACGGCAACGGGGGCTATTGGCTGCGTGCGAACAGCATGTGGCTGCGCTGGGACTCTTCGGTCCCCAGCCTGTGAGGCTTAGATGGCAGCCGTAACGACAACGATCACCTCGACAACAGGTCCGGGTGCCCCGCTACCGACCAACGTGGTGCGTCGCCGTACTACGACAACGACGATCCAATCCAGTGGTGGGGGTCTGACAACCACCTACTACTACCGCCAGACCAATGGAACCCGAGGATCCACCACCACCATCGGGGATATCCCTGTGGGGGCGGTTGTGGAGAGGGTTGTAACAGCATGACCCCATCACAGTCCGGGTGCAGTAAATAGGCTATCCGAAAGGTTAGGTGACCATGGCCAAGATCATCCTTGCGAACGAAGGCTCCACCCCTGCAACCCCCGCCTCGGGTTCTGTGGTCCTGTACACCGTGGGCGGTGTCATGCACCTCTTGGACTCCTCGGGGACGCCGCACCCGGTGGACAGTTCAGGGATCACCGCGGGTCCCACAGGTTCGGGTGCGACCTTCACTGGGAGCACCGCCCTGACGGATGCCATCGCAGCGGCCATGGCAGTGGCCCCCGCTACAGTGGGGGTTCTTCCCGGACAGTACACCGAGGATCTCACACTCCCGGCGGGAGTGTCCTTGGTGGCGACGTTTGGCACCGTGCAACTGAACGGGTCCATCACTTTTACCGGGCTCACCTCGTTCCAGTCGGTGTCGGGGTTCATCTGCCGGAACCTCTATCTGACCGCTGGAGCACCCTCCTCGGCCATGGTGATCCTGAACCACTGCCAGATCGAGGGTGACGACACAGACCCCGCCGTGGTGGTGAGCGACGCGGGATGGAGTGTCCTGTTCGCCTCGTGCGGGGTGGATGGTGTCAGCCGCAGGGCTGTCCTGTCCGTCGCTGCGGACATCCAAGGTACGAGCTCCTCGTTCAAGTCAACGGGCAACGTCGCCATCGAGACCACGGGGTCCGTGGATCTCCAGCAATGCTCCCTGAACGGCAACCTGACCCTGGGCTCGACCGCACAGGCAACCCTCCTGGACACCACCGTCCATTTCGACAGTGGCACGGCACCCTATGCGTTCTCCCTCGGTAAAACCTCCAAACTGAGGTTGGTGGGCGGGTTCTCCATCTCCGGGATCGACTCCGCAACGGGAACGCTGTGGACGGGATTCGGGAGCTTCTGGGCCAACTCAGGGACGTTCCTGGGTTCCTACAACAGTGGGTTTCTCCCCTCGGTGAACATGGGGTCCGAGGGCTGCATCGCCTACGTCCTGGACATGCAGACCTTGGCCGTCGTGGCCAGTGGAACCTGGGAGCCCGTGGGCGGTGGCGGCGGTGGTGGAATCCCCGACCCGGGTGGTGAAACCCCGGGCGCGATGCTGTACTACCGTGACCCAGGTGGCGGTGGGAACTGGGATCTCGTCCAGCACAGCCGTGACGGTGCTGCCCTCAAGTTCAGCCTGTACAACAACAACGGTTCCCCGTATTGGGACTTCCCGCAGACGCCCAAGGACTTCACCCTGCTCTACGAGGGCGCCGCCGTCGCGGGGGTGGATCCGTACAACGTCCCCGCCAACCCTGGTGGTGTGCTCCCTCTCCCCGTGGCCACCTGGAGTGCGTCCATGGTGGGAGGTGGAACGTCACTGACGGCCCCAGGCGGGTCCGAGCCCACCTGGAACAACCAACGGTCCGTGGTGTTCACCACAGGCAAGGAGGTCTCGGGCACCCCCACCGTGGTAGAGGCCCCGTCGGGTGGCAACGCTCGCACCCTGTGTCTCGTGTTCGACAATGCCCTTGGGGTGACCCCAGGCACGAACATCGTCAGCTATGGCAATGGCTGGACGACCCTTTCCCCGGCGGGTGAGGGGTTCGGCATCGTGGTCCTGGCCAACGGGAACCTCGGGTTCAGTGCGGGCGGCGGGCCTTCCTACGAGGTGGATTTCGGGTTTGCCGCGGCGAGCAGCAACCGTCGTCTGATCATGGTGACCTACGACGGTGCCGTGGTCTACTGGTCCATCAACGGCGGCTCATGGTCGGTGGGATCCGCGATGGTTCTGAACACGGGTGGTGGTGGTGGGTCCGTGGCCACCCCGCTCATCATCGGCGGCACAGGGGCATCGTACGCGATCCAGAACGTCACCCTGTACAACCAGAACCTGCACAACAACCAGGGAATGGTGAGCCAGTTCCTGTCCTACTGTGCGAACGCCCTGGGGATGTTCAACGGCTCGACCTTGACCGCCCCAGGTGGCGAGCTCACGTCCGGCACGCTGTTCTACTACGGTGGCGGAAACAGTCTGTCCGCCCTGAACCCAGGAACCCCGACCAACATCCTGACCGTGAGCATGAGTGGGTACCCGCAGTGGTCTGCGGCCCCGTCTCCGTCATCGACCCTGGCCAACGGAACCTTGGCGAGCCGCACCGCGGGGACGGTCGGCCAACAGTATCTCGTGGCCGACCAAGGGGGTCCCTCCCACGGTGATCTGTACGTCTGTGCCCAGGCCAACCGCTGGGAACTGGCGGCGTACAACCGCACGTATTACCCCCACAGCCCGACTCGCTACTGGACCATGACGTACACCGCAGCGGGACCCACGTTCCCCAACTCGGGGTCCCTGGGAGGTGCCGAGGACCTGACGGTGACGGGCGGGTTCAACACCAACCTTGTCGCGGGGTTCGGGTCCATCCCATCCAAGCGGACAGCCTTCATCGGGAACGCTCATGCAAACGGGGGCAGTGCCCCCGTGAGCACAGCCAACGTCTCTCTCGCCATCTGGTACAAGCCCACAGCGGCGACCGGGGCGGTGGTACCCCTTCTCGCTTGCACCAACTCCGATACGGGACCCTCTACAGGCATTGGGATCTGGCAGGACACCGCCATCGGAAGCGTGATTGCGAGGGTGAACGGGTTTTCTAGTACCTTCGCAGTGCCCTCGGAGCTCATCAACCAGGACAACCTGCTTGTGCTGACCTACGATCAGGCCAACGTGGGGGCTGAACTGACTCTGTACGCCAACGGTCTGGCGATTGGTTCCATCGACACCACCTCCGCGGCCATCAACTGGTTTGGGTGTACCTGGATGATCGGGAACGACGGGTCGGCCCTCCCTGTGTCCGGGGAGCTCTGCCAAGCCGCGGTGTGGGATGGGACCACCCTCGCCTCGATGGAGGTCCAACAGATCTTCGAGCGGGGTGTGGGCACGTACACGGGTAGCTGATCGTCCTATACCTCTGTCCCCTGTGATGTCCCCCAAGACGGCCAAGGCCAACGTCACCCCCATCCGGCAGCGGACCCAGTTCACCTGTATGTCCACGTCCATGGCGATGGCGTTGCAGGCGCTGGGTCAGACCCACTGCGACGAAGACACCGTGAACCGAGTGATGGGTGCCCAGCCCATGAAGGGGGCATCCTGGGAGAACGCTCTGGCGTGCGCCCAGCACTTCGGGATGCGGGCCACCCTCACATCACCCTGCACGGTGAAACAACTCAAGGCGTGGACCGACGCAGGCACCCCGGTACTCATCGCGTGGAATCCCGAAGGTCGCGAGTGGTCGCACGCCTCGCTGGTGTTCGACGTGGACGACGACGGGAACGTCTGGGTGGCAGACCCCAACATCCCCGACCCGGACGAGACCGTGAGGGTCGTCCCGAAGGCCGAGTTCTACTCCAAGTGGTCCGAGAAGTGGCCCGACTACTTGGTGCGTCGCCCTGCAATGGCCATCGAGCGAGAGATCACCGTGGACGGACGACAAGTACAGGCAGGCAAGAAGGAGCTCCGGTCCATGAAGGACCGGAGCATGTCCAAGTTCCTCAAGCACGGGCCTGTGCGCCCCACGGAGAAGTCCGACGCCACCCACGCGATGGACAAGGCTCAGTGGGAGATCCGCAAGGATATGGGCATGGCGGGGCTCCCGGGTGCGGGCATGGGTGCGGGTCTCCACAAGGACAAGTCCATGTACGACCGCAAGCGTGAGAAGAACTTCGACCGCGAGGCCACTCACAACCAGCCCCTGATGACCCGACGTGACTATGGAGTGACCGCGATGCTGAACACCACGAACTTCCAGCGAATCCTCAAGATGGCCGAGGACCTTCCCGGTCCGGTGGAGGACTACGTCCAGGAGATCCTGGAAGCCAACCCGGACTACACCGAGGGTCAGGCGTGGGCGACGGCGTGGTCGATCTACTGTGTGGCTGGTACCACGCAGGTATTCACCTCGATGGGACTTGTGACCGTCGGTGAGATCGCCAAGAGGGCAATCATGTCCAAAGTGGGGCATGGTGGTGTGACTGCGGGTGAGATTCAGACGATCCTCACCACGCATCGTGGACAGGGGGTGTCCAGCCATGTGGTGAACACCGGGGTCAAGCCTGTAGTCACCCTCACCACCAAGCATGGGTACACCCTGACGTGTACCCCTGACCACCGCATCCTTGCCCTGAACACCGGCACCTACGCGGTCGAGTGGGTGCCTGCGGGTGAGTGTGAGGGGAGGTACTTGGTGCTCCCGACCCATGGGACGTGGGGCACACAGGTCAACCTGAGCGGGGACACGTTCACCAAGAACGTACACAACAACGTCATCCCCCTACGTCGCCCCATGACCATGACGCGAGACCTCGCACGGGTTCTCGGGTATCTCGTGGCCGAGGGGTCTGTCACGGAAGAGGGGGTGGAGTTCTCCAACTCCGACCCCAAGGTGGTAGACGACTACGTTCGCTGCATGATGTCACTGTTCGGAGAGGCCCCCAAGGTCATCTGGACACAGCCATCGGAGAGCAACAGGTACACGAAGCCTGCTGCGAAAGCACGTTCCCGTACGCGGTGGTACATGGATTTCTTCTCCAACCTGGGCCTTGCCCCCTGTGTGGCAACCGAGAAGGTGGTTCCTACCACCATCCTCAATGCACCCAAGAAGTTTGTGGTGGAGTTTCTCCGTGCTTTCACCGAGGGTGATGGATTCGTGGGGGATGCACAACATCCCAATCGAGTGGACCTGGGTACGGCATCCAAGACCCTCGCTGGGCAACTGCACCTCATCCTGTCCAATCTCGGGATTCTCGCAACCCTGGAGGTGAATCAGAAGGGTTACTACACCGTGAGGGTGAACAGCGCCCCCATGGCGCGAAAGTTCCGAGATGTTGTGGGGGGCGGGGTATTCAAGACCCCCACCATCACCGACACCAATGGGAGGGGGTCTGAGTTTGAGTGCATCCCCGCGGAAGGCATCCAGTCTCTCCACAAGAAGATCGCCAACAAGATCCCCGGCACGGAGCGGGTCTCCCTGTCCCGGATCAAGGCCCTGTGGGGGGTTCTGGAGTCCTACGGAGACCGGGCCACCCTCAACAATCTCCGGGATTTGGTGGACAATGGGTACATGTTCGACCCGGTCGAATCTGTGTGTGATGCAGGGGAAGCTGAAGTGTTCGACCTCTCGGTCCCGGGGGATGAGTCTTTCGTGGCGAATGGACTGATCGCCCACAACTGCAAGTACAAGAATCCGGGGAGCGACCACTGCCAGCAGTCCCCGTCGGAGTACTTCAAGGCCGCGGCCCAGAAGATCGCTGGGATGTCCAAGAAGGCGGGCTACACCCACTACTGGACCATCAAGGCCGTGCCCACCCCCGTGGAGTGGGCGGCGCTCATGGCCATGACCAAGAAGATCCTCGCCGCCGCGAAGCTGGCCGGGATCGTGGTCCGTGGTGGCATGGGGACCGGAGCCCCCGAGGTGAAGGCCGACGGGATCTGGATCAACGGGGACTCGAAGACGGGTCAGGACTACGAGACGTTCAGCATGGAACCCGTGGTGGACCAGAACTTCTGCAAGACGGAGCACCGGCCCTACGACGCCGTGGTGGTGTCCATCCTCGCAGCCGCCAAGGCCATCCTGGGGAAGAAGATCGTGGTGAGCTCGGACGGTGGACCCTCTGCGATCCGCCGGGTCCTGGGTGGTGACATCACCGCCAAGTTCGAGAAGGGTGTGTCCATGACCGTGGACGAGGTGGCCGAAGTGGTCGGCCCCGAGTTCAAGGAGATGAACGAGAACCCGCCCCCGTCGGTGGTCAAGGTGATGGAGGAGATGCAGGGGAAGACCGCGGCGGACAAGGAGTCCCTGGAGAAGGCCATCAAGGCCAGCGAGAAGATGCTGGCCGATCTCAAGGCCAAGAACCTCCCCGAGGAGATCGAGGCCCCTCTCCGGGGTGCCATCGAGACGAACATCAAGAACTACAAGGCCAAGATGGGGAAGACCTCCGCCGTAAAGCGGACCACCCACCTGGAGAACCCCAAGAAGCCTGGGTTCAACCTTTGCGGCGAGAAGACCTACCCGGAGACCGTGGCCGACGGAGTCCGCGAGACGACCTGTTTCTACTGCAAGCAGGCGTGGCAGAAGGCTCACGGAGGGCACATGGCGAGCGAGCGTCTCTCCATCGACATGTTCGCGGACCTCCTCAAGGACAGCAAGTTCGAGAAGGGCGTGTCGGTCCCGGTGAAGGACCTCCCCGAGGAGCTCCAGGACAACGTCAATGACCCGCCCCCCGCGGTGAAGAAGCTCACCGAGGAGCTCGAAGGCAAGCAGGCCGGTGGCGTGCTCGCGATGGACATGTTCGCGGAGGCCCTCAAGGAGAGCAAGTTCGAGGAGGGGAAGCCTGCGGACCCCACGGAGAACATGTCCGAAGAGGACGCCGCCGAGTGGCACCGTCAGAACGACGAGCACAAGGACGAGTTCAAGGGGGCCAGCACCCCGGCACAGCGGAGCGACGACGAGAACAACGCCGTGGTGGAGAACTTCTTCCACAAGTCCGCAGCACAGCCCCAGGGCGCGGCACAGAAGGCCATCATGGGCTACCTGTCCGATCACGAACCGGGCGAGTACGCCCTGACGGACATGGCCCGCACCATGCGCGGGATGCACTTCAAGAGCATCCTGTCGGCGGCACAGGCCCTGGACAAGAACGGACTCATCTCGTTCGACGGCGTGAACGTCTCTGATGCCAAGGGCTCATCCAAGACGGCAGACATGTCCGACCTGTGGGTGGGCTGGATCGAGGACCCGGAGGGCTACATGGCCCGGTTCTTCGCCCCGACCCCTCGCGGGGCCGTGAAGCGTCAGGTCATGAAGGCCGTGAACGACGTGGGTCTGGACCTGGAGTGGACGGTGATGCAGGCAGAGAAGGCGATCAAGACCACCCTCGACCCGAACTCCGTCTCTCCGCAGTGGTTCTCGAAGCTACCGTCCGAGGACAAGAGCGAGCTCCGGGCATTCCTAGACAGCGCACCGGGTCTCACCGTCGGCAAGACCGCTGCGACGGGCCTCTACGGGTTCAACAAGATGACCGAGGGCGCGTGCGGCGCGGGTGTCAGCAAGCTCCAGAAGGCGGCGAAGAAGATCGCTGCGAACCTGTACGCGAAGGACAACGGGTCGCCCTCGTTCCTCACCAAGCACGCCGCGAAGGGTGGGAGCAAGACGGCATCCATGCTCCTCAAGGCCATGGAGTCCCTCGGACCCCTCGCACAGATCAACAAGACCGCGGGGCGGTCAGGTACTGGCCTCTACGGGTTCTCGGAGAAGACCGCGAAGCTGGGGCTCGCAGCCTGCAACGACCTCCACCACGAGGCGGGCGTCATCGCGGGTGACCTGTTCGCCCGCAAGGGTGCAGATCCCGTGAAGGTGGCGGGCTACCTCGCATCGCACGCGAAGAAGGCCAAGTGCCCCTACGCGGCGCTCCTCGGTGAGTGCGCCCCGGATGCCCCCACCGTCGTCGCCAAGAAGACGGCCACGGACTTCCTGGCATCAGACGAGGAAGACGAGATCGAGGGCAACGAGGAAGTCCTCGACATCGTCTCCAAGTGCTGAGAGGTGTCGGTGGCTCCCATCACTGCGAGGGTCGAGACCCCTGAGTCGAAGGCATACGCCCGAGATGAGGCAGCGCGTCTGAAGCACGCCGCTGGCGCGCTGAAGGCGTTCAAGGCACTCATCTCGACCCTCGCCCCATTGGGGGTGATCCTCAAGAAGGAGTTCCCCGGAAAGGACGACGAGGCTGTTGCAAAGCGGGCTCGGGCGTTCGTGAAGGCCGCGAAGGACCACCCCGCCGTCCAGGCGTTCCTGGACCAGTGGATCGGGACGGTGGACGTGGACTCGTCGGCCTACTCATGGCGGAACACGGTCACCTACGCCATGCGGGATGTCATCCTCCGGGGTCTCCCCATGGAGGATGCCCTGAAGACGGTGGGGAAGTACGCCCTCTCCAGCTATCAGGCCATCGTGCTGCACGGGGTGCAGAAGCCCCTCAGGGCGGCACTGCCCGACGAGGTGTTCCAGTTCCTCCCGAAGACGGTGGTGGTGAAGACCGACCCCTCGGGCAGGATCACCGAGGTCACCGACCGTTTCAAGAACGAGTTCTTCACCCTCGCCAAGAAGGCCCAGCACCTCCGGTTCATCCTCGCCCAGTACAACAAGATCGCCCGCACCGTGAAGAAGGACCTGAAAGACCCGGACGAGGTTGTGCGCCTCGCCGCCCTGGTCACCTCCATCATCATGGAGACGGGCATCCGGCCGGGGAAGATCGGCAACGGGGTGATGAAGACCGTCGATGGTGAGGAGGCGTTCGTCGAGACCTTCGGCGCTGCCACCCTCGGGCCTCGTCACATCAACTTCATCCGGGAGAACTTCGCTCAGTTGGAGTTCCAGGGCAAGAAGGGGTCGGTCAACACCGCCACCCTCACGGACGCATCCATCCTCAAGATCCTGGACCAGTACGTGAAGAAGGCCCTGAAAGCAGGGTCGCCGTACATTTTCGTGACCCGTGACGGGCACACGTTCGACTACAGCGACCTCGACAGGTACTTCGCTGCGAAGTTCGCCAAGATCACCCCGACGGACTTTCGCAAGCTCCGGGCGACCGAGGAGGTTCTGAACTCCATCGTCGAGGAGCAGGACGAGATGTACGCCCGCATCCGAAAACTGAAGAAGCTCAAGAAGGACGCCCTGAAGGAGGGCATCGTGGCCGAGGTGGTGGAGACACTCAACCGAGCCATCGAGCGGGCTGGTGGGGCGCTGTCTCACGACAGTTCGCAGACCACCATCGACAGCTACATCTACCCGGGTGTGTTGTTCAGGTTCCTGAGCACGGGACGGCTTGAGAAGAACCTCGGGGAGCTCCTGGAGACGGGGAAGACCGAGCTCAAGTTCGACCCGGAGGCGTTCCTCCGGGCCGCACTCGAAGCCGCGTAGGTCAGTTCGACACCACCTCCTGGTCCCAGTCGGGTCGCGGGGAGACGCCTTCGCGAACGCGGGCACCACGGTCGTAGCCGAACTCGTAGTCCTGGTTCTCCCCCTCGGGGGTTGCAGGGTCGCGGGGCATCCCCTCGCGTCCCATGATGTAGCCGGTGGCGAAGGACACCTTGTCTCCGCAGGGTCCAGGAACGTGGTCCCAGTGGAGCCGGTTGGCCTCCATCGTCAGGATGGTCGCAGTGGTGTCGCCCTCCATGAAGGACGGGTCGTTCGAGACAGCGAGTTGGAACAGGATCGAGAACGTGTCCATGGTGTTGTTACGCCCGGTGAACCTTGGCCTCCCACTCCTTCCCCCGATCCTCCCACTCCTTCGCCGTGCGCCGCACGGTCTGGGCATCGTACTGGATGATGCCCTGGTCATGATGGGTGGCCGCGTACTCCTCGTGGTACATCTCGGGGAGCGGACGGAATCCCGGTCCGTAGTGGATGAGCACGTTGGCGAGTTGGGTGATGTGGTGGATGGCTGCGCGCCCCGAGAGGTAGCGCATGAGGTCCGGGTTCCCACACGCGGTCCCGTCGGTGTTCCTCCCGATGTACACGACGTGAGGGACAAGCTGGAGGAGCTCCATGAGGCCCTGGAGAGGGCTGTTCTGGGGCCACGACACCACGGCGATCTCCACGTCCGAGGGCATCTGCCAGTACGCGAAGTACGACCTGTGCCAGTGGACCTTCTTCGAGTTGGGGTCGTTGAGGCTTTCCTTGTCCACCCCGTGGACCATGGAGGCACCCCACCGGGCCATGGTCTTGGTGAGCATCCCGCTCCCGCACCCGAGGTCGGCCACCACCCGTCCCTTCACGAGGTCTCGGAGGTAGCGGGTCTGGTCCTTGTTCAACTGGGCGTAGGTCACGTTTTCACCTGACGTGTATTACGCCACGTCCTGAACCCAACGAAGTCCATGTAGCACAGGGTTGGGTGATTCCAGACCTGGAACCCGTTGACCAGCCCGGAGGGTTGGGCTGTGCTCCACCCACCGCCTTTGCGGGCCATGAGCACTCGGGGTGCGGTGTCGCTCACGGTTTTCTCCGGGGTTCACGGCTGCGACGGATGCACCGGAACCCTCCGTAGGGCTCTCGGTACTCGGGCGCGATGCCCACAGGGCAGTACGTGGTGCAGACATCACCCTCGTAGCCATTGGCCCATGACCCTCCCCGGAGGACAATGGTCGCGCTCACTGTGGGTCCAGGAACCGTTGGCGGACGCCTCGGAACGTGCGGAACCCCTGGAGGTCATCCTCGCACCCGGGTCCGCAGTGGTCCCGGTTCAACGACGAGTCAAACTTGGTGTACCACGACCCGCCTCGGATGTACCGGGGCACAGTCCTTGGTTTGTTGGTGAAGTCTGGGCTCTGCATGGGACCGTCTGGTGTGTATTACGCCACACCCGGAACCCAAGTGACTCCCCGTGGGACGAGCCTTTGACCCGTGCCCTTCGCAGCATCCTCACGTCCACGCTGGTGATCCAAGAGACTCCCCGGGAGACCAGGGTGACTCGGGGTTGCCGAGGAGTCACAGGCAGGTCCAGAACAGGATGTACCCAAGGACACCCAGGAGAATCAGGGTGAGGGGGGCCAGCTTGATGTCGGTCTGTTCCGAAGGTGACAGGTCCTCCCAGGTTGGTAGCGGGTCTTGTTCAGGCATAGCTGTGTTATGCCCGCTCGTAGGGTACGAACATGGCTGGACCAATCCCCAATCACGAGATGCGGCGAGCAATGGGGGCCGTGGAGGCCACCAATCCCTCGACCAACTGGGCGGCGCTGGCCATCGGACTGGCCCGTGTGAAGGAGGTCCAGTACGAGGAGCTCAAGTGTACGCTGGTGGTACTCACCGGGGAGTCCCAGGTGTCCGAGTACACCGGGGTGGACATCACCGTCCCTTGTGGTGGGAAGCGGCACTTCTTCGGGGCGCTCCCCGAGCGGGGTGACATCTGCTACGTGGGATGGGGGATGCGCGAGAGCGCCGGGACCGCGAGCTCCAAGACCCCGATCATCGTGGGCTGGGCTCCCCAGGCGGCATGGATGGGACACGAGTGGATCGCCCACCAAGCGATGCAGCGGGGGGAGAACATGGACACCCCGAGCGACCGCACGGTCACCTCGGGGACGTTCGAGCGGGTGCGCTTCAAGATGCGGCACCTGGGCCCTGGCAATGTGTTCGCGAGCTCATCGCAGGGCAGCGACATGGTCCTGGACGAGAGCGTGCTCCTCACCAACCGCCGTGGGAACGAGATCCGTCTCCGGGATGCAGACCAAGCTCTGATCACCCGGTCCCTCCAGAACTACCAAGCCATGGCGGGCGCCCGGGTGTACTCCGGGATGGTCCACCGGGAGGCGAGGCTTCTCCCGTCCACCATGTTCAGCGATGGGACGTACTGGGACAACAGCCCTCAGACCATCGACGACAACACTCCGCGGGGGTCTGAGCTTCTTGGGGACTCCAGGCTCCCGAACAGGTTCCTGACGCCGGGACAGATCTTCGCCCGCACGGTTGGGGCCACGGAGTCCCTGTTCGAGGCCGACCGTGGGGACATCCCCGCCCGTCTCGACCCGTTCGTGTTCCTCCAGTGGGGAGGGCTCACGGACAGCCGCGGGTACCGGATCGACTCGGACCTTCCTGGTGGGGTGTCCAACACCATCTACGGCGGCAAGGCCATGTACCGGGTGGGTCTCGCCACCAATGGTCAGACGGACAACGCCATCGCCCGGTCGGAGAACTCCAACACCCCGCCCGTGGAGTCTCTCACGGAGTACCGCGTCGAGGTCACCCACACATCCAACGGGGTGCTCCCGGTCACCGAACAGACCGACGGGTTCGACAGCGAGAGGCTCCCCACCACCGCGCCGTCGCAGGGCAACCCGCTGGGGTCGGGGCGCCAGCCGTTCATCGAGTGGGTGATGGGGTCCGTGGTCGGGAACGACCCGTACAGCTTCCTCGGTCGCCCGCTCTACGGCGTCCCGCTTCGGGCACAGATCCAGGACGCCTCGGGGAATGTCTCTCCAGGGATGGTGAGCGCCCTGAGCGCACCCCTCAAGGACCACGCGGCGACGATGTTCCGGGTGGTGTCCGTGGTGCCGGGACCCAACGGCGTCACCTCTTCGAGCTTCTCGTCCTTCACCAAGGACGGGAGGTTCAAGGCGTTCATCGCGGGTGGCCCTGTGTCCGCCGAGGTCGCCACCGAAGGGGACCTCTCCCTCACCGTCGGTGGTGTGCTGGACCTGACCCTCGCCGGGGGCATTCGCATCAACGGGACGGCGGGTCCAGGGAACGTAGGGCTCAACCTGGGGAGCTCCACGGGCGCTGTGGTGATCCAGGGTGGTGGCGGACTCAACTCCACCACGGGAGCTCAGTCGGCCACTCCCAGCCTCGGGAACGTCACCCCGAGCGTGGTGGTGGACGGCACCCAAGGTGTCCTGGTGCGTTCCGACGCGGCGGTGAACATCAACGCCACCGAGTCGGTGAACCTCGCGAACACCGGGTCGATCAACCTCAACGCACAGAACCAAGTCTCCATCCGGTCAGGGCAGAACGTGTCCCTGTCCGCACAGACCCACTCCGTGGTGATCACCGGCAGTGAAACCGTCAACTACGGCGGTCCCGAGAACGCCGACCCCACCAACGGACCCTCCCGCTCCGTCACGTTCTCGTCCACGCCAGCCACGGGAAACCTTGGAGGGGTCGTGGACAGGTACCGGATGGTGTACGGGAGCCGCACCGAGGAGTTCCAACTCCCGGGGAGCAACCACACCACCAGCATCATCGGCCAAGGGAACCTCACCTACGAGACCAACCTGGGTCGGTTCCGAGCGAGGGCTGGCACCAACCAGATGGACCTGGACTCCGTGAGCGGACTCTCCACCACGGTCGCCGTCGGGGACGCATCCACCACGGTCGCCACGGGTGGGATCACACAGACCGCACAGACCGACGTGACCATCCGGGCCATCACCGGGACCGTGGTGGTATCCGGGACGCAGGGGGTGAGGCTCGTCAGTCCCGGCACTTCTTCGGGTTATGCAATGTGCGGTTCAGACCTTGATCCTTTGACGGGAATCCCGTACTCTACGTTTCTGGTCCCCAGAGGCCAGACCCTCAACACGGTGTAGATATGGGCAATCCTTACGGTGTGGTCTACGTTGCAACCTGCCGAGTGAACCAGAAACAGTACGTGGGGCAGACCATCACGAGGTTGAGGACCAGATGGCTCGGGCACCAAATGGACGCGAAGCGTTCGACCTATCCTTTCGGACGGGCGATCGCCAAATACGGTGCAGGGAATTTCGATCTTCAGGTGGTGGACACGGCTGATAACCAGACCGATCTGGACACCAAAGAGGTGGACTGGATCAGCAAACTCAGTACCAGAGTGCCCAAAGGGTACAACCTCAGTGCGGGTGGGGGCGGAACCGGAGGAGTGATCCCATCTGCCGAGACCCGGGCCAAAATGCGTCAGGCACACTTGGGGAAAACCATGTCTGCCGAGGCCCGAGAAAAAATTCGGGCCGCGAAGCTGGGAAAACCAATGCCCCCAGAAGCCGTCGAGAAGTCCCGTTTGGGCCATCTTGGGAAGAAGATGTCTGACGAGACCCGTGCCAAAATGAGTGCAGCATCTAGTGGCAGGCAGCACACACAAGAGACGCGGGACAAAATCCGTAAGGCTCTTCTCGGACGAAAATGCTCCCTAGAGCACGTCGAGAAAAATCGTGTCGCCCACCTCAAGGAGAACAGATCCCCCGAGGGGATCGAAAAATGCCGCCAAGCTGCCCTGAACATCTCCCCGGAGAATCGGGAGCGTCTGACGATGGCCCGGCTGGGGAAGAAGCAATCCCCCGAGCTAGTCAAGAAAAGGATGGAGGGCATGGCGCGGGCGCGCGAACAGCGGGCGCAGAAGCAAACCCTCGCCGCAGTGTGACTTGGCTATAGGACTCGCACCTCTTGAGAGGTGCCCAATGTCCATTGTTCTCGGCGGTCGGAAGGTAGAGACTCCTGGTCTGGAGACCGTGTCGTGGCTCGATGACCCGAAGGTGCCGCGCACCACGGACACGAACCCCCGCACGAAGTGGGTCCGGGCCATCGTGATGCACACGGTGCATGGGAAGGTGGGTGCTGTCCGTCCGGGCAAGGCCCCGCCCTCCACCCGCGCCGAGTCGTACGCCAAGTACCAAGCGAACACCAGCCGGGACGTGTCCTGGGACTACACCATCGACACCGACGGCACCATCATCTGCTCCAACGACCCTCTGGTCTGGTACACATGGCACGCCACGTCGGTGAACCCCTGGACCATCGGCATCGAGATGGTCCAGGAGTCCAACGGGGACGTGTGGGAGGCCCAGATCAAGGCAACGGTGGAGTTCCTGGACTTCATCACCCGCGTGCTCGCGGACATGGGTCACCCCATCCAGCGTCAGGTCCCGATGAGCTCTCTCGGGAAGCCCGTGCGCGGTGTGATCCCTCGCATCGCGAACGCGGAGTCGGCCAAGTCCGTGGTGGGCGTGTATGGACACCGGAACCAAACCACCAACCGCGGTCCGGGCGACCCTGGTGACCACATCTTCGAGGCCCTGCTTCAGGCGGGGTACAAGGGGATGAACCTCGACACCCAAGACGACATCACGTTCTGGAAGGGTGTCCAGCACATGCTGCACCTCCCCGAGGATGGGGTGCCGGGTCCGGGTACGTCGAATGCGCTGAAGGCTCAGGGGTATCCCCACGGTCTGTGGGTGAACCGGCCGGGGGACTGAAGTTCTACAGGGTCGGAGTCGTCGGGCTCCCGAAGAGCCACTCACGGAGGCGAGCGAGGAGCCCACGGCGGCGGGCGAGGGAGCGGTAGAACACCTCGCGGCAGTCCAGGGCGTCCTTGAGCGCCCCGTGGGCTCCGTCCTTGGAGATGTGGAGGAGCTCCCGGAGGTTGTCCAGCCCGAGGTGAAGTTCTCCATCCAGGCCCCACGCCGTGTAGGCCATGGTGGTCGTGTCGATCAGCCGCCGCTGGATCTTCGGGGTCTTCCCGATGCGGGCGAGGGAGTCCACGATGAAGTCCCGGTCGAACGTCGGGTTGTGACCCACCCACGTCGCGTTCTTGAGCTTCGCGACGAGCTCATCGGCCACGGTCTCGAAAGGCACGGCGTCGGCCCACTTCTCGGGGGTGTAGCCGTTGACGCGGAGTGCCTCCACGGACGCGGTCTCGATGTGCTTGGGGAGGATCTTCTTCACCCAGGTGTCCGTGATCTCACCACGCTGCGTGTACGGCGGGGAGAGCTTCTCACGAACGATGGCCACCTCCAGAAGTTCTCCCTTGTCGAGTCCCTCTTCGAGGTCCGTGGTCTCGGTGTCCACGAAAATGCGGTAGATCGGGCGGTTCATACTTGGTCTATCCTTTCTCACTTCTACAGGAGCTCACCATGACTGTCAGTCCCCAGCGAGTCGCTGCACGATACCTGTCCGCGGCGTCCGCTCGGATTGCCCCAAAGACGAAAAGCGCCACCAATGCCGCCCTCATCAGGGCGGGCATGGATGGCAATGGGCGCTTCAAGTCTCCGGGGGAGGCGCTGGGCCGGGCCAGCGAGGTGCTCGCGGCGAACGGGATGGAGTGGGGAGAGGTCATCAACACTCTCCCGCTGCGACAGCCCAAGGGGCGTATGAACATCGGGCTCGCCATGAGCAACCCGGTCGATCCATTCAGCCCGACCGACATCAACAGTTCGGCCCTCGCCATCCAGTGGTATCAACTGGACGGCGGGGCCTACGAAGTGGTCGCTTACCTGTCTTGAGGGAGGGGCTTCCGGGCTACTCGGAAGCACCGAAACCCGACCTTGACGACTGATACTTCCGGCAGTACGGGGAACGAGTAGGCGGACCGGAGGAACCCGGTCCGCCTGTAGTCCCACGAACCCCCCGTGATGTTCACGCGACCTACGCGCGGAGCCCGCGGAGGACGCTGGTGATCTGGTTCTCGGACACCCCGTAGGCGGTCTGGAGCTCTTCCAGGGTCTGGCCCTCAAGGAGCCCATCGACCACCGGGACGAGATGCGCCTGCCCCTTGCGGATCAGGGTGCTGCGAACGTGGTCCACGCGAGACCGGCGGGCGCTGACATCCTCGGGGGAGGGGACCATCGGGTCGCAGAGGTCGTGGGTGCTCTCGGAGCCGTCGTCCGACACCGTGACGACCTCGCTCACGGCGACGTGCGACTGCACCGGCTGGAAGTCCTTCCCCTTCTGGACCTCGCGGGAGGTCTTGGCGTTGCGGGTCGCGCGGAGGGCCGCATCGACGCCCCACCGACGGAGCTCGGTGCAAGCCGACTGGTAGGCCCACACCCGGAGGACCGCGAGCTTGGGGGTCTCGCCCGTGGTGAGCAGCGGCGCGAGGCGGTCGTCATCGACGAGGCGGGTGAGGAACTCCTGGACGTGGTCCTCGACCACGGAGAGCTCGCTCGACCGCTGCATCTTGGAGCTCAGGTGGCCGATGAGGGTGGAGTACACCGACTTGGCGTTCTGGCCCAGCCACTGCGCGGTCACGTTCAGTCCACGACGGACCGGGGCGACGGCGGCGGGCTCGGACACGACCACCACGACCTTGGGGGCCACGAGCACCGGGGCACCGTAGAGGACCTCCCGGACGGCGAGCGCCCACGGGGTGGTGGACCCGCCGAAGCTGGCCAGGGCGTCGTCGTAGAGGACTTCGCGGGCAGCGGTGGCGGCGGGGGAGGGGCAGGAGAGAAACGAATCGAGGGCCGACGTAGCAACGATGGGGTCGATGGACATTGGTGAGTCTCCGTGGGTTGTCCCTGGGGTCTCAGACCCTTGGGTTACGAGGTGGGAGCCTATGCTAGGCTGTGGTTGTAGTACAAAGGAAATCGACCGGGGCGGTGTCGATTCCTCAGGGAGACAGGAATCTCCAGAGGTTCCGGGCCTTCATGTCCTTCTTGAAATCGGCGTTGAGCTCCCGGAGGGACCGCTCGAACTCGTCGCGGGTGACCCCCTGCGACAGGAGCTCCCCGGAGGACCATCGCCGGTAGCCGTCCCGGACGGCTCGGACGTGTGCGTTTTCGAGAACGATGGCGAGCACTTCGTCCCGGTCATCCTGGGACTGTGCGGTGGCCTTGGTGGCCATCAGACGTTGTTGTCGTTGGGGTAGAGGATGGTGCGGGAGTCGGTGAACACCACCCTCACGCCGTCCGCGCCGGGGATGGGGGTCACGGTCCGCACCGTGCGGGTGACCATCGCGGGTTCGCCCCGCTCCGTCGCGGGCCGGGTGACGGCGTCACCGGCCTTCAGTTCCTTCGCTTTCATGGTCGGTCTCCCTTGGGGCCACGGTGGCCCTCGGTTCTTGAGCTTCCAACCCCTAACAACTCTCGTCCGGGACTGTTTAGTGGAATCGTTCGGGGGGTCTCCGATTCCTGGTGGGGTGCCAACCCCCTACCCCCTAACAACTCTCGTCCGGGGCTGTTTAGTGGAATCGTACGGCACGGTTCGTGCTAGAGCTTCCATAGGTGGGGTCCCTGGGGCGACCCAATGAACAACTCTCGACGCGGGGTGTTTAGTGAAATCGGTGCGGGAAAATTTGAGGGTGGGCGGGACCGGACCAATGAACAACTCTCGCCGGGAGGTGTTTAGCGAAATCGCCGGGTATCCCGACTCGGTAGGGCGCTTATACGGTTGCTTGGGTTAGGCACGATCCCCCATGTTGTTCGGGGGCTTGGGGAACCAACCCCTGACACCAAGGACCCAACCAATGAATCTCCGTCAAGCCCAAGAGCAGTCCCGGCGGAACGTGAAGGCGTTCCTCACCCACCTCGCATCGCTCCCGTCCGGGTCGGTGCTGGGGTACCTCGAAATCATGGCCAAGGCCCAGTTCCTGGAGGGCATGACGGGCCATGTGTTCAACTCGCTGGTGGGTCGCGCGGCCAAGGGTGGTCTGCGGCCTCTCCAGGGTGCCATCGCCAAGATGATGCTGGAGGTGGACCCGATGTCGGACCCCACCAAGAGCCCCTGGACGGCGATGGGTTCGGGCATGTACAAGGCCGCGTGGTACGCCGCGAACGCCGTCACGAAGCCGTACGGGCTGGACGCCAGCGATGTCCTGGCCGAGGACATGGTCCGGGCGCTCTCGTTCGACGCAGTGGAGGACGGCGCGAACCCCCGCGGGAGCCTGTTCTACCTCGTCGGCAAGGCGTTCAAGGACAAGGACGCCGACATCGTGTCGGGGGCCATCGAGATCAACGACCTTCTCCCCCGCGTCAACCGCTTCGCGAAGAACCTCGCGATCAACTTCGTCAAGCACAAGGCCGTGCAGGACAAGGCCGACGCGAACGCCGTGGCCGAGGGGATGCTCCCGGGCGTCATCCAGACCGAGAGCGGTGAGCAGTACGAGCAGGGCGACTTCGACGCCGACACGATGAGCATGGGAAGCTGGGGCTCCATCATCGCCGCGGTGCTGGCGAACCCCCGCGAGCCCATCTCGCAGGAGGTCTTCGACTGGCTCCGCGAGTGGGTGGACGAGACCTCCCGCCTCACGGACCTGGAGAAGCGCATCGTCGGGACGTACCTCACGGACCTCGCCACGACGGGCACCAGCACGTCGTCCACCCAACTCGCCACCGACTTCGGGGTGAGCAAGGGCTTCATCTCGCAACTCATGAGCCCCGAGACCGGGCGGTTCCCCACCCTGGTGGCCCAGGTGCTCAAGTCCGAGCGTCCGTCGTTCCTCGACGACCTGGACAACCTCCGGGAGCTCGCCTCCCTCGCCCGCGGCGGTGCGGGTGCATGGAAGGCTGCGAGCGCGAACAAGGTCGCCGCGGCCGAGAAGATCCTGCGGGCGAAGCTCATCCGTCTCGCCAGCGAGAAGCCCGAGCTCCGGCCCATCCTCCTCCCCCTCCTGGTGACGGCGGGGAAGTCGGTCCCCTCGAAGCCCAAGCACATCGCGAGCTCCGATGGCAAGGGGACCCTGTGTGGGATCTCCAAGGACAAGGCCGTGAAGCAGGACCTCCCGGTGGTCAGTCAGAAGGACGCCGGGCAGATCGAGGCATCGTCCCTCTGGTGCCCGAAGTGCGTCACCGCCGCCGAGAAGGACGGCGTGAAGGTCAACAAGAAGGCCGACCAGGAACCCATCCTCGCAGGCCGTCCCTGGGGCGGCAAGGGCTACAAGCCCAAGGCGAAGGACTACGACGACGCCTCGCCGGGTCCGGGTTCGCCCCCGTGTACCCCCGAGGGTGAGGGCGGCTGCTACGAGCACACCGACATGTACAGGGGCTACGGTTCGGCCAACTCCGGGACCAACGGTTCCGCGGCCCGCCGGAAGTACAACGAGAAGTACCGCGAGAACCACACCTGACCCCCCAAGCGCCCGTATTGGCGTAATACGGGCATGGGTCATTTCAGTCAAACCTGCCTTCTCTCCCACCTCCCCGTGACGGGGGGCACCCCGATCCGGGTGTGCCTTCTCTCCTCCTCCCCCTACGCACACTCCGACCGCCACGGTGAAGCGTGGTCGTTCCGGTCCATCCCGTTCCGGGCCGAGTACAACGACTACGGCTCCATCGAGAACATCCACCCCGAGGACCAGATCCTGGTGGACCTCGCGCTCGCCCAATTCAACCGCGACGCCATCGAGATCCCCCAGGGCGACAACCCCTACCACGACCCGCCCGTGACCCGCGGGATGCCCGCGGAGGGCTGGTGGGACGCGCTGTGGGAGGGGCGACTCCGGGTGCGAGAGACCTACGGGCTGCGGGGCACGAAAGTGAAGGTGCCGAAGGGCATCCCGACGTGGCGCCGGGTCGCGAAGCTCACGACCCGTGCGGTCACCGAGGGCAAGCTCATCCCGGGCTCCACCGTCAACCGCATCGCCTACGGCATCGTCCGGGTCACCTACCACGGGGACTACACGAAGCGGTACGAGTGGTACAAGGCCATCCAGCCCATCCTCGCCCGCCGGTACAAGGTCACCGAGCGGTACGAGCACGGCCTCAAGTACCACGCGGACATGGTCGCGGCGGCGGACAAGCTGGGGGAGGACCCGGTGGTCCGGGCATCCCTGGACGTGTGGTTCGAGGTCACCCCGAAGGACGGTCCGTACCCGCCCGTGAACCCCGCCCACGACCAGGAGACCCGCAACGCGCGGCTGTTGCAGCGCATCGAGAACAACAAGGGCGAGGGCTACAGGGGTGGGCGGGAGGCGCGCACCATCGCGTGGGCGTTCATCCGGGAGGATGCGTGGCAGGCCGCCCTCCCTCTCGGGGGTCCCAACTACACGGGCTGGGGGGACAGCCCCACGGTGGAGGGCGAGAAGGCCAAGCTCGCGGACAGCATGAACCGCGCCTCGGAAAGCTCCAAGATGTGGGAGAAGTATCTGGCCCTCCCGAAGGATGAGAGCCGCGCGGACCTCCTCAAGGACATCGACTTCACCGCGCTGAGTGGGAAGAAGTCGTGCCTCGAAGACAAGTACCCGGCCATCAAGTCCACCTACGGGGTGGAGGGGATGTCCAATCAGGTCACGGACATGATGGACCAACTGAGCGCGGGGACCATCACCCGCGAACAGGGCGACCGGGTGGTCCAGGCCGTCGCGGAGTACACGGTGATCTCCTCGATCATGGCCACCGTGTGCATCGCCCCGCACCCGACCCACGGAGGCCCTCAGGACGGGGCCTGGGAGGCTCATGTGGCGTTCCACAACGCCATGACCCCCGTGGTGCTCAACGCCGACCCCTACGCCTCGGAGAGGGGCGAGGAGAGCGACGACGAGGGGGAGTCCGTGGACTCCCCCGAGAGCGATGTCACCGACGAGGAGACCACCTACGCCGACGTGGCCCCCGAGACCGACGACGCCCCGACGACGTAGACCCGTAGGGTGGCTCTGTGAGCCCCTACGTTCTGCCCTGCACCGCCGACAGCCTCCTCGACCAGATCCATTATCCCACCTATCGTCCATGATCCTGTAATGTCATACGGGATCATTTACGCGGTCGTCTGCACCATCAACGGGAAACAGTATGTCGGGCAGACAGTCCGACCCATCGAAGTTCGGTGGCGAGCCCACGTTGCCAAACAGGGGACCCTCCCTGGATTCAGCATGGCGATCAAGAAGTATGGGGCCGATGCGTTTCAGTTGCGTGTCCTGGACACGGCTGAGTCCGCTGAAGAGCTCAACCACAAGGAACAGCACTGGATCAAGATGCTCAACACCATCACCCCGGCTGGATACAACCTCAACGAAGGTGGGGACATGATCCGTCCGGTTGGTGGGCCGACACCAGAAACCCGTGCCAAGATGAGGGCGGCAAAACTCGGTGTCCCGCGGACGCAGGCCACCAAGGACAAGATCAGTGCGGCCCTCACGGGGACCACCCAACCAACGGATGTGGTGGCAAAGCGTACCGGGGTCATCCGAGAGATGTGGGCGTCCAACCGGGATGAGCTCTCCAGGAAGGTGTCCGTCGCGAACACCGGACGAGTTCGATCGGACGAAGTTCGTGCTCGAATGTCAGAGGCTCGGAAGGGCATCCCCATGAAGGAGTGTGACAAGGAGAAACGGAGGGGACGCACAGCATCGCCAGAGACAAAGGAGAGAATGCGACAAGCACAACTTGGCAAAACCATGTCTCCTGAGGCTGTCGAGAAGTCCAGCCTGTCACGTACCGGGCAGAAGAGGTCAGAGGAGTCCAAGGAGAGGATGCGACAAGCGCAGCAGTTGCGGAGACTGCGAGAAGCCCAGTGACGTTCGTACATGCGGCTAAAGCCGAGGACTTCATCCCAACCCTTGAGGATGGGTCTGTGGACCTCCTCCTGACGGATCCTCCCTATGGGGGGATCACCACGGACGGCTGGGACAACCAGTGGCCCACGGAGCGAGCGTTCGCGGAGTGGCTGTCGGCCATCCTCCTCCGGGCGCTCCCGAAGCTCACCCCGACGGGCTCCCTGGTGTTCTTCAGCGCCCTGGGGAGGCACGGGAGCCACCCGCTGTTCCGGGTCCTGACTGCCCTGGAGGACGGTGGCTACACCTGGAGGAACCTCATCACCTGGAAGAAGCGACGGGCCTACGGCAAGTCCCACGACTACCTGTACGCGAGGGAAGAGATCGTGTGGATGTCCCGGTCACCCGAGCGCACCGAGGTGACGTTCAACAAGCCGTACCTGGACGAGAAGCGGGGCTACGCGGGGTTCAACAAGGACCACCCCGCCCTGTCCGAGTACAAGCGGGTGGGCAACGTGTGGACCGACATCGACCCGGTGATCGAGGACTGCCCCGAGCTCATGCGCCCCAAGCGGTCGTGTCAGAAGCCCGAGAAGTTGATGGACCGGCTGGTCTCCACGCACAGCAACCCCGGAGACTTGGTGGTGGATTTGTTCTGCGGTTGGGGGAGTACAGGGGTGAGCGCGGTGTCCCTGGGGCGTAAATTCCTCGGGTGCGAGGCCATTGTGGCCGACGCACACAGCGCCAACGAGAGGGTGACCGCGGCGGTCCCCACGGTTCACCCACTACTCCAATGAGAATCGCTCACGTCTCGGACATGCACGGTGGCTACAACATCCTCAACAAGGTGACGGAGCCACCGGACCTGTGGGTGTTCACCGGGGACATCTTCCCGTACATGGGCTTCGACCACAACGCCCACTGGGGGGTGTCATCGTTCGAGATCCCCCACCAGATGCGCTGGTACTCCCACAAGGGTCCGTCCATCGTCCGTCGCCTCCGTGGGAAACCCGTGCTCCTGGTGCCGGGCAACCATGACTACGCGGACCTCGCGAAGCTCTTGCGCCGTGACGGAGTGAACGCCCAAGAAGTGACCCCCGAGGGTGTCGATTTCCAAGGAGTGCGATTTGCCGGGTTCGGTCACATTCCGTTCATTGGGGGTCGCTGGAACCGTGAGGCATTCGTCCCCGAGCTCCAGGATCTGTCCCACCGCACCCTCACCGTGGGTGACCCGGACGTGCTCCTCACCCATGCTCCTCCGGGCCACATTCTTGGGGGTGTACACCCTGGAAACGGCCCGCTTCTGACGGCCCTGAGCCGCCTCCCTCACCGGGTGCGTGTCCACCTGTTCGGGCACATCCACGAGACGGGGGGACGCATGGTCGAGCACATGGGAATCCGGTTCTACAACTCTGCAACCACGGTGCAGGTTCTGGACCTGTAAATCACGGGACTTCCTATTGATTCTCGTTGGGCATGGACCCGACCCAGGAACCCACGGCGCGCTACAGGGTGCCCGTACCCCTCCCAACAGGGGTGAGGGGTCTTCAAGACCTCTGTAAGTGGTTGAACTACATCGACGGGATCCTCACGGCCCACGCCCTCACAGAGGGGAGCGCGACCGAGCTCAACTTGTTCATGAGGAAGGCTTGGGAGACATCGCCCCTGGCGTACGCCACCCTGAAGTGGTGGCTGTTCTGGGTGGGCCTGAACCTCCTGGAGAAGTCCATCCTGGACGGCAAGCACACCGACGGCATCAACACCCGCCGGAATCTCCTGAGGGTCATCTTGGGAGCCTTCTCGATGGTGCTTGTCTGGCACGTCATCATCCTGAGGTTTCCCCGTTGACTTCCCCGAGGGTGTGGGTCTACACCCCGACGTTGATCGACACCCTACCTGTGCGGCCTCCGGGTCACAGAGGTGGGGAGTGGAGACCCCTCCCGGTCTGGACCTCCCTGATACCGGCCCCCTGGAAAGGGCTCGTGATGGGAACAATAGCCCGGGGAAAGACGGACACCTCACCAACAGGGGTGCCCGACGGACTCCAGACCGAAAGGTTGCAGAGGAAGTCGCTAAAACCGGCTTCGTAGTGGACGCTGCCGAAGATCACCGTAGGACCCAGGCTTCCTGTAGACACCAACGAGGTAGATCCCCAAGCCCCTGAGAAGGCCAGTGGATCTGACTCCCCCCTCCTGGTGAGTATCGGGTTCCACCTACCCTACGGCCCCCGAAAGGTTCCACAGCTAGGTGCCTACGAAAGAGGCCCCGGAGAGAGGTACGAAAGACTCGCTCTCCACTGCCTTCAAACCCCCCGTTCCCGTTGGATGTCTCTGGGAACAAGTCTACACCGAAAGGGTAGAACGTAGAAGGGATTCAAGGGGTGAAGGTTGTTAGATCCAATCACTACACCATGAACTACACCAAGAACATCACCACCAACACCAACCACACTGTTCCAAGTTCTCCCTCTGTTTCTGTTCTCCTTGGTTCTCCCTCTACTCTCTGTACTCCCTCTGCTCTCTGTACCCGTAGTAGTAGCGACGCACACGTAGACGACACCTCCCTCTGAGAGGAACCAGCCTCGGGACCGTAGATCCTTCTCCTGGAAAGGGAGGGGGATGGGATACCTTCGCCATTGGGTAGCTGCCCTATCCTTGTGGAGGGGGGTGAGCACCTCGAACCTCGACCAGACCCTCATCCCTTTCCAGGGGTTGGTAGGGGACTGCTGGGCCTTGTTGAAGGGAGACCTGAGGGCGGTGTTTCCAACCACCACTCCAGCACACCCCTCACGGTTCGTGTTCCTTCAGCCCTCCAATGCGATGTGGCAGGGGGACCTCTGGGAGGCCGTGGTGGTTCCGACCCTCACGGAGCTTCTGGAAAACACGCCCCCCTATACCAACGGGTGGAGGAACCCGATGTCCAGGAACCTCGTGGAGGCGTACCTCCGAAGGAACCTCACGGCATCCCGGTGGCTCCCCCTGGTGAACTTCTCAGGGTGAGGTTGGCCAGAGGGGCGTAAGTCGCGGGGTGGCACCAACCCAGACTCGTCGAGACCCATCGGCACAGCACCGTACTTGTGGGGGATCGTTCAGCACGGACTGGGAAATCTACTGGGACTACTGGTCTAGGCTTTGGAGTCGGGGGGCCACCTGTGTAAAGGGATCCCGTGTCTGTGGGTTCCGCACCTTCCTCCCTGTCGTTCGCAGCCTGTAGGGTCCTCTGTGTACACCCCAACTTCGTGCGTCCTGTATCACGGACCCGATGCTGAGACTGTGGGTCATGCCGCGGCTCTCGCTCACGGGAGACTTCTCCCCTTCACGGGGTCCGACCTCAAGAAGGAGGGTGCTCGGGAGCTCACCTCCCTCATCTCCCGGGGGCTCCCTGGTGGGGCACCGACGGGATCGGTCCTTGTTGGACCCGTGGATGAGGTGTCCTCGGCCACCAGCGATGTCCTCCTGAAGACCATCGAGGACTTCAACCCCTCGGGGGTTCGGCCGTTCCTCTGGGCGTTCGACCTCGGAGGGGTGTCGAACACCCTCAAGTCCCGGTGTGTCCTCCAGTTCTGTCCGGGTGTGGACACCCGGTTGGAGGGCTACGAGGGTTCCGCACAGACGGTGCTGCGTTCCTACCTGGAGGGGGACTGGGTCACCCTGGTGGACGAGCTCAAGGGGGAGAACCAGAACCTGGACATCCTTCTCCGGTCGGTCGTCGATGCGGTCGCCCCTGGGATGTCCGTCGCCACCCCCGACCCGAAGTACACCCACCTCTGGGACACCCTCCGGGGTCTGTTCGGTCCTGCACCTCTCACCCCTGCGAGGGTGGTGAGCAGTTTCCTTCTGGCGGACCACCGGGCTTCCCTGTGTCTGTGAAGAACCCCGCGGCGTTGCTGGTGGCGGGCACGGATGAACACCGCCGTCGGGTGTTCATCCGGGACTTCATCTCCAAGTTCTCCAAGGACGGCTACCTCGTCCACCCGCTCGATGGGACCGACCATGCGGGGCTCATGGGGGTGATCTCATCGGTCGGGGTGCTGTTCTCGAACCACACCCTTGTGGTGGTGACCCATCCCGAGAAGGTGAAGCCCGAGGTGGTGGAGGACCACCTCCGGGACCCCAGCCCGTACCTGTTGCTGTTGCTGGTGTCCGAGGAGGACAAGCCCAGTGGCGGCATCCTCGACGGGTTCCCGGCGGCGCACACCAAGACGTTCTCCCTCCCGCCGTTCTACAAGATGGACGAGCACGCGGCGGACTACGCCCGCGAGCTCTGTAAGGCCCAGGGGATTGCCCTCCCCGAGGCCCTCGCACGGGCGTTGGTGAAGAAGGTGGGCAACGACCTGGGGGTTGTGTCGTTCGAGATCGACAAGGCCCTCCACCTCGCGCGGGCGCTGGGGGTGAAGGTCCTGGAGCCGGTCCACATCAAGGCCACCATGGCCCCGCTTGTGGAGTTGGACGGGGGCACCCTGGTGGACGCCCTTGGGACCAGGAACCGCCGGGCCATCTCCGACGAACTCGCCCGGTACAAGAAGTCCAAGAAGGGGGACCCCACCATCGAGGTGTGTGGAAGGTCGCTCACCCCTTCCGTCCTTCGTTGGCTCCAGGCCTCGTATCTGCACGGCAAAGGGGTGTCCCCGGCCAGTGCGGCTGGTCGGGTAGGGTCCTCGCCATGGTACTGGGAGCACAGGGTGCTTCCGAGTGCCCGTAACTGGGGCGTTGAGGGATGTCGGGATCTGCTTGGGGTGGTTGCAAAGTCCCAAGAAGCAGTGTTTTCGGGAGCTCTCAACCCTTGGGGGATTTTGGAATCGGGGGTCCTTCGGTTGGCAAGATGACCCCTCGGTTGCTGGTTGATACCCCAGCCTCTGTACCCCCCGACAGGGTGGGCGTACCGGGGCATCCCCCGGCTCAATCCCTGCAAACCACCCAACGCCTGTTCACGAGTGAGGAGTGATCTATGCTCGACGGGAGCTCTTTTCCCAATCTTTTGAGTGAGTTCGTCTACACGCGCACGTATGCGCGGTGGATGGAGGAGGTCGGTCGCCGGGAGAACTGGGCCGAGACGGTCTCTCGGTACACGGACTTCGTCTTCAAGGACCGGGAGCTCCCGGCCAGCCTTCGTCCCCGGGTCGAGAAGCTCATCATGAACCTCGACGTGCTCCCGTCGATGCGTGCCCTGTGGTGTGCGGGTCCTGCGATGGAGCGGGACAACGTCTGCGGCTACAACTGTTCGTTCCTCCCCATCGACAACCTCCGGGCGTTCAGCGAGGGGCTGTACATCCTCATGCAGGGGACGGGGGTGGGCTTCTCGGTGGAGCGCATGTTCGTCAACAACCTCCCGGAGATCGCCCAACCCACGGGCGACAGCATCGACTACATCATCGGGGACAGCACCGAGGGCTGGGCCGACGCGGTGTACTTCGGGATGGTGCAGTTCCACCTGGGCCGCAAGGTGAACTTCAACTACTCCCTCATCCGGGAGAAGGGCGCCCGCCTGAAGACCAAGGGTGGGCGCGCGTCGGGTCACGAGCCCCTCAAGCGGGTGCTGGACTTCGCCGCCGAGACCTGCGCCGCGGCGGCGGGTCGCCACCTCAAGTCCATCGAAGCCCACGACATCATGTGCATGATCGCGGAGATCGTCATGGTGGGGGGCTTCCGCCGGGCCAGCCTCATCTCGTTCTCGGACGTGGACGACCCCGAGATGCGTGACGCCAAGGACTGGAACAAGGGGAAGTTCCCCGCGATCCGGTACATGGCCAACAACAGCGCCGTCTACCACGAACGCCCCACCCCCGAGGTGTTCTGGCGCGAGTGGGAGGCCCTGGCAGCGTCGGGTTCAGGAGAGCGCGGGTTCTTCTGCGTCACCCCGCCCAACGTCGCGAAGCGTGGCGGGGACTTCCGCTGCAACCCGTGCGCGGAGATCAAGCTCCGGTTCAAGCGCGCCCACGACCCCTGGACCGGGGCGGGTGGTGGCGGGAGCTTCTGCAACCTCACCGCGGCGGTGATGCGCCCCTGGGACACCGTCGAGACGATGGCCGAGAAGGTGGAGGTCGCGACGTGGCTGGGGGCGATCCAGGCCTCCTACACGAGCTTCCCGTACCTCCGTCCCGCGTGGAAGGAGCTCTGCGAGGAGGACAACCTCCTGGGCGTGGACATCACCGGGCAGTGCGACAACCCGGCCCTCTCGGAGAACGAGGAGGCCATGACCTACCTGAACTCCGTCGCGTGCGACACGGCCACCTTCGCCACCTCGTTCCTCAAGACCAATCCCCCCGCGGCCATCACCTGTGGCAAGCCCTCGGGGAACTCGTCGCAGTTCGTGGACTGCGCCTCGGGGTTCCACCCCCGGTACGCGCCGTACTACTTCCGCCACGTCCGCATCTCGTCCAAGGACCCGCTGTTCCACCTCATCCGTGACCAGGGTGTCCCCCTGTTCAAGGAGAACGGGCAGGAGCACCTGGACGACGACAACGTGGACGTGTGGGTGGCCCGATTCCCGGTGAAGGCGCCCGATGGGTCGAAGCTCCGTCACCACGAGAAGGCCATCGACCAGTGCAACCGCTACCTCCAGATCATGCGGACGTGGTGCAGCACCAAGGGTCACAACCAGTCGGCCACCATCTACGTCCGCGACGAGGAGTGGAAGGAGGTGGGTCAGTGGCTGTACGAGAACTTCGACGATGTCACCGGCCTGTCGTTCCTGAACTTCGACGAGTCGGGCACGAAGTACCGGCTCCCGCCGTACGCCGAGATCACCGAGGAGCAGTACCACGAGGCCATGCTCACCATGCCCAGGGTGGACTTCTCCGTGCTCTCGTTCTACGAGACCCGGGACGAGGGTGAGGGCAGCGCGGAGTTGGCGTGCTCGGGTGGAGCGTGCTCCATTTGATGCAGTAGCCTCTCTATGGTGATGGGGTAGGTGTATGCCCCATCACCATAAGGGCCGTCCCACCTCCGTTTCCCCTGGGGATGTCTTCGGGAAACTCACCGTCCTCGAACGTATCACCAACACCCGAAGCCACATGAGCCGGTGGCTCTGCCGCTGCGAATGCGGCGGCGCCGAGAAGGGCATCCTCGCCGCTCACCTTGTTCACCATGGGGTGGACTCGTGTGGGTGTGACCGTCCTCGTGGGTCCACCCACAAGCAGTGGACCGGGTGTGGCGAGCTCAGTGGCAACTACTTCGGATCCATCCGGCGCAGCGCCAGTGGCGGGAAGGGCCGGGCTCCTCTGGAGTTCAACCTGACCATCGAGTACCTGTGGGATCTGTTCCTCCAGCAGAACCGCACCTGTGCCCTCTCTGGCATCCCCATCGGGTTCGCCCGCCGGTACGCGAACACCCGGGCAGAGCCCCAGACTGCATCCCTGGACAGGATTGACTCGGGGGCGGGGTACGTCGTAGGCAACGTCCAGTGGGTCCACAAGGATGTGAACCGCATGAAGAGCGTTTTCACTCAGGACAGGTACTTGGAGATTTGCCGGATGGTGGCTGCACAGCACCCGGCCTGAGTCACTCTCAGGGCGTAATGTAGGCCATGCCCCCGACCTCCCGGACCGCCCCGACGTATTTCTCGGGGCGGGTCCACTCGATCCGCCACGACGATCCAGCCAAAGCGTTCTACATCCTCCGGGTGTCGCTGGACGCTGAGTCTCTCTCCCCCAACGCCCCAGACACCTCCAGCATCATCACCGTCCGGGGAGAGATCCCTGGGGTGAAGATCGCCGTCGGTGTCTGGTTCGGGTTCGAGGGCGTCTGGGACAACCACGCCAAGTACGGCCATCAGGTGAAGGTCACCCGCGCTCCCGTCCTCAAGAACGGGTGGGACGACGACACCTGTGAGAAGGTGCTCCTGTCACAGGGCATCGGCAGCACCCTCGCGGCAAAGGTCCGTGAGACGTTCAAGGGGGACCTTCTCTCGGCGCTCTCCGACCCCGAGAGGCTCAGGACGGTGCCCGGTGTCACCACGTTCATCGCAGAGCACATCGCCCTCAAGTGGAAGATCGCCCGGTCGCAGTTCCTGACCCTGGACTTCCTCGGTGACCTGGGACTCCCTCAGGGCAAGATCCGTCAGGTGTGGTCCGTGTTCGGGGACGCCGCCCAGGATGTCCTCGCCACCGACCCCTGGAGACTCATCGAGATCGACGGGGTGAGTTTCCAGGACTGCGACATGGTGGCCGAGCGACTGAGCCTGGACCGCTCGCCCTCGAACATCAACCGGGTGAAGGGAGCCATCGCGTACGCGGCGAAGTCTTCCAAGGGCAGCGGGCACCTGTATCTCACCACGGGTGAGCTCCTCGGGGCGGTGCGTCCCCTCGACCCGCTCATGACGGACAAGGACATCGTGGTGGGGCTCAAGGCCCTCATGGACGACACCAAGGTGGTGGTGGACCGTTCGTTCCCTGGTGTCACGGCCATCTACGACCCGTGGTCCTTCAAGACCGAGAACGGCTCCGCAGAGATCCTCCGGGAGAGGCTCACCACTGCGGCCATCCCCGCCGACCGTGCCTCGCGGTACGCGACGGCGATTCTCGGGTCGGAGATTCCTGGGATCACCCTGCGTGAGGCGGGTGAGAAGTACCTCGCACAGGTGGGCAGCAACCTCGGGATCGGGTTGTCCACCAAGCAGTCTGAGGCGGTCCTCAACGCCCTGACCGAGTCCGTGTCCATCATCACGGGCCTCCCTGGTTCGGGGAAGACCACGTCCCTCCGCATGGCCCTGACCCTTCTCCACGAGGCCGGGGTGCAACCGCTGGTAGTGGCCCCGACGGGGATCGCGGCGAAGCGCGTGGCATCGGTGACCGGGGTGAACGCGGCGACCATCCACCGGGCGTTCAAGGCCAAAGGGACCGACGCGGAGGACGGCCGGGAGACCACCTACGCGGGCGTGGTCGGCATGGCATCGGCCGACGGGGCGACCTCGGATGGGGAGGGCGAAGAGTGGGGCTACAGCGCCAGCAACCCCCATCCCGCGGAGGTGGTGGTCATCGACGAGAGCTCGATGGTGGACCAAGCCCTTCTGTACAGGGTCCTGACGTGTACGCGCCCGGACACCCGGCTGGTGTTCGTGGGCGACGCCGCACAGCTTCCGTCGGTGGGCGCGGGCAACGTGCTCCGGGACCTGATCGCCTCGGGGCGGTTCCCCACCGTGGCCCTCACGGAGATTTTCCGCCAAGCGGACACCTCCCCCATCGTGACGGCGGCGCACGACATCTTCCACGGTCGCATCCCCGAGGCACCGATGAAGTCGGACTTCGGGCTCATCCCGATGACGGATGACGACAAGATCCTCCAGACCATCGTGACGCTGTCCGAGAAGCTCTACGTCCAACGGGCCAACTTCCAAGTTCTCTCCCCGCGGCACGCGGGCACCCTCGGGGTCACCAACCTCAACACCCGGCTCCGCGAGGCCATCAACCCGGCACAGCACGGGTTGCACGAAGTGACCGTCGGCGGGGAGGTCCTCCGTGAGGGCGACCGGGTGATTGTGTCCAAGAACGACTACAAACTTGGCGTGTTCAACGGTGACGTGGCGAAGGTCAACTTCATCGACAAGAACGCCAAAGAGATCGAGATCAAGATCCACGGTCCGCCGGTCCTCATGGTCCGTATCCCCGTCGCAAAGGCACGGCTGCTCCTCCGTCTGGCGTATGCCGTGACGGTCCATCGGTGTCAGGGGCTGGAGTACGACGTGGTGGTGATGCCCATTGTCGAGGGGTTCTCCCACCAGCTTCAGCGGAACCTCTTCTACACGGCGATCACGCGCGCCAAGAAGAAGGTCATCCTCCTGGGGTCGCACCGGGCGATGGAGCGAGCCATCAACAACAACCGTGAGGATGCTCGGAACACTCTATTTTCTCAGCGTCTTCGGGCGTAATGCTTCCTGCGAAAGGGCAGAAGCACAATGACGAAAACCGAGATTCAAGCACTCGTGAAGCGCGTCCAGAACGGGCTGGTGTTCACCAAGGTGGTCGCCACCCGGAGCGTGAAGGGCCAGCGTGGGGACAGCTTCGCCGGGTTCAGCGCCTCGTGGCGGTCCACCCAGGAGGACGGTGGCCACGGTGTGGTGTCGGTGATGGATGAGGGCGACGAGGCCCACAGCGTCACCGGCATGACGATGCAGGAGGCCGTGGTGGCCTCGGTGCTGGTGGCGCGTGAGGCGGACATGGCTGCGTACCGCAACGCGGCGGCGGGCGGGAACCTTCCCAAGGCAGTGGCAGACAGCAACATCGCCATCACCAAGACCAACTACAGCCGGATGCTGGTGGAGGTCCTGGCTTCGATGACCGACCAGGAGAGCAATGGACCCAACGACAGCAAGTGACCCCGCACTCGACCCCGCGAGGATGGACGGGTTCTACACCGACCTCGCGACCATGCAGATGGAGCTCGACGCGGACCCGCTGGAGCTCGGACCCAAGAGGTTGAACCAGAAGATCTCCGAGTGCCGCGGGTTCCTCACCCGGTGCGAACGGATCTTCCTCGCTCTGTCTCAGGACCTGCACAGGTACAAGAAGGCGCTCCGGGCGGCAAAGGCGGACCTCCACCTCGCCAAGATGGACCTGTTCGCCAACGACCCCGAGGTCCGCATGGGTCGGAACGTGGCCGACCGCGAGGCCATCGCGAGCAACCGCCTGAGGGCACAGGCCGAGGAGATCGACCGCCTCACGGCGTGTGTCGAGGACCTGTCGGCCGTGGTGGTGGTGGTGAAGGCGAAGCGCGCCGACCTCAAGGACGCACAGGGGAGACTGAAGGACCAACTCAAGGTCTGTCAGGAGGAAATCTCCCTGGGCGGTCGCTGGGGCCGTTCGTTCCCCAACGTCCGCAAGCTCCACGAGTCGGCCCTCGACCCGGCACAGGAAGAGGTGAACGACCTGTTCGCCACCGTGCTCCGGGACAAGAAGGCCCGAGAACTTCCCGAGGCCAAGGAGCTCCCCCCGACCGAGGAGGACCTCCCCATCCCTGGAGAACCCGAGGCCCCTGTCCAGGACTCAGACCTGCCCGTTGAGTTCATGGGAGACAGCGAGCTCTCCGTGGACGACGCCCTGAGCAACATCCCCGATGCCAAGTCCAAGGACGAAGCGGCTACCCCCGCCATGTTCGAGGATGGGCGCATCGACGACGACCTGTTTTCGGCCCTTGGATGATTTTTCCACGGGGGCGAACCCTGTGGGCGTAATGTAGTGTGCGAGCACTGTCCCTCAACCAACGACCAAGCTCGCGGAGGAATCACACAATGTCATCGGCAGTCATGGAGTTCGGGTTCGGTGAGAACGACGACGGCGTCGGGATCAAGAGCAAGCGGTACAAGGGCAAGGAAGGCGAGACCACTCGCGTCTCCTTCGTCTACTGGAAGGGTCTGGAGGAGGGGAAGCCCGAGATCGGCCCCGACGCGAAGAGCGATGGCCCGTGGCCGTCGCCCAAGTTCATCGGGTGCAAGCGCCTGTACGTCCCCGGCGTCGGCTACTTCATGGACAAGGGCCCCGAGTGGGTGAAGCTCGCCGGGGGAGCGCCGTCCAAGATGTACTGCGCCACCATCCTGTGCGTGTGGCCCACGGACAGCCGCGGCACCCTCGACGCCAACCGCTTCGCGGCGGGCCAGTTCGAGGTGATGCCCTGGATCATGAGCACCGACAAGTACCGCGCCGTCGAGGCCCGGCACAAGGAGTTCCCGCTCGGGTGCCACGACATGACCCTGGCCTGCACCGACTCGCAGTACCAGAAGATCGACATCTCCCCCTGCAAGGAGGGGCTGTTCCGCAAGCTCATGGAGAAGAACCCGGCGCGGGCGAAGCAGATCATCGAGGCAGCGGCGGCGGTGGCGGCGACCCTCTCCCGCGACATCGCCCAGGACCTGTCGCTCGACCAGATCCGCGAGAAGCTCGGCAAGGGCGGGGGTCCGTCCCCGGTCAGCGGTGGCGGCGGTGCCGTCTCCAGCAACAGCGCCGACTTCGACGGGATGCTCGACGACATGCTCAAGTGAGCTAGAGGTGGTGCTCCAGGGGCTGGACAGAAGCGCCAGCCCCTGGAACCCATCAACCCGCGAGGCCCGGTAGGAACCCCTACCGGGCCTTTCGCCTATCTGGAGTGCCATGCCCCTCGTTCTCGGTCTCGACCCCTCCCTCTCAGCGTTCGGTTGGGCGCTACACGACACGTCCGCAACGGGGCCGACCCGTTGTGTGGGTCGCGGTCGCTACAGCACGAAGGCCAGCATGGTGTTCGTGGACCGCTACGTGTTCATGCGGGAGTCCCTCCGAGAACTGATCCAGAGGCACAACCCGGACAAGGTCGGGATCGAGTCACCGTTCTTCGGGGGCAGCTACTCCGAGGGCATGTACGGACTGTTCTTGTACTCCAACGAGGCCCTCAAGCTCGAACGCCGCGACGTGGTGTTCTTCTCCCCTCTCCAGGTCAAAGCCCACGCTCGGGAGTCCCTGAAACGACCCGACAAGTGGGTGATGATGAAGCCCGACATGGTCGCAGCGATGAAGCACGACCTCGGGGGAAGGGGGAAGAACGTCAACCACAACGAGGCCGATGCCTACTTGGTGGGACGCCTCGCAGGGAGGTTCTGGCAGTACCTGGACGGCGCGCTCACCGACACGGATCTCACCCCCGTGGAGCTCGAATACTTCTCCAAGACCCACACGTTCATCCGAGGGAAGAAGGCCGGGAAGACCGAGAAGTCAGGGCTCATCTACCGGGAGGAGGATCGGTTCTTTCGATGGTCCCAGGATGCGCCCCCGGTTTTGCCCTGAGTGGGCGTAATGCTAGCGGCTTCATCCCTTTCGTCCCCTCAACTGACAACACAAGGACAGCCCCCCGCAATGGCCAAGACTACTGAAACCGCCACCCCCACCAAGGCACGGATCGGAACCAAGGGTGCCGCCGCCGCGGCGCCCCGCGTGAGTGCCCTCACCCGCGCCCGTTCGGCCCTCAAGACCGTCATCAAGGAGGACCTCGTCGTCCCGCTCTCCCTGGACATGCTCAAGGAGACCATCCCGCACATCCCCACGGGCTCCATCGTCATCGACTTCGCCATCGGCGGGAAGATCAACAAGCACGGCATCGCACCGTGCCCCGGCATCCCCCGCGGACGCATCACGCAACTCTACGGGGCCAACAGCGCGGGCAAGACCACGCTGGCCCTCACCATCGCGGCCAGCGTGTGCGCGAACGACGGGACCGTCTGCTACATCGACTGGGAACACGAGGTGGAGCCCCGCTACGCGGAGTCCCTCGGTGTGCCCATCTGGGACGACTCCAAGTTCATCCTGATCCAGCCCAACACGCTGGAGGAGGGGATGAAGACCATGATCGTCATGATCTCCGAGGGCGTGGATCTCATCGTCCTCGACTCCGTCGGCGCGGGCAAGCCCGAGAAGCAGGTCAACCAAGCCGTGGACGAGGTGGGGGAGCAGGACCGTCCCGGACGTGTCGCCGCGGCGTGGTCGGACTTCCTCCCGAAGGTCAAGGGCCAGATGGCGAGCTCGAACTCCACCATCCTCGCCATCTCCCAGATGCGGAAGACCATGTCGTCCATGTCGGGTGGTGGCCCGGACAGCGCCCCCCAGGGTGGTGAGTCGTGGAAGTTCTACACCAGCCTCCGTCTCTCCCTCCGGGTCCTCCAGAAGGAGAAGGGGAAGGTGTTCGACCCCCTCACCAACAAGATGGAGGACAAGGTCGTCGGCACCCAGGTGATCCTGAAGCTCGACAAGAACAAGGTGAGCGACAGCGCCCACAACGAGTTCAAGTACTACATGGCAGCGGGTCTGGGCATCGACAACGCCCGCTCCGTGGCCGAGCTCGCCGCGAGCTACAAGATCGTCAACAAGTCGGGGTCGTGGCTGGAGTGGCCCTCGGGTCCCAACGGCCCGGTGAAGGTCCAGGGCATGGCTCAGTTCCTCAAGATCCTCCGGGGGGATCCCAAGCTCCTCGCGGCCCTGTTCGCACAGGTGACCCCCAAGATCATGGCCTCCCCCCCGGTCATCCTGGACACCGACGCCGCGGAGAACATCGACACCGACGAGCTCATGGCCATGGTGGACTCCATCGGGAGTGGCCCGAAGAAGGCCCTCGCGGAAGCCATGGCCGAAGCCGAAGAGACCGACGCAACCGAGTAGTCGGGGCGTAGTGTAGAGCATCCCATGACGGTCACGATCCGAGTCCAGAATTTCCAATCCATCGAGGACTCCGAGATCGAGGTATCGGGTCTGACCGTCATCACGGGAACCAACAACGGTGGGAAGTCCGCCCTCCACCGTGCTGTGTACGGGGCTGTCACCAACGCCCGCGGCACCAAATTCGTCCGCTACGGGAAAGACCATTGCACCGTCACCCTGACGTTCGGTGACGGGCACAGTCTCGTCTGGGAGAAGGGCGACAAGATCAACAGCTACACCGTGGACGGCAAGACCCTCAACAAGGTGGGGGCGGGGGCTCCCCCGGCTGAGGTCCAGGCTCTCGGAATCGTCCCCATCGAGGCGGCGGGCCGGGAGCTCTGGCCGCAGTTCGCCCACCAGTTCACGGGACAGGTGTTCCTCCTGGACCAGCCCGGTTCGGTCCTGGCAGAGTCCATCGCGGACGTGACGCGCGTGGGGGTGCTCAACGAGGCCCTGCGAAACACACAGTCCGATCGCCGGGCACAGGGTGCAGAACTCAAGGTCCGGGTCTCAGACTTGGCCAAGCTGGAGGCCCTGGAGTCCACGTACGCAGGCCTCGACGTGGTCGAGATGCTCACCCGCGAGGCAGACACCCTCGACCGTGAGGTGACATCGCTCCAGGAGCAACTGTCCACCACCACGTCACTCCGGGATGACATCGAGAGCTTCACCGATGCTGTGGGGGACCTCCTCCCGGTCCGGTGGATCGAGATGCCGACGGGTGCAGAGGACCTGCTGGCAGACATCAAGGCTCTCCACGAGGTCCACGACCTCGCCCACAAGCTCAACGCGGCCCACGCGGTTCAAGCTCAACTCTCCCCCGCCGCCGCCATCACCCTCCCTGACGATGCCCTGGTGGTCCGAGCGGGGAAGGTGTCGGACGCGCTCACCCTTCTCCGCGGGTTCCGGGACCGGATGGCACCTTTGCTGGAGGTGGTCCGTGAGGGGGTGGCCATCCGGGAGGCGTTGACCATCCCGTTGCTGGACGCTGGCGAGCCCCTGGGGCAGATGCAGACCTTGGAGGGTGTCCGTCAACTCCAACGGGATCTTGCCGCACGTTCCAAGATGTCCAGCGACCTCAAGTCAGAGGCTGGTTCCCTCGAAACACAGTACGAAGAGGCCCTGCACGAAGTGCGAGACCTCCTCGGAGGGGTCGGTGACTGTCCTATCTGCGGGAGGTGTTGAAAGGACAGTCATCGCATGACATCCCTCAACACCCTGTGGAACTGGATCGTCGCCAACCCCTACCTGTCCCTCCTGTTCATCGGGGCGATCCTGTCGTTCTTCAACGGACTTCTCCCCACCAAGGCGGCGAAGAGCCCTTTCGGCAAGGCCCTCAACGAGCTCCTTGACCGTCTGTCCGTGCTCACCCGCACCGACGCTCCGGGTACCCTGAAGTGGCCTTTCATCGGGACAAGCCTTCTCAAGCCCGGGGCAGGACCCTCGTCGGCTCCCCCCGCTGTCCCCTCACCTCCCGCACCCCCCACCCAGGAGTCATCCAAGTGAAGCGTCTACTCGCCCTGTTCCTCTCGGCCTCCCTCATCGGAGCAACCTGCCAGCCCCCCACCCCTCCGAGCGACGGTGGCGTGGTCGCCACCCCGTCGGCATGGACGGACACCGTCTCGACGGTCCTCCGCACCATCGCGTGGTCGATCCCCGCGGCCCAGATGATCGTGGACAGCCTCGTCCCGGCCACCGCGCGCCCCATCGTCGATCGGTCCTTCGTGGCGGTCCAGGATGCAGCCACCCGTCTCCAGGGTGCTCTGGAGGCGTACAACGCCCGCGGCGGTGATCGCTGCGGAGCCTACGCGGCGGTCGGTGGCGTGACCACGGCCATGGTGGCCCTCGCCCAAGTTCTCGCGGACAACGGCATCGGTCTGGGGAACACCCTCATCCCGGTGATCCAGTCCCTGGGAGCCGTGACCGACCAACTGGTTCCGGCCTGCCAGCGTGATGCGGGCTACGCGAGCGTGGGTGAAGGCCCGATGGTCCAGGTTCGCGCCATCGAGGCTTCGGCCATGTCCCGCGGTCTGGTCCTCCGCCCCGCCCTGAACAACCTCCGTCCGGTGGCGCAGTGAGCCTCCCCGCCACCCTGAACGGTCGTCCCCTGGGGTGGCGCGCTCCCCAGGCTCTCGGTCGGCTGCACGTCGGAATCCCGGCGGTGGGCATCGGGTTCGACGGGCTCCCGCTCGACGTGATCCTCGGTGGTCTCCCGCCAATCTACAACCAAGGGCAAGTGGGCTCCTGCACCGCCCACGCCCTCGCTGGGGCGGTGGAGATCCTCCACACCCACCAGAGCCTCCCGTCCCTTCGCCCCGACCGCATGGCCCTCTACTGGCGTGAGCGCGCCATGGAGGGAACCATCATGGAGGATGCTGGGGCCATGATCGCGGACGGTGTGACATCCCTCCGTCAGGGCTACGAAGCTGAGGCCCGGTACATCGGGTCGTGGACCCAGGAGTGGGTGACACCCCCGGCGACCCTCCCCCATGACGCACCCCGGCTGGTGAACAGCGATCCGCTGTCCATCGACCCCGGACAGGTGATGTACGCCCTGGCCTCGGGGTTCCCCGTGGTTGTCGGTCTCCAGATCACCCATGCTTGGGACGACCCCACCGGGGATACCCTTTCCCTCCCGGGTGCCCCTGCCATCGGTGGGCACGCGGTGACTCTCGTGGGGTACAAGCGGACGGGCTCCAAGGTGCTCTTCCGCCTCCGCAACTCATGGGGAGAGTCTTGGGGGGACGAGGGCTACATCTGGTTGCCCTCCGAGTGGATCACCCTGGGCATCTGCGGTGAGGCCTACGCTCTCCGGGCCGTGAGGAACCTTCGAGCGTAACATCTCCCTACCATGCCCATCACCCTCGTGTGGCGAACCGACATCCACCTGTCGGATCACACCCCCCGCTCCCGCACCGACAACTGGACCGACACCGTCCTTGGGAAGATCATCCAAGTAGGAGAGATCGCCCGAGACGTGGGAGCCATTGCCGTGATCGACGGGGGTGACTTTTTCGACATCAAGGCACCGGGCCGCAACTCCCACGCCCTGATCCAACGAGCGATCCTGGCCCATGCCAACTACTCGTGTCGGGTGTACGCGAACGTCGGCAACCACGACTGCGTCTACGGCGACTACGACTACCTTCCGCAACAACCCCTCGGGGTCCTGTACGCATCGAAGGTGTTCCAGCGGCTGTATGACGAACACGAGGCCGTGTTCACCATCCCTGGTCCCACCCGTGGGAGCGCACCCACCCTCAAGGTCCGAGTGGTGGGCGTTCCCTACCACGGGGTGAAGTACGACCTCACCCGACTCGCCAACATCAAGCGGGGGGATGAGGACTATCTGGTGGTGGTGTGCCACATGCTCGCCAGCCCCACTCACGCCACGATGTTCGACGCGGAGGACGTGCTCCGGTACGACATGCTGGACGACTACCCTGGTGTGGACGTGTGGTGTTTCGGTCACTGGCACAAGGACCAGGGGATCACCAAGACTCCGGGTGGCAAGACGGTGGTGAACATCGGGAGCCTCACCCGCGGGGCTCTGTCCCAGGACTCCATCGACCGCATCCCCTCGGTGGCGGTGATGACCTTCGACCTGGATGGGTTCACCGCGGAGAAGGTCACCGTCCCTCATGCCCCGGCGGACAAGGTGTTCGACCTGTTCCTCAAGGACAAGGAGGTGCTCCAACAGACGATGATCGAGGAGTTCGTGGAGCACCTCTCCGAAGCGGTGGCCACGGGACCGCAGAAGTCCCTGTGCGACATCGTGCGGGACACCCCAAATGTCCCCGACTCCGTGCGTGAGAGGGCCATCGCTGCCATCGAGAAGGCGGGTGGCCGGTAGAGTTTCTCTACCGTGACACGCAAGCAGTCCCACCTGTACTGGTCATCTCTGGAGTCCTACGAAACGTGCCCGAGGAGCTACCTCTGGGGCCACGGTCACGGGGACATCGACCTCGGCCGGGGTCCCGGCCGCTCCAAGCAGAAGCCCCTCGACTCCCGACACCACGCGGTCATGGGGATCGTGCTGGCCCGTGCCTTGGAGCACCTGTACAACGATGAGATGTGGCGGGACCCCGAGAACCTGACCAACCGTCTGACGGATCTGGTTCGCCGGGAGTTCGAGTTCGCCCTCAACGAGAACTACGTGGACTGGACACAGTCCCCGCCCAAGGCAGAACTTCTCCGGGTGTGCATGGACGGGATTTTCGGGTTCCTCCGCACGATGAAGGCCAACCGGCTCCTGGGTCCGTACGCCAAGTCCGAGGTGAACCTCACCGGCTGGGTGGACCAGTACACCCCCGTGGGCGGTCGCCCGGACATCATCATCCGTCGGGACGACACCGGGGTGATGATCCTCGACGGTAAGAACTCCAAGACCCCTGGCAGGCACACGAACCCGGACCAGCTTCGGTGGTACGCGCTGTGTTTCTACCTCGCGTACAGCGTCATGCCCAGTCGTCTGGCGTTCGTCTACTTCCGGTACCCCGAGGGGACGCCCCCGAAGGACCACCCCGAGGGAACCCCCTGGACCGGGCTGGTGGAGGTGCCGGTCACACGGGACGATCTCAAGGCCCTGGGCATCCGGGCGAAGGAGACGTTCCGGGCCATCTCCAAGGAACTGTTCGACCCGTCCCCGTCATCCAAGGCGTGTACGTGGTGTGACTTCCGCACGGTCTGCGACGCCGTTCATGTCCCGACACCCCGCAAGGGGAAGTCCCTCCCGGTGGTGGTGGAGGGGACGGTCGAGCACCTTATCGAGAACTCTACGGGAATGGTCGAGTTCGAGCTCGAAGCGGGCGTAAAGTCGTCCACTAAGTCATGAGTGACAACGCTGACCTGAAGGCTCGTCTTGACCTCGCGGTCAAGCGCCGGGACGACCTCGCACAGAAGCGCCAGCGCGTGCTCGGGAGGTTGGAAGAGGCAGAACGCTCTCTGGACGATCTCCGCGGGAAGTGCCGGGCGAAGAACCTCGACCCGGACAACCTCGGGGCGGTCATCGACAAGATGACCGCGGCCCTTGAACAGTCCGTGGCAACCCTCGAATCGAAGCTCTCCGAGGCCGAGACGGCCCTTGACCCCTACATCAACAGGAAGTGACCCACAGTGAACATCAACAGCAGTGACCTCGAAACCGCCCTCAAGGTGGTCCGTACGACCGTCGGGTCGTCCAGCGACATCTCCTCCCACTACGTGTTCCGCAGCCGTGAGGAAGGGCTGGAGGTCCTCTCCTACGATGGGAGCGCGTTCTCATCGTGCCTCGTCCCCCACACCAAGGTGGAGGAGACCGTGAGCTTCACGGTGGAGGCCCGCCGTCTTCACGCGATCCTCGGCACCGTGGGGGCCAATCAGGTCCTGGACATCATCGTGGCGGACAGCGGGGTGGGAATCCGCACCTCGCGTGGCAAGCCCGTCCCGTTCTACAGCCTCGACCCGACCCTGTTCCCGTTCTGGGACGACGTGCTCTCGGGCGCGAAGCTCACGGTGAAGGTGTCGGCCGACCGCCTGTTCGCGGCGCTCACCCACGCCAAGCAGTTCATCTTCGACCAGGAGAGCAAGGCTCCGCACCTGTGCGTGGCCGAGTTCCGCAAGGGCATCCTGTACTCCACGGACAACGCGGGCGTGTCCCTGGTGAAGATGCCGGGCATGGAGGCATCGTCCCTCCGCGTGTACGTGAAGGACCTGGGCAACGTGCTGTCGTTCCTCGCCACGGCGAAGGGCCAGGACGTGGAGCTCCTGGAGAGCGACCGCGCGAGCTTCATCCGTCGGGCGGACGGGGCCGTGTTCGGGGAGACCGTGTTCGCGCATCGGTTCCCGGACTTCCCGGTGGACTGGTCCCTGGAGGATGACCAGTCGTGGGGCATCTTCCAGGAGGAGCTCCTGGGCAGCCTCAAGCTCCTCCAGTCGGGGGCCAAGACCGACGAGCCCCGTGTCCGGTTCCAGCGCGTGGTGGAGGGAGCAGGGGTGGGCGAGTTGGTCATCTCCATGACCGACCCGAGCGGGAAGCTCATGTCTCAGTCCATCCCGCTGGTGGACTTCGTCCAGCGCGAGGGTGGCATCACGGACATGCCCGTGTTCGCCGTCGCGGACAGCTACATCATCAAGCTCCTCAACGGGAACGACAACTCCAAGGTCACCCTCGGTGTGACCAAGCGTGAGAAGGGCGGCTGGGTCCGCATCCGTGACCTCCGCGGCGTGGACACCTACCTCACGACCATCGCATGGCTCAAGCTCGCCTGAGAGACCTGACCACCCAACTCCGGGTGGCACAGGGTCGGCGTGACGAGGTCCGTAGTGCGGTCATCAGCGCACGGGCCTCGGTCGCCCGCATCGAGGACGAGATCCAACTTCTCGACCACGTCGCGGTGCTCCTGCACGCGATGATCGACGGTGAGCTCACCGACGGTGTCCACGCCATCGAGAGTCTCCAGTCCGAGGGTGTCAAGGCCGTGTTCAACGACCAGGACATCAAGGTACGTGCAGAGGTGGAGGTGAGTCGCGGCAAGGTGAACGTCTCGCTGGTCACCACGCAGCGCAAGGAGAACGGCGACCTCATCGAGGGAATGTCCATGGACGGGTTCGGCGGTGCCGTGTCCACCGTGCAGTCCATCCTTCTGAGGCTGGCCATCATGTTCCGACGGGGTCTGCGGCCCGTGTTGTTCCTGGATGAGACGCTCCCGGCGTTCGACGACAGGTACATCCACAACATGGCTTCGTTCCTCAAGACCCTGTGCCGCCGGATGGGAGTGGACATCCTCCTGGTGACGCACAACCCAACTCTCGTGGACGCGGGTGACCGGGCGTATCGTATCAAGCAGAACAAGGGGTTCTGCACTTTCCAGAGGATCGACCGATGAAGACCGAAGGACAGGTCCGCCACAAGCTGCAACAGGTGACGTACCGCCACCTTCAGCGCACGGTTCGGACGGCCCTGTCCTGCCGTCCCGAGAACTGCATCCACAACGGTTCGGTGAACCTCCCCACGGGCGAGGTTCGCTTCTGCAAGCTGTTGCATGATGGGGGCGGGGGGAACCTCCCGTGTGATGAGGCGTTCGGTGGCCTTCTCCAGGCGTCCCGGTGCCCGAAGTTCTCCCTCAAGAACACCAAGGAGAAGGTCCAGGAGGAGTTCACCGAGTTCCTCAAGACATCCGACGTGGCGACCATCGCCACCCGGTACCCGGACTTGGCGGCGCTCCTCTGGGCCATCGACGTGACGGCTCCCATCGTCCCCCCGATGGTGGACCCCGACCCGGAACCGGCCGCTCCCCCGGCTCCTCCGGTGACGATGCTGTACCTCCAGCCCGAGGGGGGAGTGGCCACGTACACCGTCCCGACGGTGACCTACCCGACCCATCACCGGGCGGTGGTGTTCCCCGTCCCTGTTCAACCAGGGAGAACGCTGTGACTCTTCTCCAGGTGGTTCAACTGCCGCAGAAGGGCGTGAAGGGCGTCCCCCTGTTCGTGGAGATCCCCGTCCACGAGGACACCGCCCCCTACCTCGTGACCGCCAACAAGGGACCCCTGTGGATCGAGGCCCCTCTCCGAGGTGGTGTGGTCCGGTCGGCCATGCTCCGCGGGGCGTGGCAGAAGGACATCTTCAAGACCTACCACGCCATGGTCATGGAGGTCATCCGTCAGGGGAAGGAACGATCCTGGGGCAACGTGTTTCCCAACACCCCCAAGGGTGAGAAGGCGGCACAGGAGTACCTGGAGTCGTTCGGTCTGGACGTGCTGGAGACCATTGACCATGACAAGCCCCCGCGGGTCGGTGGGGTGCTCCATGCCAAGAACACCTGGATCCCCGAGGGCTCTGCGGTGATGGTCCCTCGTGACCGTTCCTACCTGGGCAACGTGGGGGTGTGGGACGCCAACACGTACACCGTGGTCCTCCACAATCCGGCCCGCGGGATGGCCGTGTTGGGCGACTGGTGATCTCCCAGATCGCAGAGTGGCTCTCGGCCCACCTCGCCACCCTCCCTCTCTCTGAGGAGTGTGAGGGCTACGTCATGGGGCGAGGGGCCAGCCCCGAGCTCATCGAGCGGTTGGGCATCCGTGAGTGGGTCCCCTCTGCCACCCCCGCCCCAAGCACCCACTTCGCTGAGAGATACGGCGCACACGGCGAGAGGCTGGACGGGATGGTCACCATCCCCCTGCGCGGCCCTACAGGGACACTCGTAGGGATCGAGGCCCGGTCCAGGTTCGAGAAGAAGGTGTCGGAGTTCCGGCTCCCTGAGTCGCAGTGGAACCCTGTGGCCATCAACACTCCAAGGGTGGCCGAGGCCCTGTGGAACGGTGGGTGTGCCTGGGTCGTCGAAGGGGTGTGGGACCTCAGTGCCCTGGAGTGGTGCATCCCCAAGAGGGATGCTGTGCTCGCCACCCTCCGGGCGGGGTTGTCTCATGACACGGTGGAGTTCCTTGCCCGGTTCTGCACCAACACCGTGTACATGGTCTACGACAACGATGAGACCGGGCGCAATGCCACCCACGGTTGGACGGACGCACAGACCGGGAAGTACCGTCCCGGGGCACTGTCTCTGCTCACCAAGGCAGGGGTCAAGGTCGTGGACTACAGGTACCGGGGGAAGGACCCCGGGGACATCTGGTCCAAGGCAGGCGTTGACAAACTGCGTCAAATTTTCAAGGGTGCCGATTTTTGACGCAGAGTGGGGCCATGTGGGCGTAACATTTGGTCATGAGTCCCGAAGCCATCCTCGTCGCCATTCTCGCCATTTTCCCGCACATGAGCGGCAACAACCGCCAGTGCATCATCGACCGCCAGCCTCGGATCGCGGCCCAACTTCGTGAGGTTTCCGAGCCCATCGAGCCCGGTGCCCCGGTCCCTCCGGTGGAGCTCACCGCAGCGGTGGCGTTCGCAGAGACCCACCTGGGGTGTGACATCAACGAAGGCGGGAACTGGGGTGCCCCCATCGACCGCAACCACCGGCACACCGCAGGTACCCACCTGAGTGCCGTTCGGGTCCTGTCCCGAGGGTACGCACAGTGCGGGTCGTGGGATGGGGCCATCGTCCGGTTCCGCACCGGGTTCTGCAACCCGGCTCGTCAGGGGGCCACCCCGGCGATCCAGGCGATCGGTGCCCGGTACCTTCGCACCATCCACTCGATCATGGACCGGATGCAGGACCACTACGAAGTCCACGGTGACCAGGATCACGGCACCGACGAATAGGCCCCCAAGGTAGTGTGGGGGATGAGCGACCACAAGTACGACGCCCCCACCGCCACCGAGACACAGAGACACCGAGGTCCCGTCTCTACATCTGTGCCCCGGTCTCGTTCGAGGACCTGCGGTTCTTCCCGGACCCTCCCAACGCCTACATCCTGGGCCTCGTCCACTCGTTCGAGGTGACCCTTGATGGACCGGAGCGTGGTGGGATCACCCTCACCCGGTTCTGGAATCGGTCCGCCGAGAACCTCATCTTCCCTTCGCCCAAGTTCTTCAACCAGATGCGCGTGGATCTCAAGATCCAGCCCGGCCACTCGTTCAACCTCTACTACCAGACCCTCTCCCATGGGCTGTACCTGGAGGGCTGCGACGACAGCATGGCCACCCGGACTCTGCGGGTGGACCTCCAGGGGGAGTACGAGGTGACCAAGTTCTCGTACGCCAAGTACCGGGAGCTCCCCGGCAGACCGTCCGGGAGACCGTCCAGGGCGTAACCGGGGCATGGTCCCCAACCCCAACGATCCCAACTACAGCCTGTTCCTCCGATGGCGCGGCGTCCGTACGCCCTGTGACAAGTGCAAGGGGTCGGGCATCTGCATCTACTCCAGCACGGCGACGTGGCGGGGTGGCATGGGGGGTGCGGCCATGACCCGTGACGTGTGTGACGAGTGCTGGGGGTCGGGCGACCATGACCGCCACGGGGATGACCTCCGTGCCCAGCGGGACGGCTGGAACCAGTCCGTGGCCACCGCAGCGGGTAGGCTGCTCTCGGAGTCCGTGGGCGGGTACCTCACGGTCACCATCCCGGCCATCAACGCCATCGCCGGGGAGTTGGAGAAGCTGGCCAGCGGTCGCACCCACGCAACCCGCGCCCCGTACTTCGACGACCTCGCCAAGTCCCTCGCCAAGTCCCTTCGGAAGATGGCCTCCGACCCCAAGTGACCGGCACCCCTCCGTCAGAGCGTAATACAACCATCATGAACACGTCGAGCAATTGGTGGGACCTGGACCGGGCTGCCCAGCGGCACCTCGGGGAAACCTTCGCAGAGGAGGACATCCCCGTGGTCCTGAAAGCCCTCAAGGACAGGACCTGTGTGTCCACCGGGCGGGTTCAGGGCACGGTCAAGGTCGAGGAGGTGAAGTTCCTCGACAGGCTCCGCGCGAAGAAGATCATCCCGTACTACAGGTACACCTCCCTCGTCCGCTGCGCGGGCCCTGGTGAGTTCGTGTGCTGGACGACGGACGCGAAGGGCGTCGTCTCCCTGTCCTGGACGGCATCCAGTGAGGTGATGGGGGAGGAGATCACGGCCCTGGTGAAGGAGTGGCTGGAGCCCGTTCCCCCGGCGGTGAAGATCCCCCCGGTGTACGGGTTCTCGTACGAGCACGGGCAGTACATGGTCCGGGAGATCGGGCACCTGAGCGACACGTTCTGCGGGGAGAACTACACCCCCGACGTGTCCAAGAAGTACGAGCGCATCATCTCGGAGCTCCAGAAGCCCGAGCCCGCCGGGCGTCTGGTCCTGGTGGAAGGTGCCCCCGGTACGGGCAAGACCCGGATGATCCGTGCGCTCATCGGGTCGCTCAAGGACACCAGCAAGTGCATCGTGGTGCCCCCGTCCCTCATGGACCGGCTCTCGGGTCCTGAGTTCACCCTGTGCCTCATCCACCAGAGCTCGTCCGACCAGCCCCTCACCCTCATCCTGGAGGACGCGGACGACTGTCTCATCGCCCGTGAGAAGAACGCGGCGGCGAAGGCGAGCCTCTCGGCCCTCCTGAACCTCTCGGACGGCATCATGGGCGCGACCCTGAACCTCCGGGTGATCGCGACCACCAACCAGGAACTCGGGGACATCGACCGGGCAATCCTCCGTCCGGGGCGTCTCCTCGAACGGGTCCACGTCGGTCTCCTCACCGCGCCTCAGGCATCCGAGGTGTTTGCCCGCCTCTCCGATGGCAAGACCAAGAAGTACAGGGCACTCACGGCCCTCGCCCAGGTGTACGAGGACGCACGGAAGGTCCAGGCGTAACACCCTGACCCAGAGGGTGTCATGGCAAGAAAACGCAGTACCAATCCCCCGAAGGGGTCCAGCATCCCTCGGGTCCGTGTCCGCGACAACGATCCCAGGTCCTACGTCGGTGGGGCGTACCTCACTGGAATGGTCGCCAAGCTGGCCATCGTCCAGTTGGGTCGCTGGAACGACAAGGTCGTCAACAAGGGTGTGCCCCACTCTCCCTTGTCGTTCGTCGGGTTCCGGTGCTTCCGCACCTACCGTAAGGACCTGACCGAGTGAGCTCGCCCGACCGCTTCCTATGCGGTGGGTGTTGGGACTACGACCGACGTTCCCAGGTACGTCCCGCTCACCACGGGCGTCTGGAACCCAGTCACCTGGACCGTTTCATCGGGTTCCGCACCCTTCGGACGGCGGTGACCGCGGTTCACGTCAGGGCTGTCTCCGTCCTCCAGTTCGTTCGGGGAGGGTGTAGGAACAGCGGGCACCCCGAAGGGGTTGAGGCCCGGAGCTTCATGTCTCTCATCGACTCAGTGGGCGACCACGACACCGGGTTCCGGTGCTACCTCGCAGGAAGGAGGTGTTTCTCTCGTACGTGATGGAGTGATCTCAGGTTCGTGCTCCCATAGCTCAGTTGGTAGAGCGGTGGCCTTCAGATCCACTGGTCGCGGGTTCGAGCCCTGCTGGGAGTGCCTTGATTGATGCTAGAACAGGCCATTGAGTGCCATGTGCTCGTACCGTCTCCGTGTGGATTCGATGAAGTCCTTGTAGGAGAGGTTCAGCTTGGCAAAGTTACATGTGCCACAACAGGGGACACTGTTCTCGGGGGTGTACCCCTGGGTGTTGTCCATCCTGTCAAGTCCGTGCTTTGCCACGCCGGTTTCCTTGAGCTCTGCTGCGTAGCATTTCTGGTTGGGGGGAGCTCCGCAGTAGTGGCACGGAGACAGAACCCGGTCTCTGAACTCAGTGGGTGTGAGCCCCCAGTGCAACCCTCGTTTGGTAGCCACCAGATGGTAGTGATGGGATTCTGAGACCCAAGGATCTTTGGCCCTTCGGCTTCTGGCAAGCTGTGCAAACCGCTCGGAGTTCAGGCACCCGCAGGAACGGGTGCCGTGTGGTCCCCTGAGGTCGATCCCCTTGACATCCTTGGTGTTTCCGCAGTCACACTGGCACAACCACACAATGCCGCGGTTCCTCCCCGAGACATGCAGGGCGACCAGCCTTCCGAAACGCACCCCTGCGAGGTTGATTTTCGGTGGTTTGACTCGTCTGGCTTGGTCCTTGGAGTAACAGCCGCACGATTTCACGGCTCCTGCACGGAGGTGGTTGCTCTGGACCCTGGTTGGGTTCCCGCAGTCACAGACGCACTCAAACAGCAACCGGGTTCTCCCCGATGGCATGGTCGCCCGAGTCGTTCCTGTGACCACAAGACGCTCGAACCGATCCCCATGCTGCACCATGCCTGTCATGGCTATGGTGCAGCATAGGCATCTAACCGGTGGTCCCGTGGACAGCCTGGGTTAGGCTACGAGGGGGAGTCCGTGGCAGAGTTTCCGTGTCACAGGACTAGGGGCAAGAACCAGACAGGTTGCCTGATTCTGAAGATCCGGCTCACGAAACATGGACCACGGGACATCCCAATAGTCGGCCTTGTCGGCCAGTTCCGTGAGGTGGGCCTCATCTTTGGCTTCCAGGATCACGATGGTGTTCGACCCTGTGTACCACTCGTGCTCGATCTGTGTGTGCTCCGCAGCGAACAGTCTTGCACCGTGGACGGCCTGAGCCACCCGAGGTCCCGACCCGAGGTCGGTGCGGACGATCACGGTGAGCTTGGGGATGCTCACGGTCACGCCACAGCGGCGATGGGGGCGGGGACCTTGTGAGCCTCACGCCTCGCCGTACGGACCGCCTGGGACGCCGCCTCCCGGCGAGCGCGCTTCGCGGCCCTCTCGGGGGTCTCGGGGACGGCCATCCACCCCTTGAGCTCCTCGGGGGTCGTGGGCACCCCGGCGAAGGTGATGAGGGTTGCGAGACCCTTGAGAAACGTGGTCTCGGCGTGACCCATCCTGTCGAACAGGGGGCGGGCCGTGGGCTCCATCACCCGGTAGGGGATGCCGCGGAGGAAGCCGTACGCGAGGTACAGCATCCGGCTGGGGGCGACCGCCCACTTCACCCCGGCCTTCTCGATGAGGGCGTAGGGGTTGTTGGCGCGCACGGCAGCGCGGAACAGGTTGAAGGTCTCGGGGGTGATGGTGGAGGTGGCGGGAACGGTGGAAACGGTTTCGATGGTCATGTGCGGAACTCCTGATGATCGTGACTGTGGGACGGCTTGAACGACAAGGCCGTAGTCACGGGAGGTCCGCGAGCACCGAAGATTCAATAGAACGGGATCATGGTCGTGAGGTTACGCACACACCGAGAACTTGTCCAGAGGTAAAGTGCAGCCATGGACAACACGCCGAGAAACCGTGCAGAACGTCGTGCGATGGCGAAGAAGGCTCGCCGGGGCCAGCTACCTCCCCGACCACCCAAGAGGGTACAGGCTGGCAGCGGTGAGCCCATCTACCCGGGGGACACCATCGTGTACACCGGGTTTGACGACCCCAACTGGTTTTGAGGCGTAACCACCACCATGACCCACAAGGAAGCGTTCGAGATGGCGATGGCCGCGCTCAAGGCCGAGGCCCGTGCTGCACACCAGGACCCTCGCCCGGGGGCCATCGTGACCCGTGACATGTGCCCATGCGGCCAGACCACGGGGGTGGGCAAGACCGACAAGTGCCGGGCCATGAGGCTCATGATGGAGACCTACCACGCAATCGACTGGTCCGAGACGGACAGGGCGTAAGGTGCCTCATGAGTATCGAAGAGGCATTTCAGATGGCACTGTCGTCACTGCGGGCGGAAGCCTTTGCCGGGCACAGTGCCCGTCTTGAGGCCGAAGCCGCGGCCAACCCCGAGGGCATCATGGTCACCTGTGACATGTGCCCGTGCGGGATGACCACGGGAGCGGGCTCGGACGAGAAGTGCAAGGCGGTCGGGATGCTCCTGACCGTCAGGTTCACGGCTACGGCCGACGGTACGACACGGAAGGACTGAGGACGAACATGGCAGCGGATACGTGGGAAGCAGGCAAGGATGTCTGGGAGGTCGTCCAGGACCTCATCTCCAAGCATCACCCGATGCTGGCGATGGTGGACAAGGAGATCGCCATCATCTTCAAGGAGAAGGCCAGCAAGACGGGTGGGCAGGTCGTGCTGGGCAAGTCCAGCCGCGCGCCGGGGGTCCTCAAGCTCCTCGGGAAGGCCGAGTACAAGTTCATCATCGAGATCGCCGGGGACGAGTGGAAGAACCTCGCGGACAACCAGCGGGTGGCCCTCCTGGACCACCTCCTGTGCGCCTGCAAGGTCGAGGAGGACGAGAAGACGGGGGAGCCCAAGTGCTCCATCGCCGCGCCCGAGGTGAGCTTCTTCTGGAAGGAGCTCGAACGCAACGGTGACTGGCGCACCCGCCCCGAGCAGTCGGAGTCCGGTGCGATGGACGTGGAGTCCGTCATCGACATCGCGAACTCGCCGCCCGCCAAGTCCTGACCCGGTAGGGCTCCTATCCCGACCTCGGGTTGGAGCTCATGCCCACCCTCCGTTCCCGCACCATCCGTCTGGCCTTCACCCACCCCGAACTCCGTCCCCAACTTCTGCCCCTTCTCAAGAGGGCCGATGAGGATGACTACGAGTCCGTGGATGAGATCGAAGCCGCCAGCCTCTGGCGTCGCAAGTACGAGCAGCCCTACGATGCGGTGCTCCAGGCCTACCTGGACAGGTACACGGACACCCTCGATGAGATGAAGCGGGTGTTGAGGTTCTGGTTCCTCACCAGGGACGGGAACCTCCGAGACACACCGTTCGCGGAACTCCCCAAGTTGGAGGCGATGAAGAACGCCCTGTTCCATCGCCGCAAGAAGATGCTATGGGATCTGGACAAGGCCAGTGCCACACTGGACTGGGGTGGTGACGAGATGTTGAGCCAACTCAACCGCATCATCGACAGGTTCCACCAGGAGTTCTCCAGCCGATGACCCCCCGACCCGACATGGACGCCAACCCCACCCAGCCCTGAAGAAGGGCTGGCAACGGGGAAAGGTGTTCCCATGGAGAAGAGAGAGGCTCGCCGCGCCAGTGCCTACTGGAAGTGCGTGCGTCGTCGTGGTGTCTGTCTGAGGGCCTGGGGGTGGGGGTCATCCCCCTGGTGGCTCCGCAAGCTCCCGGATTGGATGGGGTACCCCCTCTGGTTCGAGAAGCGCACGAACGGGTGCGGGTGTCGGGGCCGTCGTCACGGCAACCCCAAGGTCGGGGGAGGGACCTGTCATGCGGGTCACCGGCCCTCGTGGGAGGAGCGTCGCGATGGTCGCCGTCTGTGCGTCACCTGGGCGCGCTGGGAGGGCGACCCTGACGACTGCGAGGCGTAACAGGGTGCATGGGCATCTACTTCGGACCTCCCCCCTCATCCCAATCCAAGCTCCCCCCTCACACCGACGATGACCCCCACGTCGCCCGCTGCATCACATGCAGGCAGGGGTACACGGGGTCGGCGTACCAGGAGTGCCCCCAAGAGGAGAACCACACCATCTGTCTCGTCCCTGGATGCAGGGGCGAGGTGGTCTTCATCTGAACTTGTTGACCGTCTCCTCGCTCACCCCTTGAGCGAGGGCGATGCCGAGCACCCTCCGTCGGAGGGGGCAGTTCACCGTCCGTTCCTTCACCGCCTCTACATCCCGGAAGATCGCGGTCCAGGCCCCTTTGTCGTAGTGGGGTGCGTCGTGGGCGGTGCCCCACAGCGAATGGTAGACATGCCAGAGGGTCGGAGGCTTCAGTTCGGTCATGTGGGTTATGTACTCCCATGTAGGTGTGAAGTCAACCCCTCAAATCGGGGCGTAACACTCACATGGGAACGAGAAATCTGGTTGCGGTCTACAGCAAGGGTGTCCCCGTCATCGCCCAGTACGGGCAGTGGGATGGGCACCCCTCAGGTCAGGGGAAGACGGCCCTGGAGTTCTGCACGGCGCATCTGAGCACCCAGGCGGGGAGGGATGCGTTCAAGGTGAAGCTCACCCAGTGCCGGTGGGTGACGGACGAGGAGATCCAAGACGCCCACGAGGCAGTGGGGATCAAGGGCGGGTTCATGACGATGGAGCAGTCCAAGAAGTTGGACCAGATCCTCCCCTACCTGAGCCGGGACATCGGGGCCAACATCCTCGAAATGGTCAGGATCTCCCCTGTGGATGTCCTCCTCGTCAACTCCATCGACTTCGCGGGGGAGAGCCTCTTCTGCGAGTTCGCGTACGTGGTCGATCTGGACCGCAACACGTTCGAGGCGTACGTCGGGTTCCAGAAGTCCCGCACGACCGGCCAGCGGTTCTCGGAGTTCCATGGCAAGGGGGAGTACGCCCCGGTGAAGCTCGCGGGCTCATGGAACTTGGACGCGCTGCCCGACTACGACACGTTCGCGTCTGAGGTTGCAACCGCTGGCGAATGATGCCTACTATCGGGCATGGGTCTGCCCACCATCTACTTCGTCCAGGTGGACCGCCCCTCGGGACCTGTGAAGATCGGGTACACCGGCCGTCGCGTTGAGGCACGGATGGCCGAGGGGCAGACGTTCTCTCCCTTGGAACTCGAAGTTCTCGTTGAGGCGTACGGCACCTACGAGGACGAGGCCCACCTCCATCGGATCTTCAAGCCCTACCTCATCCGGGGGGAGTGGTTCACGCCCGGCCCGCTGTTGAGGGAGCTCCTGGACCACCTGTTGTTCGACGGCGGTGACCTTCAGTTGTGGCTGGAGTCCCACGCACATGACGGTATCCGGCCTCTACTCTTGGGTGGATGTGGCGAAAGCGATCAGCACAGCGGGGATGACCCCTTTCGAGGTCACCATCGCACAGACGGTCCCAGCGATGTTTCGCTTCGTCCGGGCGATGGCTAAGACCCGAGCCAAGGTGTCGAGCTCTGCACCTGGGGACAAGCCCGGTGGGGACCTGCACTTCATCGTGTGGCTCAACCCCATGAACGTCCCCCTGTTCGAGTCGTTCTGTGAGCCCAAGGGGTTCCAGTTCATCGCCTCCGAGGCCATCAAGGTCAACGGTGACGTGGACACCACCAAGCGCACCCGCGAGTAGGGTGGGTCATGCCCACCGACTACCAGAAGACGACCACCGCACGGCTCCGAGAGACCTGCCGGAAGATGTCCACGGCCCGTCTCGAAGCGAAGATGACCAAGGGCACGACGGCCCGAGAGCGAGCGATGGCCACCCAGGAGTACGGGCGGCGTCTCGACCAGAAGGTCGAAGTTCTCCTCGCGCCCGCACCGAAGCCCAGCGAGATCACGGTCAACATCCAGATCCAGGGTCTGGTGGACCGGGCGACGGCGGATCTGTCGGAGGTTCTGACGAGGGTGGTGACCGAGGCGCTCGGTCAGATCAAGACTCCAAGGCCCTGAGTGCGCCCGTCAGGGCTTCCCCGGCCTTGGTGGTGAGGTTCCGGGTGAGCAGCGGGACGGCGGTGTAGAGCGCTTCGAGCTCATCCCGTTCCTTCCCGAGCTTGTCGATGTCCGCCTGCAACAGGTCGGACAGTGCCCAGAACCTTTTGCGGGTCACCACGGCGAGTGCCGCGACGTGTTTGCACGCCGAGTGGCGTTTCTCCAGGTCGGGGCACGTACACTTGAACCCCGGCTTCGGGGACAGGGTGATCCGCGTGTTGTACTGGGCGAAGTCCCCGGTCTTCGCCGTCACCTGTGTGACCTCTCCCACGTTGCCGGGGAGGGTGGTGGTCGCGATGGCCACGTCGGTGACCTTCACGTCGGGAGCTTTCGCTGCCCGTGAGACGTGGACCAGAGCCTCCAGACGGTCGAGGACCCTGGTTCCCGCGGCGAGGTTCTCCCTGGTCTTCACGAGGCCATTGAGGGCGTCGATCGCGGCCTGGAGTAGCGGTGGCGGACTCATGTTCCAGTTACGCCCCGAGCGTCTAGGTAGGGTGCCACCATGACGAATCCTGTCACGCTCGTGTTCCAGCCGACCATCATCCCCATGGCTCACCAGTCGTTCATCCCGGGGGCGCTGGACGCCCTGACGGAGTGGGTGCGGGACTACCGCCCGGAGTGCCTCCCCAACGGGGACGAGTCCACCGGGGCGGACCTGTTCCCCCACGACGGCATCGAGGATGGTCGGAAGCTCACCGACAACGAGCTCCTGGTCGAGCTCTGTGGTCGCAACTGCTACGACAAGGAGACCGAGGTACTCACGGAAACTGGGTGGGTGAAGTTCCCGGAACTTCCCCAAGGTGTGCCCATCGCCACGTACAACCGGGCCACCGGGATGGTCGAGTATCAAGTACCGACGGACTACATCCAGAAGAAGTACACCGGGGCGATGTATCGGGTGGATTCCCGGTCAGTCTCTCTTCGTGTGACCGAGGACCATGACATCTGGCATGGGGATCGGAGCCGCTGGTGGAGCTTCTCACCGGCTCGCGAGGTGGCTGGCCAGTCCTACAGGCTCCTTCGCACGGCACCCTATGCAGGGGATGAGTTCGTGGAGCCCTTCTGGGAGGTCCCCGCGGACAAGTCTCTGGCATGGGCTACGTTTCTCGGGTATCTCGTGACTGAGGGCTACGTGTTCGACGGGCGCGGGAGGGGCACTGGATCAAGGGTCACTCTTTTCCAGAAGCCTGCAAAGGCAGGTCCCATTCTCGCGTGTCTGGCAGAACTGGGGTTCACCCCCCGTGTCCAGACCGATGCGCGGAATGGTGTTTTCCAGATCACTGTGGGGAACACCAGACTCGCACAGGCACTCCTCCCTTGGGCGGGGGTGCTGTCTCATCACAAGCGTCTCCCCAACCATGTTTTCAACTGGCCGATGGGCGTTCGGGCTGCGCTGGTCAACGCCATGATGGCTGGTGATGGGACGGTCACCAATGGGCACCGGGTCTTCTACACGTCTTCACCGGGGCTCGCTGAAGACATGCAGCGCCTCCTCACCCTCTCCGGGAAACCGGGGTCCCTGCACAACGTACAGAGGGTGCAACGGGAGACCGGGTTCTCGTCGCGTCACCCGAGCTACACTGTTCGGGAGTGTGAGCGGAACGAAGTCACCATCAACAAGCACGGCGTGGCCCATGACTGGTGGGAGGAGACATCAGATGAGGATGTCTACTGCGTGACGGTGCCCAATCGAACCCTTCTCGTCCGCCGGGACCGGAAGGTGGTGGTGTGTGCAAATTGCTACCACTCGTACGGGGCGAAGGCGGGCAAGAAGACCAACCGGGACTACATCGCCCACTCGCAGTCCGGGTCTGTGCCCCACCGCTCGATCATGTACCACGCCAAGATGACGTTCTTCGTCGCGGGCGTGTCGCGGCGGTTGACCCACGAGCTCATCCGTCACTACGTCGGCGCGGACCGCACCGAGGAAGGCTCCCCCTCGATGGAGTCCACCCGGTACACCGACCATCCGGGCGTGTACATCGTCCCGCCTCGGATGATCGCTAGCGGGGCGGACGCGGTGACTCAGTTCGGGGAGGACATGTCCGAGGGGTACACGGCGTACCGACGGTACATCGACACCGAGGTGGAGGCGTACACCAAGCTCCACGGTTCCGTCCCCAAGGGCATGGACCGCAAGCGGATCTACGAGGCCGCGGCGGGTCAACTCCACGGTCAGGCCGCTACGTCCGTGATGTGGACGGCGAACCCGGTGTCCCTGGACAAGATGTTCATGGAGCGCGGGGACGAGAGCGCGGACATGGAGTTCCGTCGGCTGTCCTTGATGTGGCAGAGTATCTGCCGTGCGGGCTGGCCCAACCTGTTCCACCAGAAGTGAGCGCGATGAACCCACGAAACAAGCCGTCTGCCACGGTGAGCAACCTCACCGTCCTGGTGGACATTCGACGTGACCTGGAGGCACTCCTCCAACGGGTGGACAACGCCCTGGAGGACACAGGAGAGGCACTGCCCCCCCGTGCGCCTCGCCGGTTCCAGATGCCTGCGACACAGACGTTCCCCGAGGGCATGGACTTCCGGGACAACACCGAGGGGCTCCGCAAGGCCCTGGTGGAGTTGTACGACCGTGCGACCTGGGTGGGCGACAACCTCGACAAGTTCGCAAGCGACTCGTCGCTCCACCAGGAGATGTGCATTCTCGCGGCGAAGGCCCGGCTGTTCCAGATCCAGGCCGAGGAGAACTCCCGCGAGTGGGAGACCGCCGTGGGCGTCATCCGGTCCCTCACCCGGATCGTGGCAGACACCAAGCCCGGGTTCGTCTATGGTCTCGCATCCACCCACAACACCAACTGGGGTGCGAAGATCCAGGAGCTCCTGGAGACGTACCGCCCCGTGTTCGAGTAGAGGAATCCCAATGTCGATGTCCTACGATGCCAATGGCTCCCCCGTCGATGACGGCCCGGACCACACGACGTTCCCGCATCCACCGAGAGAGCAGTGGTCTGGGCTGAAGTCCATGGTCAAGGGGTTCGAGGTGCTGGGGACCACCCCGTTCCCCGCACACCTCTGTGTCGTCCCGGACCCCCGTGAGAAGAACGTGACCAACTCCACCGAGGCCGACTACCACATCGTGGTGCTGGTGGACGGCCGGTTCCCCACCGAGGGGTCCATCCAGGTGATGCGTCCGTACACGGCACGGGACCTGGACAACGGCGAGCTCCTGTACGGGTGGCTGGACCGGAGCGGGAACTTCGTGTCCCACGGAGAGCGCCCGGTCTACGAGCCCGATCACGCCAAGGTCGTGGCGTGGAAGCCCTGTCCCAAGGACTTCGATCTCCGGGCGTAACCGCCCCATGACCAACGACCCCACCGACGACCAACCCATCTACGTCGTCACCGTCCAACACAGCACCGGCCACGGACCCATGGTCTCCGTGGCCCTGGTGACCTACTCCCGCCCCAATGCCATGCAGTGCGCCTTGAAGGTCAAGGACATGGCGTACGAGTTCAACACCGACGACGGGGCGACCGTCTCCAGGATGGTTCCCGAGGTGGTCTACGACCACCAGCCCGGTGACCGCACCCGGCCGCACGGCAACCCCACCAACCAGAACGCCCAGATCTTCTGGGTGACCAAGAACCGCGACGGAACTTGGAGGCAGACCACGCCCTGAGCCGGGCGTAATACAACCATGAGTCACATCGCCTGGACCTCCATCGACCTGTTCCACAACGTCCGCCGCACCTTCCGGGAGATCACCCCCGAGGGAGCGCACACCGTCTCCTACCGCGCCAAGGTGAAGCTGCACGGCACCAACGCCGCCGTGCAGATCACCCCCGAGGGCACCCTGGAGTGCCAGAGCCGCGAGCGGACCATCACCCCCGAGGACGACAACTACGGCTTCGCCCGCTGGGTGGAGTCCCACCGCGAGGCGTGGCTCACCACCATCATGCCCGGCACGGTGGTGTTCGGGGAGTGGGCGGGTCCGGGCGTCATGAAGAGCGTCGCCGTCTCCATGATCCCCAACAAGGTGTTCGCCGTGTTCGCGATGCTGGTCCCCAACGGGAAGGGTGGACGTGACCTGCTCGTCGATCCCTCGGAGATCGCCAAGATCCTGTGCCCCCGTACCCCGTGCGTCGTGCTCCCGTGGTACGGGGAGTTCAGCGTCGCGGTGGACTGGGACGGCACCCCCGAGGCGCTCACCCCGGTGCTCGACCGCATCAACGCCGAGGTCCGCGCCGTCGAGAAGTGCGACCCGTGGGTCAAGACCATCTTCGGCGTCGAGGGGACGGGCGAGGGGTTGGTGTTCTACCCCGAGGGCGACACCTTCACGCCCGAGGCGTTCTACCTCCGCATGTTCAAGGCCAAGGGCGACGAGCACAAGACCGTCGCCCAGAAGGCCCCGGCCCAGATCGACCCCGAGGTGGTCAAGAACCTCGCGGACTTCGCCACCCTGGTGCTCACCCCGGCCCGCCTGGAACAGGGCGCGCTGGCCGTGAAGCCCGACGACGCGGCGATGGCCTACGACCTCAAGCGCATCGGGGCGTTCCTCGGGTGGGTCTCGAAGGACGTGGCGAAGGAGTGCGGCCCCGAGCTCGCCGCGTCGGGTCTCGACGCGAAGGCCGTGAGCAAGGCCGTCACCGAGCACGCCCGGAAGTGGTACATGGCGAAGGTCGCGGCAGAGTAGAGGTAGGGCGTAACAACTCCATGAATCCTCTCTCTCTGATTCGCTTGAAGAACGGCTCCGAGGAGCCCCACGTTCTCGTCGCTGCGGCCATGATCTCCCTCAAGAACCTCATCGGGGACGACCCCATCTCGTTCTACGAGCTCGTGATGAAGGCCCGCGACCCCAACCACAGGGTGTTCTCGCAGCACCAGATCAACGTGCTCACGGGGCTGTCCCTCATGGAGCCCAGTGGCAACCTCCACCAGTCCATCACCAACGTGGTGCTCTCCGCGGTGAGCGGTGAGGGCCTGGGGCTGTCCATCGGGGACCCGGTGGCCCGGTGAGCAACATCCAAGGCATCCAGGGTCTCGTGGCCCATCTCCTGACGAAGGCCATCGAGGGTCTCCCTCAGGGCTCCACCAAGGAAGAGCTCCGGGAAGCAGTCGAGACGGCCCTCAAGGGCGACCCTGACGTGGGTCCGTACGTGACCATCGAGAACGACGACTCCGAGGCTGGGTTCCGGGTCAGGATCGAGGTCAAGCTCGCACAGACCCCGACTCCGAAGACCGACATGACCCTCAACTGAGGCCCACCCAATGACGACCACCCCCAAGTCCCCCGGCGGGATCCTGTTCCAGACACAGCCTGTGACCATCGACCTGTGTGCCGCCGCACGGGAGGCCCACCTGGACGGACCCGTCGGGGTGCTCTGGAAGGAACCCAACCCGGGGGAGTTCTGGCGGCACTTCAAGGGCGGCATCTACCGCATCGTGTCTCTCGCGACGGTGGAGGCCACCGGGGAGCGCGTGGTGATCTACACCAGGGACACCAGGACGTGGAGCCGTCCCCTCTCCGAGTTCCTCGGGGACGTGTCTCGGGACGGCTACGTGGGACCCAGGTTCGTGCCCGCAGAGGTGCTCCACCAGCGGGAGCTCGAAGCCCTCCGTCGTGTGGTGCGAGCCATGGCCCGTGGTTCCATCGGGAAGACCGTGGACCCCACCAACCCGTCGGAGAAGCACTGGTGGGGAGCGTGCGGGTTCTTCCACGGAGCCACCCTCCCCGCGGTGCTCAAGGTCCTCGCGGACAACACCGAGGACCCCACCGAGCACCTCGAAGAACTGGCCGCGGTCGAAGCAGCCCTCAAGGACTCCCCCGATGGTCAGTGAACAAGAACTCAGCGCGGAGCTCAACAAGGCTCTGAACGCCCTGGGTCCCAACCCCACCCGGGAGCTACTCCGGTCCACCTGTGCAGAGGTGCTCACCCGCCACATGCTCAAGCCCGAGGTGGACGTACTGTCGGTGGACCCTGACGGGACCATCCACTACACCATCAAGTGGGCGTCAAGTGACCGTCAAGTGGACGTAGGAACCCCGTGAACCGCACCATCCCGCTCCCCCTCCTCCTGGTCGTGGTCTTCCTCCTGGGGATGGCATCACAGGCAATCAGCACCCCCTCATGTTTCGGGGACCGCAGCCAAGCCAATGCCCAGCGAGGTGCAGAAGTTTGGGTTCGCCAGCACCTTCTGACCCCCACCTGGACCGCCAGCGTCAACCATAACGCGCGGGTCCAGTGTCTCCCCATCACTCAAGGTGAGCAGTGGGCCGAGTGCCACATCGGGCCGGTAGACACGGCTGGTACCAGCTACGTGGTGGACTGCGACACCGCGGCCCGCAACAACATCGGATGCGTGTCGGGTCGGTAGACCAAGTACGAATCCTGTGTCCGTGGCTGTTCCGGGGGCGTAAGACCCTCACGGCAAGAAAATCACCCGTCGGTGACTTTTGCTGTTGACTCCCTCGTACACATCACCTAAGGTCCAGCCTCCATGTACCACTCTCCCACCAGCACTGGCGTTCGCGACCGCTTTACCAGCGGCCTCCTCGCTTCGTGCGTGGGAGTAGCTCAGTTGGTAGAGCACCGGATTGAAACCCCGGATGTCATCGGTTCAACCCCGATCTCCCACACCAACAAGCCCAAGCGGACCGCCGTGCCCAGCGCACGGCGACAAGTATCCGTTGCGGGCGTAGCTCAGTCGGTAGAGCAGGGGCCTCTTAAGCCCAAGGTCGTCGGTTCAACCCCGACCGCCCGCACCCTCAGACCCAGGCACACCTCCATGATTCGTTCATGCGGGCGTAGCTCAAGGGACAGAGCAGCGATTTCCTAAATCGACGGTTGCAGGTTCGATTCCTGCCGCCCGCACTCAGAGACACCTCAGAACACACAGGGACGACAATGGGCATCATCGACACCAACATGGACCGCATCACGACGAACCTCCGGTTCTCGTCGCGCCCGTCCAGTTCGGTGTCGCGATGCCCGTCATCCCGCCGCCGCAGTCCGCGCCCGTCCCCTACCTGCGAGTGACCTGACGGCCCTCCCTGGGGGCTTCGGTCACTCGTGATGGTAGGTGGGTCATCTGTGCGTAGCCTAGACGGTCAGGCACTTGGTTCGGGACCAAGACCACGGGAGTTCGAGTCTCCCCGCACAGACAGACCAGGGACACCAGCGTGTGGCGCAGCATGGTAGCGCGCGTGGTCGGGGACCACGAGGTCGCAGGTTCAAATCCTGCCACGCTGACTGAGCGGGTTTGTGGTTCTGGAAGGTCAAGCAAATGGGCGATTGCACTCCCTTGGAAAGGGAACGAGGATAACACCCTTGAGGGTTCGACCCCGCCCTCCTCCGCTGTACAGGTTCGACATTTCCCAGTAGCTCAGTTGGATCAGAGCGCGGCGCTACGGACGCCGAGGTCGGGGGTTCAAGTCCCCCCTGGGAAACCGTGTTCTTCTGGAAGATCAAGCCAATAGCTGGCGATGGCACCGGCCTCGAAAACCGGCGAGGAGAGATCCCTTGGTGGTTCGACCCCACCATCTTCCGCTCTTGCCCCCATAGTGAAGTGGATCATCACGCAGCCCTCCGAAGGCTGTAGCCCTGGTTCAAGTCCAGGTGGGGGTACCAACTCAGCAGGAGGTCTGTTGAGTGACAGTCGGAGTAGACAACTCAACCGGCGGGGGGGGAGCCGTTCCGATACCCCCACCCTCAGGGTGTAGCTCAGTTTGGTAGAGCGCCTGCTTTGGGAGCAGGATGTCGAGAGTTCAAATCCCTCCCCCCTGACCGTAGGACATGCACATGAGCGTCGAGTTCAGGATCTACCAAGTGATCGGGGTCTCGCTCCACACCCGGACCCTCTGGGACGTGTGTCGGTGCCAGTGTCACATCCACCCCTACACCGCCCATGAGGGGCGTCAGTGCTGTGAGACGTGCCCCCGCTGCAACTACCACATCGAGGACATGGAGAGTCACCAGACGTATTGCATTGGATAGGTACTTGGAGGCGTGGCCGAGTGGTCTATGGCGTCGGTCTTGAAAACCGAAGGGGGTCAAACCTCCGTGGGTTCAAATCCTACCGCCTCCGCTGTTTTACCTGGAAGGTAGGGCATTCTGGTCTGCCGAGCGGTTTGCTGAACCGTCGCACCTCACGGTGTAGCCCGTTCAAATCGGGCACCTTCCGCCAACTGTTGGTCAACCACATTGTGGATCAGGTCTAGGAACACCCTAGCCTTGGGTTCCTTGAAATGGACCATCCTACTACTGTCAATGATGCACAGGGAGATGCCTGCTTCCGCACAGGCTGCGAATTTCCTGTGGTCGTTGTTCTGGATGGATGCCAGCTTCTCAGCCCCGTAAATGGGCTCGTAGTGGAAGATCCCGTTGAGCTCGAACGCGAGCTTCAACTCAGGGAAGTAGAAGTCGAGCTCACTGTTGATGGCGGTCTTGTCATTCGGTAGCAGGGTGAGGCTGGGGTAGAGCTCACGAAGACGGGCCTCCAGCCACACTTCCAGCTTGGACCGTCGGGTGCCCACGGTTTTGTGGCTGTTGGCGTAGAGAGCCGAGCAGTGGTTGTTACAGAACATGTGCCCAGACTTGGAACCACGAGCTTCTTTCCTCATGCGGGTGACTGGGGTTCCACAGTGGCCACAGGGGCGCGTCACTCTCTGGCTTCGTCCCTCATCGTTGCATTTCTTGCTGCAATACGTGGACTTGCTCTTTGCCCTCCCTTGGGAGGCCATGTCTCGGGCTGATCTTTGGAAGGGGTTGCCGCAGTGGTCGCATGTGAGGGTGTGGGAGGCCATGCTATAGGGCGAGATAGGTTGGAAACCGGGTTTCGACTCCCTCTTCTTCCGCTACCCCCCCCACCTTGGCACCCGTCTCGGTTCACGCCCTATGGGGCGGCGGGGGTATGAACCACCATCGTGCCGTTGTCTTGTCCGTGGTCATGATGGCATGTGTTGGCAGCCATCAGGGGCAACCCACCTGTCCGACAGGGTCCCCCACGATGAGCCCTGTGGCCGACAGTGGCGTGTCTGCCACCCCGCCCGACACACGGCACCGGCACTGCCGCTGTCAATCGACCGGGCTTGATGGTGGGGTAGGCGAGGGTGGCGGGGAACCGTTGGTGGAGCCCGAGTTCACCTGCATCATCCCCCTCCTGGACCGTGCCCAGGTGGTGATGGACAGGTTGAGTGGGAGTCCCATGGATGTCCCCGTGGCACCTTCCACTGAGGGTGACGCGGGTGTGGTCGGACCCTCTCCGTAGCGGCCCTGTCCATGTAGGGTGCTCGCATGGGTACCGATCGCTTCATCTCCTTCTCCAAGGAACACCCCTGTCCGTCCATCGAGGACGTGGAGACCGCCCTCAAGTCCTACGTGACGGAGGCGGGGGTGGTGACCCGCCACGACCCCACCCTGGTGAGTGTCAAGCTGGTGGGGAGGAGCTCCATCATTGCGTCGGCGTTCCCCGGCAACGAGTGGCTCAACGGTCTGACCAAGAAGTCTCGGCTGAACCGTTCTGAGCGCCACATCGAGGTGAACATCACCGGGGGCCAGATGGACGTGATCACCCGACAGGGTGACGAGTTCACCCACGCTCTGGCCATGGGGTTCGTGGAGTTCGCGGTCCGGTACTGGCACGGGGTTGCCGAAGAGACGTGACCGCTGGGTAGCGTCGGGGATGACTCCCACCCTCTGGTTCGCTCTTGGTGCAGTTGTCGGTGCTGTTGCGGGCGCGGGAGCCTACGCCCTGTGGAAGTGGTGGGACGAGTTCCCCTCTTCGTCCGGTCCGTAGGTCCGTCGGGCGTAATACGCCTATGGCAAAGCAGTCACGCAGAGGTCAGGTCCGAGCCTGTGGTCACATCTGGTACCCCTGGACCGAAGGGGTCGCCACGATGGTGGGCGACAAGTTCGAGGTTGTGACGTGGCAGTTCGGGAGCATCCACCAGTCCAAGGTGTTCGTGATCTACCCGGGCTCGAAGGACCCGATGGACCGCGACCGCATCGGCGTGTGTCTCTCCCCGGGCAAGACCCGGAAGGAGGCCATGCAGCGGGGGCTGGACTGGGTGGCCGCGTACAAGGCACCGGACTCCCCGGACGAGCTCTTCCCGAAGCTGTTCCGGCGGTGGAAGACCATCTACCGCACGCGGGTGGACATCATCGACCACCTGTTCTTCGTCATCGGCAACGGGTACTCGTGGCTGGACGGGGCCATGGTCTCGACCTCCGACGACGATCGCAACGAGGAGAAGCCCAAGGTCCTCCCCCCGCCGGGCAGCCCCGAGTACCTGTCCGAGGAGTTCTTCAAGCTCTCCTCCAAGGAACAGCGGGTCATCACCGACGCCCACTACGACGCGGAGGAGGACGCCCTCGCCATCGGGCCGCTCCCGGACGACGGGTCGTTTCGGAATTTCTACCCGGTCTGCCAGTACAGCGCCATCCTCTGCATCCCGGACGACGTTCGCCCCGACTGGCTCGCGGTGGCCTACGAGGCCGCGCTCATGCTCCGGGACCGCCAGATGCCTGCCCCCGAGAAGAAGATCCACGGGCTGGTCGAGGGGCACGTCCAGGTGCTGGAGGCGACGGTGGACCAGCGTGAGCAGGCACGGTGCGAGGCGAACATCGCGTACGGGAAGCGCGTGGTGGAGGAGCTCGAAGCCAAGTACCCCCACCTCAAGGCAAATGTTCAGCCCTGACGATTTCTGTTGACGCTCCCGCCGCACTGGCGTAAGACACCCACTCCCATGTACCCCTCTGCCAACAGCAAGACCAAACAGATGCCGTCCCGGCGTCATGCGGTCGTAGCTCAACCGGCAGAGCAGCGGGCTTTTACCCCGAGGGTTGGGGGTTCAACTCCCTCCGGCCGCACCATGATCACCACTGTATTCAATCCCCACGCTGTCGTGCGACCCGCCGTGACTAGCTCACGGCGACAAGTCTCCACGCGCGGGCATAGCTCAGTGGTAGAGCATCCGGCCTACACCCGGACTGTCGGGGGTTCAAATCCCTCTGCCCGTACCAGCACCATGAACACTCAGACCACCAACGTCCACCTGGAGCTATTGCAGCTTACCAGTGCCGGGACGGCGGTCTGCGTGCTCGCGTAGACCGTTCCAACCCGGAAGCAGAGCCGAAGGTCCCAACCTTCGATGGTCTCCTGCGTCCGTGTACGCTAACTGGCAGCGCGGCTTGCCTCAGAAGCAAGTGGTTGGTGGTTCAACTCCACTCACGGACACCCCTCCAAGGATGGCGGAACTGGCATACGCACACGGTTGAGGGCCGTGGCCCCGAAAGGGGATAGGGGTTCAAATCCCCTTCCTTGGACCAATCGGTAGACTCACTATGGGGCACACGTAGTATGACTACCAAGTACACCCGCGAGGTTCTTGAACCTCTGGTCAAGTCCAGCACCAGCGTGACTCAGGTCATGAGGGGGCTAGGGTTGAAGCTAGCTGGTGGAAACCACTCCCACATCTCCAGGGTCATCACCGAGTTCGGCCTAGACACGTCTCACTTCAAGGGCCAAGGCTACCTTCGAGGGACACGGAGCCCATGGAGGACTTCGTGGGAAGGTGTTCTGGTCAACGACCCCTACAATGGGAGGAGGGACTCCCCCTCCAGACTGCGGAGGGCTCTGATCGAGTCGGGTGTCCCGTATGTCTGCAAGGAGTGCGGACAGGTCCCCGAGTGGAACGGGAAGCCTCTCTGTCTCCAGGTGGACCACATCGACGGGAATCCGGTCAACAACGTGAGGGAGAACCTCAGGTTCATCTGTCCCAACTGCCACACCCAGACGGACAACTTTGGCCGTCTGAACTCCAAGGTGCCTCGCAAAGTCAGTGTCCCCCGTGGCCCTCACCGGGGTCCGAGACCGGGCCGTCGGAAGGTGGACTATGACGCGGTACGTTTGCGGTACGCGGAGGTGGGCAACGCCACCAAGGTAGGGGAGGAGTTTGGGGTCTCGGGTGGGATGGTCAGGAAAATCGTTCGTTCGGCGGTGTGATGCAACTGGCAGACATCAGGTACTCAAAATACCTGTCCTGAGGGTTCAACTCCCTTCACCGCTACCAGGGCGTAATACTCCCATGACAACACTCAACGAGGGCGAGACCCTCCAGGTTCCCGGGTCAGGTTCTGCGGTTCACACCATCAAGCGCAGCGGTGGGGTGTACTCGTGTTCGTGCCCGGCGTGGCGCAACCAGTCCCTCCCCCCGGACGTTCGGAACTGCAAACATCTGGTGAAGGTCGGGCTGACCAACACCCCGGCCACCGCCGCCCAGGTGACCCTGACCCAGGCTCCCGCGGCGGACCCCGGCACTCCCAAGGAGCCGCCGGTCCTTCTCGCCCACTCGTGGGACACGGCTCAGGACCTCACCGGCTGGTGGATGTCCGAGAAGTTCGACGGCGTGCGGTGCTGGTGGGAGGGCGACCGTTTCCTCTCGCGCCTCGGGAACGAGTTCCACGCCCCGAAGTGGTTCACCGAGAACCTCCCCAAGATCACCCTCGACGGCGAGCTCTGGATGGGCCGCAAGCTCTTCCAACAGACCGTGGGGGCGGTCAGGAAGCTCAACCCCGTGGACGCCGAGTGGCAGAAGCTCAAGTTCATGGTGTTCGATGCCCCGGCCCACCCCGTGGGGTTCGAGGACCGCGTGGCGCACCTCAGGGTCATCCTCGTGGGGGTCCCCTACGTGGAGGTGGTCGATCACGTCCCCTGCAAGGGCATCGACCACATCAAGGGCTCCCTCGCGTGGGTCACGTCCCAGGGCGGTGAGGGGCTCATGCTCCGACAGCCCGGCTCCAAGTACGAGGCGGGTCGGTCGAACTCCCTCCTCAAGGTCAAGGAGTTCTTCGACGCGGAGGGCACCGTGGTCGGGTACGAGCCCGGCAAGGGCAAGCACAAGGGCCGCGTGGGTGCGCTCCTCATGATGACGGACTCGGGCGAGCCGTTCAGCGTCGGGACGGGGCTGTCCGACCGTGAGCGGGAGAAGCCCCCGAGCGTGGGGTCCAGGGTGACCTACCGCTACCAGGAGCTCACGGTGGACAACAAGCCCCGCTTCCCCGTGTTCGTGTCGGCCCGCGATTACGAGTGACCAAGGGGTCCGTCGGGCGTAATACAAACATGGACGCCACGAAGAAGACCCTCCAGCACAAGCTCACCGACGACCTCATCTCCAAGTCCCTGGAGGTCGCGGGGAAGATCCGCGACCAGGAGCTCGCCCTGAAGGCCCTCCGCGAGACTCTCGACGGTCGCTGGGATGACGACCGTGGGTGCTCCGATCCTCAGGGCATCGACATGGAGGTGGCGGACACCGAGAAGGCCCTCGCCCGTCTGCGGAAGGACTTCGCCCAGGAGGAGGCTCGGTTCAAGGGTCGGCTCGTGCAACTCCTTCAGACGCAGGCCGAGACCCAGACCCGCATCGCGGAGGGGGAGCGCGCCCTCGCACAGCACCACCGCGACTACGCGGACATCCTCACGTCGGCCCTCAAGAGTTTCCCCGTCTGAGACGGGCGTAGGGACCAACCATGCACCTCGTAGCAACCTTCCGGCACAACCTCTCCACCCGAGAGACGGCAGAGCGCGTCCGTGAGCTCTGCCGGGGTGGGGAGGAGCTCCTCGAACGCGCCAAGCTCCGTCCGCAGGACGAGAAGTGGTGGACCGAGGCCACGAACCACATCGCAAGCCTCATGATCGAGGACTGCGAGATCCGGGAGGCCAGCGACGCCACCCTTGCGGCCCGCATCCCCGAGTCGGCCTACCGGACGTGCTACTCGCAGCGGGACAAGGACAAGGTCACCGTCGAGCACATCAACCGGATGCGGAAGGGTGCTGCATGGGTGCTCACCGTCGGGTACCTCATCCGGGACACCGAGCGCATCTACCTGGAGGGCATCGCCCTCGGGGACGCGGCCATCCGAGCCCGTGCGGGCCTCCGGGCGTTCGCCTGGGTGATTGCCCAGGAGACCGGGCTCTACAAGGTCCTCCCCGACCACGGTGAGGAGTCCCACGAGACCGAGACCAGTTCCGAGACCCCGTAGCAGCAACAGTTCAGACCAAGGGAAGAGAGTCCCAGCACCATGCAAGTCGTCTACGCGACCGAGAAGCCCCCGGCGCAGTTCACCAAGTCCATCTTCCTCGCGGGTCCGTCCCCCCGCAACCCCGACCAGCCCAACTGGCGTCCCGAGGCCCTCGCGGCGCTCGAAGCCATGGGCTACGACGGCGTGGTGTTCGTCCCCCTCCCCCGAGAGGGCGACTGGAGCCACGGGTACGACGCTCAGGTCGAGTGGGAGCTCACCTACCTGAACATGGCCGACGTGGTGCTGTTCTGGGTGCCCCGGTCGAAGGACCTCCCGGCCATGACCACCAACGTCGAGTTCGGGTCGTTCTACGACACCGGCAAGGCCATCCTGGGCTACCCCAAGGAGGCCACCCAGATGCGCTACCTCGACCACCTCGCCAAGACCGAGAGCGTCACGGTGTGCGGCACCCTGGAGGACACCCTCCGCGCCGCGGTCACCCGCCTCGGGACGGGAGCCCTCCGCGTGGGCGGCGAGCGCGACGTGCCCCTGCACATCTGGAAGCTCCAGCACTTCCAGGGCTGGTTCAAGGCCCAGAAGGCGGCGGGCAACCGCCTCGACGGAGCCCGGCTCCTGTGGTCGTTCCGGGTCGGCCCCGCCAAGGGGTTCACGTTCGCGTTCGTGCTCCGGGTGGACGTTCACATCGAGAGCGAGGGCCGCAACAAGACCAACGAGTTCATCTTCGCCCGCCCCGACATCTCCACCGTCGTGGCGTACCGCAAGCGCGCGGTGCTGGCCGACACCGACATCGTGCTCATCCGGGAGTTCCGCAGCCCCGCCCGCACGGCCGACGGCTTCATCCGTGAGGTGCCCGGCGGGTCCTCGTGGAAGCCCGGCGAGGACCCCTTCGTGACCGCGGCACACGAGCTCTCCGAGGAGACCGGGTTCAGCGTGGACCCAGCGCGCCTCCGCAAGATCGGGGCGCGGCAACTCTGCGGGACGCTCTCCGTCCATCAGGCCCACGTCTTCGCCTGCGAGGTGACCGCGGAGGAGCTCATCGCTCTGCGGAAGCAGCAGGAGGACGGGACGGTTTTCGGTGTTGCCGAGGACACCGAGCGCACCTACATCGAAGTGCAGCGCCTCGGGGACCTGATCGCGTCGGCGTCCAACGCCCTGGACTGGTCCATGCTGGGCATGATCCTCACCGCGGTGACCTCGGAAGAGTAGGCACCGGGGCGTTTCAGAGACCAGGGGGCGTAAGCCCCTGTGACCGCTCACCGGGAACAAGGTCCCGGTGAGCAAGACCCAACGAGAGAGACAGCACATGAAGATCCATCTGGTAGTGATCGACCCGCAGAACGACTTCAGCACCCCGCAGGGCTCCCTGTTCGTCCAGGGGGCGGACCAGGACATGAGCCGCCTCGCGCTCATGGTGAAGCGCCTGGGCCGCAAGATCGACGACATCCACATCACCATGGACAGCCACCGCAAGGTGGACATCAGCCACCCGATGTGGTGGAAGGACAGCGCGGGCAAGCACCCCGCCCCGTTCACGATGATCACGGCCGACGACGTGGACGCGGGCCGCTGGACGACCACCCAGCCCAGCGCGTTCACCCGGTCGCTCAAGTACCTCCGCGCCCTCGCAGCGGGCAAGCGGTACCCGCACGTCATCTGGCCCGAGCACTGCATCATCGGTGACGTGGGCCACAACGTCCACAAGGACGTGGCCGAGGCCGTCCACGAGTGGGAGCAGTCCCGCTACGCGATGGCGGACTTCGTGACCAAGGGCTCGAACCCCTGGACCGAGCACTTCAGCGCCGTCCAGGCTGAGGTCCCCGACCCGACCGACCCGAGCACCCAGGTGAACACCCGCTTCATCCAGACGCTGGAGCAGGCCGACATCATCCTCCTGGCGGGCGAGGCCCTCTCCCACTGCGTCGCCAACACCATGCGCGACATCGCCAAGAACTTCAGCGATCCGCGCTTCGTCGAGAAGGTGACCATCCTCACGGACGCCTCCTCCAACGTCACCGGCTTCGACACCTTCGGCGCGGACTTCCTCCGGGACCTCACGGCCATGGGGATGAAGACCAGCACCACCACCACGGTGCTGGCGTAAGCCTCACCGGGACCCTCACGGAAAGCACAAGCACATGCCGATCATGGATGACAGTGGGATGGAACAGCACGCCCTCGGGGGCACCGGCTTCGGGTTCAGCGCCAAGCGCATCGGGGATCTCGGGGCCACCGAGTACACCCTGGTGACGGTGGCCGCGGACGCCACGGGGTCGGTTCACGGGTTCCAGGACAAGATCGAGAACGCCATCAAGGCGGTGGTCCTCGCGTGCCGCAAGAGCCCGCGGGCCGACAACCTCATGCTCCGTCTGGTGACCTTCAACACCAGCGTGGGCGTCCACGAGGTCCACGGCTTCAAGCCGCTGGCCGAGTGCAACACCGACGCCTACACGGGCAGCGTCCAGCCCGGCGGCGCGACGAACCTCTACGACGCGGCCTTCAGCGCGGCGGGGAGCATCAACCAGTACGGGCGTGACCTGACCAAGCAGGACTTCGCCTGCAACGGCATCTTCATCGTCATCACGGACGGCGAGGACAACGCCTCGAAGACCACGCCCGCGATGCTCAAGGACGAGATCGCCAAGGGCGTGACCGGCGAGTCCCTGGAGTCGGTGGTGTCCATCCTCGTGGGCGTCAACGTCGCGAGCCCCACGATGTCCCGGCTCCTCCAGGCGTTCCAGGCCGACGCGGGGTTCACCCAGTACGTCGAGGTGGACAACGCCACGGACGCGAAGCTCGCCAAGCTCGCGGACTTCGTGAGCCGCAGTGTGTCCAGTCAATCGCAGGCGCTGGGCAGTGGCGGGCCCAGCAAGGCCCTCACCTTCTGAGCGGGGTCTGACATGGAAGCGGACGCCTACTTCGCAATGGGGAAGTCCCACACGGTGTGTCAGGACTACGCCGGGGTGAAGGGGACAGGGGTGGGTGTCCGCGTAGCCGTCTCCGACGGGTGCTCATCGAGCCCCGACACGGACTTCGGTTCGCGGTTCCTGGTCAAGGCCACCCTCGGGTCCCCTGCCTTCTCCCTCCCCACCGCCCCGTACATCGCCGCCCTCGCCAATGAGGGGGCGATGGCCGTGGACCTCCCCACGTCGTGCCTCGACGCCACCCTCCTGGTGGCGCATGTGGACGCGGTGGGGGAGGACTCCCTGGACGTGACCGTCTATGGGGATGGGGTCATCGACATCGAGTTCAAGAACGGGGACCGGAGCACGTTCTCCATCGAGTTCGAGAAGGAGGCCCCCGCCTACCCGAGCTACTTCCTCCGTCCCGACGACATGGCCCTGTACCTGGAGAAGTACGGGCGTCGCACGGTGACCGTCAACGTCACGCCCACGGACCGGGACCCGTTCACCAACGTGGTCGAAGGCCGAGTCACCCGCGACGCCTACGGTTACAAGCAGAGGTTCCCGTGGAGCACGGTGCGTCGGGTGACCCTGTGCTCCGACGGGGTGCGGTCGTTCCGTCGGGTGGTCACTCCGGGGGTGTTCCAGAGCGTGCCCCTCGCGGACGTGCTGGCCCAGGTCACCACCATCCACAGCACGACGGGGTCCTTCATGGTCCGCCGGATGCGCCGGTTCCTCTACGACTTCTGCCCCAAGAACGGATGGTTCCACGACGACGACGTGGGCGTGGCGACCATCATCAACACGGACAAGTGACATGGACGACGAGATGAAGTTCTGGCCCTGGGCGATGCTCAGGAACACCGCGACCGGGCGATGGCACCCCATCCTGTTCAGGCCCGCACCGGCCCCCAGCGGGGACATGCAAGGGTTCGAGCGGTACCGCTCCAAGGGGCACCACACCGAGGGGTTCGAGACGGAGCCCGAGGCGAAGGCCAGCATCGACGAGCACATCGCGGCGAACCGCGGGTGGTGGTCGGAGGTGACCTGGGAGTGGGACGGCGAAGGGGTGCCCGCCATGACCGAGTGGTTCAGGCTCCCGACCGCCACCGAGGTGGCCAAGTGAGCGAGGACAAGCTCGCCCTGTTCGACATGGACGGGACCCTCGCGGACTACGAGGGTCGGCTCCGGGCGGACCTTCTCCGTCTGGCCGCACCCGGCGAGCCCGCCCCGAAGCTCCACTGGGACGACGGCGAGCCGTGGATCGACGCCCGGATGGCCCTCATCAAGTCCCAGCCCGGCTGGTGGCTGGGGCTGGATCGTTTGGCCAGCGGGTTCCTGGTGATGGACCTCGTTCGGGAGGTGGGGTTCAGCGTTCACGTTCTGACCAAGGGGCCTCGGAGAACTGCCGTGGCGTGGAGCGAGAAGCTCCTGTGGTGCCAACGGCACATCCACGCCGACGTGGACATCACCATCACCCAGGACAAGGGGATGGTCTACGGGCGGGTCCTGGTGGACGACTACCCGCAGTACATGGAGCGGTGGCTCAAGAACCGGCCTCGGGGGTTGGGTCTCATGCCCGAGACCGAGTACAACCTGGGCTACAACCACCCCAACGTCATCAAGTATCCGGCCAGCCTCCAGGCGGGGGACCCCAAGCACCTCCAGATCCGCGCCGCCCTGGTCTCCGCGTTCAACCGCTGAGAGGTAGCCTCAAGTTCTCCGTCGGGCGTAATACGCCTAGACCCTTTCGATTCCACTGCACACCCACAAGCGAGAGTTGTTAGGGGTTGGACTGCCCAAACGGTGCGGTCAATCCCACGGATTCCCGTTGATTTCGCTAAACAGACCCCGGCGAGCGTTGTTAGGGGTTGGAAGACAACCAAGGGCCATTGAGGCCCGGAAGGAACCTCATGCAACTCTTCGGTGAATCTGTCTCGGGCATCGGCACCAGCCTCTACGCCATGGAGCTCGGTCTGACGTTCGACATCGGCGGTGGCCAGCCCAAGATGGCCCCCACGGCCAACACGGTGTGCATCACGCACGGGCACATGGACCACATCGGTCAGGCCGCGTACCTCGCGAGCATCCGGGAGCTCAGTGGGCTGACGCCCCCGCACTTCATCCTCCCGGCATGGCTCGAAGCGCCTTTCAAGGCGCTGTTCGCGGCCCACCAGGGGCTGGACGGTGGGTACGAGATCCCCCATAAGGTCACCCTCATCAACGTCGGGGAGAAGGTCCCCCTCGGACGGGGTCTCACGCTGGAGGCGTTCCGGGCGACGCATCGCATCCCGGCCCTGACCTACGGGGTGTGGCGGGACGTGAAGAAGCTCAAGCCCGAGTACGTCGGGACGCCCGGTGTCGAGCTCGGTGCCCTCCGCAAGTCGGGTGTCGTCATCGACGACGTGACCCCTACCCTGGTGTTCGCGTTCAGCGGCGACACCACGGCGGACGTGTTCGACAACAACCCGATCCTCTACACGGCCAAGACGCTGGCCATGGAGGTGACGTTTTTCGGGGACTACAAGCCCGAGGACGCCCGGAAGTGGGGTCACGTCCACGTCCAGCAGGTCATCGAGCGGGCGGACAAGTTCCAGAACGATGAGATCATCTTCACCCACCCGTCGGCCCGCTACGACGCCACCATGAAGGCGGCGGCGCTCGCCACCATCCCCGACAACCTCCGCGACCGTTGCCGGTGGCTGTGATGATCCAGGCTTCGGTCATCGGGGATGGGTGGCGACGGCGCTACCTCCTGATGCTCCACGCTTGGTGCCACGGCTCACTGGAACCCGTTGATGCGAGGAACAACGACATCGGGTTCCGTACGTTCAGACCAGCCAGGACACCCCTGAGGAATGCGAAGTTGACATGAAGGTTCAAGTACAGGGCGGCGGGAAGGTCAACCTCACACAGCGGGAGTTCCTCGCGGAGGGTGGCGAGGGAAAGGTGTTCGTCTCGGGGGGCACCGCGTACAAGATCTACGCGGACCCCTCGAAGATGATCCCCGAGGGGAAGATCGCGGAGCTCGCTGCCATCACCGACCCCAGGGTCATCCGGCCCGAGAAACTCGTGTACGACGAGAAGGGCAAGGTGGTCGGGTTCACTTCCAGGTTCGTCCAGAGTGGTGGCGTGCTCTGTCAGGTGTTCACCAAGGGGTTCCGCGACCGCGAGAACATCTCCCCGACGGACATGGGCGCGCTGGTGCTCAAGCTCCGCTCCCTGGTGGCGAACGTCCACGCGGCGCGGGTCCTCCTGGTGGACCTGAACGAGATGAACTTCCTCCTCGACCCCGCGTTGAAGGACGTGCTGGCCATCGACACGGCGAGCTACCAGACGCCCCACTACCCGGCCACGGCCCTCATGGAGTCCGTCCGGGACCGCCACGCGAAGCCCCTGCACTTCACGGAGCTCACCGACTGGTTCGCCTTCGCCGTGGTCACGTTCCGCATGTTCGTGGGCATCCACCCGTACAAGGGCACCCACCCCACGGTGAAGGACCTGGACGAACGGATGATGGCCAACCTCTCCGTCCTCAACAAGGACGTGAAGGTCCCCCCGGCGTGCTACCCGTTCACGAACATCCCCCCGGCGTTCCTCCACTGGTACCGGGAGGTGTTCGAGGGCGGCAAGCGTCTCCCCCCACCGACCGGCTTCGGCGGCATGACGGTGATCCCCGTGGCGATGGTCGCCACGATGACTGCCACGGCGGGGCTCAACATCGTGGAGCTCGGGGTGTTCGACGCGGACATCGTCGGGGTGTGGGAGCGGTTCGGCCACATCGTGGTGGTGACCACCCAGTCCATCTACCTGGACGGTCGCCGGTCGGGTGATGCCCACAAGGGCACCCGCGGTGTCGGGTTCACCAAGAGCGGTCACCCCGTCATTGCATCCCTGGACGGTGATGTCCCGGCGCTGTTCGACGCCACGTCCCGGACGGCGGTAGGTGTCGGGCTGGTGGGGGACAGCCTCATGTCCTACGACGGACGGCTGTACCTCAAGAACCTGGACAAGATCGTCCACGTCAACCTCACGGAGATGGGGAGCGCCTCCCAGGTGGTGGCCACCTCCGAGGTAGCCGTGAACGTCCTCGAACACGCCACCAAGCTGTTCGACGGCGTGGTGGTACAGAACCTTCTCGGGGCGACCTACGTGTCCGTGTTCCCGACCCATGGGGCGTCCCTCCAGTTCAGGGTCCCGGAGCTCGACCGGACCAAGATCGTGGACGCCAAGTACGACGGCGGGGTGTTGATGGTGCTCGCGGCCCGCAAGGGCACCTACGACCGCTACATCTTCCGGGTGAACGACGAGTCCGAGTACGACGTGCGAGTGGTGAAGGACGTGACGCCGTCGGGGCTGAACTTCATCACCCTGGAAGGCCCGTCCTTCTGCATCTGCCTCACGGAGGAGGCCAAGCTGGAGCTCTTCTCAGCCAAGAAGGGTTCGGCCAGCATCCGAGTGGTCGAGGACAAGGCCCTCCACGGCGGGATGCGCCTCTACAAGTCCGGTGGGAAGGTGGTGTTCACCACCGGCACCAAGCTGTACTCGCTGTCCCTCCGCTGACCTGCGGGAGTAATACACCCATGTACCAGCGCACCCGCACGTCCAAGTTCCTGACCGGGCTCCTGTACAGCCCCGTCTACCGGAAGGCCCACGGCATCGACCGGGTCACGTCCGACATCCAGCGGTACCTGTCGTCCGAGGACCTGGAGAAGAAGGTCACCGTGGCCATGCTCCACTACGTGGAAGACCCCAAGGGGCGGACCCACCTCGGGGTGACCGTCCTGCTCAACAGCGACTCCAACGCTCCGGGGTCCTGCATCCAAGGGGACATCACCCAAGGGGCCAACGTCGCCGCGGCGATGTGCGCCAAGCTCAAGCTGGTGTTGTTCTCGACCGTCCCCGTCCAGTACACGACCAACCTGTCCGGGCTCCACGTCACTTCCAAGGGGGTGGCGAACCTCGGGTGAGCGTAATACAAACATGAGTGAGCGTACCTGGACCATCGAGATGATGTGGGACTGTTCCCACTGCGGCAAGCGCAACCCCGGCATGAAGGGCAGCGAGCGCGAGAGCCTCAAGTGCTCCAACTGCGGTGGCGAGAAGACCAACGAGCCGTGGGTGATGCCCGACTCCCCGGCGACCGCGCCCCACCTCGCTGGCGTGTACGACCGCCGCGCCCGTGCGGGTGCGAACTGGGCGTGCTCCTTCTGCAAGGGCGAGAGCCGTCAGGGCCACACCACCTGTGAGGTGTGCGGGGCACCCCGGTACGCGGAGACCTTCACCGACCCCAAGCCCGTGGCGACCCCGAAGCTCACGCCCGTCCCGGAGCCCACCGCCCCGGTGAAGGCCCCGGAGCCCACCGTGGTCGCCCCCCAGGCACCCAAGGCTGAGTCCCTGGTGGAGGCTCTCTCGGACCTCCACGTCAAGTCTCCCGTCGAGGGTGGGTACCGGACCACGGCGTACACGGCTCCGACGCGGCGCCCCGACCCCATCGAGGAGGACGACGACGACAAGGTCCAGTCGTGGGTCTCCACCATCGACACGGAGATGGTGTTCAAGGTCATCCTCGGGGTGGGTGGCGCGGTGCTCTTCGTGTGGTTGATGGTGTGGCTGTTCACGCCCAACACCACCGTCACCAACGTGGACTCCATGACGTGGAGCCGGGAGAGGGTCCTCCAGGAGCGCCACAGCTACGAGGGCGAGGGCTGGCGCTCCGATGCCCCCGGTGGGGTGTACTCGTGGGACCACTGCGAGACCCGGCAGAACGGGACCGAAAACTGCCACCCCCACGACTGCAACTGCCGGGACGTGTCGTACGAGTGCAACTGCTCTGGCGGCAACTCGTACGAGTGCAACTGCACCACCAGCAACAACTGTTCGACCTCGTGCTCTTCCAACGGCAACGGGTCGGCCACTTGTAGCGAGCGGTGTTCGCCGTCGCGCTCATGCTCGACATGCACCACCCCTCGGGTGTGCTCGACGTGCTCTCGCCGGGAGTGCAGCACTTGTTACGACCAGTGCCCGGTGTACGCCGAGTGGTGTTCGTACCACTACTATCAGTGGGACCAGCTTTCGCAGGCAAGGACGGCGGGACGTGGGCATGGAGCCGTGTGGCCCGACCTCGATGTCCGGGGTCCCAACCAGCGCATCCTGAACAGCGAGGAGTACACGGTGCGGTTCACCGACATGCACTCCGACCGCACCTGGAACAAGACCTACTCGTTCAGCGCCTACGAACGGTTCAACATCGGCCAGCACTGGAACACCGAGTGGACCCGTGCGGGTGGGTTCACCCTCCTCGGCATCGCCCGATAGAGCTCTCCTCGCCCCGGTAGGGTGGGGCCATGATCACCCTCCCCGAACAGGCCAACCTCCGTCACGACCTCCTCACCGCCGCCCGAGACCAGCTTCACATCCAGTGGGAGAAGCGGTGCGACGTGGAGTTCACCACCGCGGACCACGACGGTCGCGCTCCGGTGCTGCCCGAGCCCCCCACCATCGAAGCCATCCTGGAGCTCGCGGAGACCTTCGTCACCTTCGTGACCAAGGCCTGACAGCCGGTCTGCGTCTGGTGGAGACCCTCTGCCCTACCTGCCCTGGCCCCATGAAATGGCCTGTTGGTGGGGTCTGTAACCGTTGCTACCTCCGCAATCGGTACAAGAAGATGCCTCCCGCACAGTGCCACCCTGAACGAAGGGAGCATTGTGCGGGTCTGTGTCGATCTTGCTACCGAGAGGGTGGTCGAGCCACACGAGCAATCTGTCACCCCGACAGGCTCCAGGCTGCACACGGGCTGTGTACCAAGTGCTACAACGACCTTCCCGAGAGCAAGGCACGTAACGTCAGAACACGCCGTCTCCGCAAATACAACCTGACGCAGGCCGCATACGATGCACTTCTTGCTGGACAGGGGTGGGTATGTGCCATCTGCGGTGGGGAGCCGACTGCGGTGGACCACAACCATCAGACGGGTACTGTGCGGGGTCTTCTTTGCCACCCATGCAACACTGGACTCGGGCATTTCCGAGACAATCCTGAGTTGCTGGAGCGCGCAGTGATGTATCTCCGTGAGGGAAATTCAGATGGAACGTAAAGGTTCATGGCTCCAAACTTTCACGGGGGTGGCGTTCTGGCCCATGGACCCAAGGGCGGACGAGGTGTACCTGGAGGACATCGCACACGCCCTCGCCCTCATGAACCGTTTCGCCGGTCACACCCGGGTCCCCTACAGCGTGGGGGAGCACTCGCTCCGGGTGTCTGACGAGGTGTTCATCAGGACGGGGGACATGGTCCTTGCGTTCTGTGGGCTCCTTCACGACGGGAGCGAAGCGTACTGCGTCGATGTCCCCACTCCCCTGAAGCCCTACCTGAAGGGCTACAAGGAGATCGAGGCCAAGGTGATGGAGGCGATCCGGGAGAGGTTCAACCTCCCCCAGGAGTTCTGGCACCACCCCGAGGTCAAGCGGGCCGACAGGGTGCTCCTGTTGACCGAGGCGCGGGACCTCCTGGGGCGTCCCCCGGCTGCATGGGGTGAGGGAGACCCCGATGTGCGGGCACAGAGCGACGTGCTGGTCCCTCTCGACTGGACCGTGGTGGAGGCCCGATTCCTTCGTCAGGCCCACTACCTGTTGTCGGCCATCGGTGGCACCATCACCGTGACCGACGCCAACACCGGACGTGTGGTCTGACATGACTGCTCTCGACGCGAGTTCTGGCCCCCTGGTCATCTACCACGGGCACTGCATGGACGGAGCCTGTGCGGCTTGGGTCGCCCTCCATGCCTTGGGTGGTGTGGGGGTGCAACTGCACTCCGCGACGTACGGCGAGCCTCCTCCCGACGTGACCGGGCGGGATGTCACCATCGTGGACTTCTCGTACAAGCGCGCCGTGCTCATCGAGATGGCCCGCGTGGCGAAGTCCCTCCGGGTCCTGGACCACCACAGGACCGCCCAGGAGGATCTCGCGGGTCTCTCGTTCTGCACGTTCGACATGGAACGTAGCGGGGCGGGTCTCGCGTGGGACGAACTGGTGGGTGGCCCGCGTCCGTGGCTGGTGGACTACATCGAGGACCGGGACCTGTGGAGGTTCAAGCTCCCGGACTCCGAGGTGGTGAACTCGTACATCCAGATCGCGGGCTACGACCTGGACGCGATGGCCCAGGTCGCCCTGGACGGTCTGGACAACGCTCTGGCCAAGGGCCGTGTGGCGATGGCGGTCCGTCGGTCGTACATCGACTCCGTCAAGGACAACACCATCCTCGCCAAGCTCGCCCCCGACCTTCCCCTGGTACCAAGCGTCAACGTCCCGTTCTGGTGCGTCTCCGAGGTGGTCGGAGAACTGTGCGAGGGACACCCGTTCGCGTTCGGGTGGCACATCTCGAACACGGGGCGGGCCGTGTATTCCCTGCGTTCCCGCGGGGACTTCGACGTGTCTGCCCTCGCCAAGCGGTGGGGTGGTGGGGGCCACAAGAACTCGGCGGGGTTCAATGCGCCGGTCCCCGTTCACTTTTCTGTTGATAGTTCTCCCACCTGAGCGTAAGACCCTCCACACGAAGGGCCTGTAGCTCAACTGGGAGAGCGCCTGCTTTGCAAGCAGGATGTTGCTGGTTCAAGTCCAGTCAGGTCCACCGGGCGAGGTCGGGGTTCCACACCCCGAGGGTGTCTAGCTAACACCACTTTCACTTGGACGTAAGGGGTAGCTCCCCCGAGATCCCTTTGACTGCCCTCCCCGACCAATCGCAAAGTAGCTCAGTTGGTAGAGTACGGGAATCATAATCCTGGTGTCGCAGGTT
>ERZ724522.11-NODE-11-length-104706-cov-9.632846_pt1 | contig 104706 bp, 107 predicted proteins | sample MGYA00376055_ERZ724522 | MGnify/ENA primary metagenome ERZ724522 (study PRJEB28724, sample SAMN07190884) | wastewater metagenome | isolation source: effluent of sewage treatment plant in Hong Hong | place: Hong Kong | collected 2016-03-17 ... | reverse complement strand
ACTATGCTTCATTAGCAAAAATGTATTTTATATCTCCTAATGGAAAAGTAATTGATGAAGTTAGAGAACTGTTTAATGATAAAGGATTCGATATTGAAACATTTAATAATCAACATTTTATTAGAACTGAAAAAGGAATAATAAATTTATAAATTAAAAAAAAAATAGATATATATAATCCTTACGAATAGAGAAACATTCCGTTGCTCTACTTGGAGGTTATATGAAAGCTTTTAAAATTGTAGGAAATTTAATGGCCATTTGGTTAACTATGCTGGGTGTGTTAGCGGTAGCAGCTGTATTTGTAATCATGATTGCTTTACTGATTAGATTTAAAATATTGGCTGCGATTGGAATTATGTTTATCGCATTAATCTATTTGACAGTAAAAATGTCTGGAGATGATTCTAGTGAAAGCGAAGCAAGGTCTCCTAAGAAGTATATGAGAATGAAAACTCCAGACGGAGAAGAAGTTCTTGTTTTAATTGAAGAAGAAAATAACGAGGGGTAATCCCTCGTTATTTTTTTTTTATTGTATTTATTTATAAGAATATATTATTAAATAGAAAACATCTATAAAAGAGATTTAAATGAAATGGCTAAAGTGTTATTTGCATCAGCTAAAATTACATATAAACAACTAGGTATCTATTTTAGAAACTTTAGATTTAATAATAATCTAACACAAAAAGAATTTGCTAATCATTTAAATAGTAATCAAACTTATGTTTCTAAATTAGAACATGGTTCAGCGCCATTATATCGAGAGTTCTACGATAAACTATGTAATCGATATTATATTTCTGATGAGGATAAATTAATGCTTTCTAATTATGTTGTTGATGCTAAAGAAAGAAAAATAAATCCAGCAAAAACTAATCTAGGAGATCACGTTAAAAAGATTAGAGAAAAAATGGATTATCCAGCTTATAATTTATCTTTAATGATAAGCGAAGATCCTTGTTTAATTGGAGCCATTGAGTCTCACAATCAACCATTTAAAGAAGATGAATTAAATAAGTTTATTTCTACATTAAATCTTAGTGAAATAGAAATAGATACGTTATCCGTTTTAAATGATAACTTTGAAATTCAAATTAAACCAAATAGAGAATTTACTACAAAGGAAAAATTGTTAGCTAGAATTATTTCTGGTGGTAAATTTAAAAATTCATTGGAACGTAGAAAATATATCTACGAACTAAGAGAACAATATAAGGGTGCTGCATGAATTATCTGGAATTAAAAAACAGATTAATTTATTTAAATAATAAATATCACAATGAATCAATATCCGAAGTTACAGATTCCGAATATGATAAATTGTTAGTAAAGTTAAAGAAGATGGAAAAGCTACAAGGCTTCGCTGATCCGGATTCTCCTACTCAAGTTATTGGTTCTGAAATTAAACACGGTAGAAAAGTTAAACATTCTGAAAAGATGTATAGCCTTGATAACGTATTTAGTAATAATGAATTAAATCTATTCTTTAATAAATATCCAGATGAAACTTATTGTTGCGAAGCTAAGATAGACGGTATGTCTGGAAATCTTACTTATAAGAATGGTAAGTTAGTAGTTGCTGCAACAAGAGGAGATGGTTTCGTAGGAGAAAACATTACTGAAAATGTTTTAGCTATTAGTAATATTCCTAAAGAACTAACGTTTGAATATAAATCTAAATATTCTTTTGATTTAATTGAAGTCAGAGGAGAATTTGTTATTCATAAAAAGGATTTTGAAGACATTAATAAGAAACGCATAGAAAACAATCTAGAACCGTTTAAGAATGCGAGAAACTTAGTGTCTGGTACCATGAGAGGGTTAAACTCAAAAGACGTTATAGAGCGTTGTGTTAAGTTTTACGCATATGGAACAACTTCCTTTAAAGAACTAGATTATTTAAAGAGAAGAAAAATAATTGAAGGATTAAAATTCGATTATGTTCCTACTCTAATTATTGATAAGTTAGAGAAAGTAGAATTAATAGCACAATCTATTAAGGATGTTGAAAAAGAATATCCATTTGAAATAGATGGTGTAGTTATTAAATTAAATTCTAGTGATTTACAAACTAGTTTAGGATATACATCAAAAGATCCTAAATGGGCTGTAGCTAGAAAATGGAACAGTGAAGGAATTATAACTGAGCTTTTAGATATTGATTATCAAGTTGGCAGAACTGGAGTTATAACTCCTGTAGCTAAACTTTCTCCAATAGATATTAATGGCGTTACAGTTTCTTCAGCAACATTACATAACTTCGATGAAATAAAAAGATTAGATTTATATAAAGGATGTAAAGTTAGAGTAGTTCGTTCAGGAGATGTTATTCCTAAAATTGAAGGTATTTATTTGGATGGAAGTAAACCAACAAATACTGACGAGTTTAAAGAACCTGCTGAATGTCCTCACTGTAATTCTGCTTTAGAAAATATTGGTGTTAAGCTATATTGCTCTAATGAATATTGTGGAGGTCAAGTATTAGCTCAATTAATATATTTTGCATCTAAAAACGCAATGAATATAATTGATCTAGATGAATCTACTATTGGACAATTAGCATTAAAAGGCTTTGTAAGGACGTATGCTGATTTTTATAAAGTAACTAAAAGGAATTTATTAGCTTTAAACGGATTTGCTGAGAAGTCAGCACAGAAGCTTTTAATTAATATTGAAAATAGCAAACAACCCAGTTTAGATAAATTTATCGTAGCTTTAGGAATTCCTAATGTAGGACAATCTACAGCTAAAGTTTTAGCTAAAAGATTTAATTCAATAGAAAATCTTAGAAAAGCAGATATGTTATCTTTAATAGAACTTCAAGATATTGGAAATAAAACAGCAAACGATATTATTCAATATTTTAATTCTAAAGCTAATATAAAAGTTTTAGATGATTTATTGAATTACGTTAAACCTGTTTATGAAATCAATAGTTCTGGAAATGAATTAGAAGGAAAAGTTATTGTTATAACTGGATCATTTGATTCTGACAGAAAAGAGATTTCTAAAATACTTGAAAACTATGGAGCTAAAATATCTAGTTCTGTTTCTAGCAAAACTAATTTATTAATTCAAGGACAAAATCCTGGAGATAATAAAATAAAAGATGCTATTAAAAACAATATACTGACTGTAGATTATTCTAATAAACCTTTAGCAGAAATAATTGAATCTGTATTTACTGTTTTTAATATACCAAGACCATATCAACCGTTTTAACCGTACGAGTATAGTTGTGTCTATCCTTCTCGAAAGTTTCTTAATCAACATTATGAAGTTGGAAAATTGGTTTCAATGGAGAATCTGATTAGGTTATTAGTAGAACCGCTATTGTTTGGGTGAGTAGAATAGTAATGATGACTAACATTAAATGTTTCTATACTGGTTCATACTTTTTTGTTAGTTTAAAGCTCTAGACACGTAAAAGTAAATTGAGTTTAATTGTTACAACAAACAAATTTTTTAAATAACAAATTTCAGGAGGAAGTAGTGTCAATTAAAAATACCAACGTCGCTAATTATGTTTTTAAATTAATTAATGAAGAAGAATCTTTTATTGCTTTTAATAAAAAAGAATCTAAACAAAAGAAATTAGGATTTATATTTAACAAATCTATTATTAACGAAGATGGTGTTTTGTTATGGAGGAATTTTTCATTTACTCCAACACCGGCACATGCTAAAGCATTCGCTGGATGGATTTATTATGTCTCAGAAGATCTAATTGAATTTGGTATTAGAAAAAATAAATATGTTATTATTAATAAAAATATTTATTCAGATACATTTAAACACGGAACAAAAGAACATAAATTATTTATCGAATATGATGACGAAAAAGAAAAACTAATTTCTGTTAAAGTACAGTTTTACATTAAAGATCAATATGAAAGCGGTTGCATTGATTTTGAATATGTAAAGAAATTTGCTTTAATGGTTTTAAAAGAAAAATAGTAAAAAACGAATAATGGTCAAGTGGGGATAGTAGAGCAACCTCCTACGAAAAAATAAAGATTTTATTTAGTAGAATATCTTTGAATGGGTGAAGATATTTGAAAGATATTATTTTTACTAGTATCACCGTTACCGTTTGGATGAGTTCAATAGTTATTGATGAGCGATAAGACTTTTGTTCTATCCCCCATGACCAGCATAAGAAGTCTTATATGCTTTAACGTTCTACATTGCTCGTAATTTGGATTTAAGAATTAATCGATAACGACAAACGGAATAAAGAGAGGCATTCGCCTCTCTTTATTTTTTTTTTTTACCAAACTAGTCTTGTTTTCCAAGGACTATTTTTAATTCCATTCTCTAAAGAAAGAATAACTTTATCGACTATATTTAATACTCTATTTATTTCGTATTTAACTGGATAAATACTGCAATCAACAAATTCTTTAGAATAGTTTTTATATTCCTTTCCTACTGTTTTAATAACTGTAGCTAATTCTTCTATAGTTACATCATTTGATTTTATTTTCTTATTAGAAGTAATGGCATAATCAATTATTTCTTTACAGTAATGTAAGATATCTAACATTTCTTTAGTAGTTATTGTTGTATTAGTTTCTATTTCATCTATGTCTTTACTTTTAAATATTTTATCTTCCCAATCTAATTCTTTGTTATATGTAATGTGTTTATTATTTCCTACTTTTTCTGGAATTATGTGTCCAAAATACATATTGTTTAAATAACCACTATCAAATAAATCAACTGGATGTTTATTAATATCTATTTCATTAGCATTTCTAATATCAGAAATTAATTTCTTAATTTCATTATTTATTAATTCTGGATAAGTAACTAAAACATATTTAGTAAATTCCATATCAGCATTAAAATCAGGCATAGCTAAAGAATCATTTAGTATAAAAAACTTTCCTACTCTAGAGAAAGAGAAATCTATTTTCTCATTAGAGCCTAATTTCATACTTTTTATTTTTCCTTCTAACTTGCCTATATCTCCCAACGCGTCACTAAATAAAACACTGTTTCTAGAAACAAATCTATTAACTTCATCTAGATAATTTCCTTTAAGTAACAAATAAGATTTATCTAATGTTTTTAAGAAATTAAATATGTTTTCTTGAGTTACTTTTAATTCTTCAATATGATCTGCACTTATATTTTCTAATGAAGGAATATTTAAATCTCCATTTAATTTATTAACAATAGTTTTATATTTAAAAGCAATTTCAGAACTATTGTTTTTATTTGCACAACCAGAAGATAATATATTTTCTATTTCTATGTCTAATTTTTTTAATTCTTCTATTGTAATTTTTAAATTATCATCAAATGAAGAAGTGTTTATTCCGTAATTAGAAAAATTTCGTTTAATAAACATTATTTAATTTTCCTATTAAAATATTGTATAACATAAAATAAAGCTAACAAATAGACTGTTAGCTTTATTTATATTTACAGCCAATCATCTGTACTGCTGATAAATTTTTTCATACTTAAGTCACGTTTACCAACATCATCAATAATAGCACCTACTTCTTGAAAAGGAAGAATAAAATATAAATCTTCTTCAGGAGTTATTTTAACCTTTCTATGCTTTCCTCTTTGAACGGTTAAATAAGGAGTTCCTTTAACTTTTTCAATATGTATGTAAATCTCACCATCTACTTCTTGATCGATTAATTTACAGCTATCATAATAACCTTTATTTGCTATTTCTTTTACAAAGCCATCTGCTCCAGATCTAACAATATTTTTAGCCTCTGATGATAGCTGGTGAGGCGTTATCATTAGTGTTTTCCTAGAATTAGTGAAATTCCTTATCCTTCTAAATAGATCTCTAACGTCACCACCTATTGTATCTTTAACGCAACCTACTTTAGACATCATATTTAAATAGTCTATTAATAATGCATGTATTTCATATCCTTCAGATTCATATTTTAATAGAACATTAAATAGATCTCTGTAGCCAAATTCTGTAGGATTAAATCTACGCATTTTAACGTGATATCCTTTAGCTGTAAATTTACTATTTACATATTCAGCAGCTTCTTGAATAGAAATATTTTTAATATCGCAATATTCTCCAGTTTCATTTTCTTTATAAGACTGATACAACCAAAGAACGTTTTGTGTTATGCTGTTTTCTAAAGTAATAAATAAAATTAAAGGTTTCTTTTTCTTATCTAACATTAAAGGTTCGTTATAATTAACTAAACCTTTTAATATGGTCATTAAAAAACCAGATTTAAAGTTATGCTGTAAAGCTCCAATTACCCAAGACTCTCCACGCATAAACCCACCGTGATCACCAAATATTCTATTTAAAGCTTGAATACCAGTTTTCATAGTTCCGTTAGAAGATATTTCATCTTGAGCTTTAGAAAGAGTTTCTTTTAAACTTTCTATATTACCAAAGTCAACGCTATCCATTTCACTATCTATCTTATCATCTGTGATAGTAGAAAAAGGTTCTATTTGACTAATAAAGTTTCCAACAAAGTTATTCCAGTCTATTTCTTCTGGAGAAAATAATAATTTATGAGAAGCTTGTTTAAAAACATTAGTAACTTCAGTTTGTTTTACATACGCTTTTAATTGTTGATTTAATTGTAAAGATAATTTCTTTATTTCAGATATATCTTCTATCTCTACAAAACCTTCCATTATAGCTTCTAATAAATGTTCATCATTTCCTACATTTACTCTAATTCTTTGAAGTAATTCCGATAAAACGTATTCGTGAGACAATGGATTATTAGCCATCCATAATGCTGTTTGTCTTAAAGCTATTAATGTATCTCTTCCTTTATCGGTATCTAATATAGCTTCTGGTAATTTTAAATCAGCTAAAATCTGTTTAACTAATTCAGAAGAATTTTCAGTTTTATCGATATTTTGACTTTCTCGATATAATAATGTGATAACTTTTACTAGTATTAGTTTAGCATCCATAGTTGTTCTCAATTAATTCTTACAAGGTATTATCATAATGTTACCTACCAAATTCAATATTACATACATTCCTATATGGCTAGAAAATACAATGGCTAGAACAGGAATGAATTTTTCAGATGTTTTAAATAAAGAAAAGTTATTAAACATATTATCTAAAAACGATATAGTTTTTTATTTGCTAGCTAATAAATTATTTCAAACTATTTATTTAGATGAAACGATTTTAGCCGACGATTTTTTTAAAACAGAAAACGTTACTAATTTATTCAACAGTGAAAAAGATATTATCCAAAATCTAAATATAGAATGTTCTACTATTTATAGTAGAAACAATTTATATAAAGAGTCAATGTTTTTACAACATACTCTTGGTGAAGTTATTGATATGAATGTTTTTAAAGATAAAAAATTTACATTCATTTGTCAATTAATAGACGATAGTAACATTATCGTTAGATTTAAATTTTTAGATGAAGAAATTCCTACTTATAAGTTTTTAGGTAATTTCTATGAGCAATTATTAAGAACGATTAATTACTATTATCCGTTCCATGAAATTGCTAGAACGAAATTATTTGAAAAATATTGTCAGTATATAGGAAATAGTATTAACCAATAATACTTTATTATTTGAGCGGCGTTTTAGCACATCACCTCTCATTAAATGTAATATATGTTTTATGCATATCATTTTTTGAAAAAATATCTAGATGCTTTTTTTAAAATAATGTGCTGTAAGTAACTTATAAACAATATAATTATATAGCAACAATTTCTTTTGTTGCGGTTGTTGGTAAGAAATTATCGCGCGATTTTCCACTTACAAAACCGTAAGGACTTTAATAATGTCAAGATTATCTAAAATTAAACAAGCTAATGCAGCACCAAGTAGCGACAAAGCTATTGCCGGCATTAAAGCTATGTTTCAAGAGCGTGGTCGCTCTTTGTCTGATTCTACTCTGGTAGGTCAAGTTTGCTCAATGGAATCATTGGAGCCAAGCGTTGCCGCTGGTGTACAACAAAACGTAGCTCAAATCGAAGAAACTTTGAAAGATATCTTCGTAAATCAATTAGGCGTAGAAAGCTTCGAAGACTTCCAGTTGGAGGCTGCTGCTATCATCGCTGCTGCTTCTGCTGATCCAGTTAAATATTCTTCTGAAGCCTATAAAGCTGGCGATCAGTTGAAAGTTACTGATGCTGTTTCTATCGCTTCTGGCATAAACGGCGACTTTGACTATTTGGATAAAGTAGTCTCTACTGAAGCTTTCTCTGAACAAGAACTGCGTGCTCAACTGCCTTTGTCAGTAGCATACAACTTCTTGGCTTCTCGTCAAAATGAATTTGGTGAAGCTTTCTTCCCAACTCAAACTTTGACTCCTGACCAAGCAGCTCTGCTGTTGAAAGTTCGTAAATATAACCTGTTTGAACAAGTTCGTCACGCTGCTACAGGCGCGGTAACTGATTTCAAATGGCGTAACCTGGTTGACGCTGCACGCGATGCAACTATCCTGGCTAACGAAAGTACTTTGATCGTTCCTATCTTTACTGGTTCAGTATCTGACGGTACTTGGGCTAACAACGGTGGCAACTATCAATACTTTATGGAAGATGCCTATATCACCGGCGGCATTCAGAAAGTAATCGACGGTTATACTGTTAATACTCGTCCTCTGCGTCCTGGCGTAGAATTGGATCTGATCGGCATTTCTCAACATCCTGGTTTGGTTGGCGTAGCTGATCACTCTGATGCTATTGATGCTAAAGCTACTCTGGCTGCAATTTATGTTGCAGTTACCGATAGTTCTGGTCCTACTACTGAAGTATTCAAATTTGTTACTTCACAACTGCCTCGTGCAGATTTCAACAAAACTCCAGAAGGCAACTATCGTGAAATCGGTTTGCAGTTCTCTACCGATTCAATCTTTGCTGATACCGACACACAAACTATCGGTGGAGTAGCTTCTACTTTGCTGAACAGTGTTTCTGGTGGCAACAAACTGCGTTTGACTTTGGAAGTTAGCGGTCGCATCAATACTGAAACTGGTCGTACCAACGTTTATTCTTCTAACATCGTAACTGGTGTAGTTGATGACAATGGTCTGCCTGTAGTAAATGCTACTGTAGCTGCTTACACTTACGCTGTTGTTGGTTATGACTTGACCGCTCGCCGTTCAAACGCTAACCGTCGTAGTCAAGGTATGTTGGCTTCTCCAACTGAAGAAGAAGAACGTTATGTAATCCCATTGGGTGCACCTATCACATCTACTTCTCCAGTAGGTACTAACCGTGATGCCGCTGACCTGCAAACACTGGTAAACGTAACTCGTATCCGTAACAGCAATAACGCTGTAACTGCTTTGTTGAACTACGCTGATACACTGCGCGCATACGCTGTAGCTGCAGGTAGCAACATTAAAGCTGTTGTACAAGGTATCGGTCGTCACTTGGTAACTCCTACATTCGTAGAAATGTCTGCGGCTGCCGGTAACGCATTGGATCTTCCTGCTACAGTTAACAGCTTGACTTCTAGCGAACGCTATAATGACATCTCTGCTGCATTGGTAAACGCTATTCGTGACGTTTCTTCTCGCCTCGTTCGCGATTCTGGTTACTTGCAAGCACTTGACATCATCTCTGGTGGTCAAGAAATGGAATACGAAGTAGTTGTTGGTACTGACCAATATCTGAGCCGTTTCATTATGGTTTCTGGTGATACTCGTACTCTTGGTAACGGCATGGATTGTGCAGTAGTTTCTTCTCCTGACAATCGTATGCATAACAAGATCGTTGTATCTCTGCGTCGTAAGAACGTTCAAGGTTATGATCCATTGAGCTTCGGTTCTATGGCTTACATTCCTGAATTGGCTTCTTCTATCCAAACTTCACGTAACGGTGCTACTTATAAAGAAGCTACCGTACAACCTCGTACACTGCACATCCCAGTGCTGCCTGTTCTTGGTTACATTGAAGTAACTGGTTTGACAGACGTAATGGTAGAAAACATTCCATTGAATGCAAACGTATTGCCATAATAGGTAATAATAGATTGTTAATTACAATCGTTATAAATGAGAGAGCTAATGCTCTCTCATTTATTTTTTTTTTGTTTTATATTCAATAAATAGATTCTATTTTATTTCAGATATATATAACTACAAAGATTAATGACAATAATGTTATTAATTATACAATATTCTTAAGGAGAATATCATGGATATCATCGTTGCTTCAATATATGTCGTTTTAACATTAGCGGCGTTTGCTTGGAATGTAAAAATCTTTGGTGGTAAGGAATACATCAAACTGCTTGCCGTTCAAGGAAAATTACTAACAGCCGTTCCTATGTTTACAATAATCGCTTTTGCGTTTACTGGATTAATGGTTTGGTTTTTATACCACGTAAATTACGATTACACGGCTGGCGTTATTGTAGGAAGCATTGTCGTATATTACTCTGCGATTTTCTCGCTGTACTTCGTTTTAAAAGCGCGAGAAGAAACCTTAGATTGGTAACATATAAGGGGAGATTTCTCTCCCCTTATTTTTTTTTAGTTTCTAATAAAATAAGAATATATATTATTATTTTGGGTATTGATTTTTCTAATCGTTTTATTTACTCAAAAAGGAATATTAAATGCATTTTAATAGAACAAGAAATATAGCTCCATCATATCAAATAGAAAAAATAAGTGCTGCTAATAATAACATTAATGTTAATCTGTTATCGCCGTATGAATACACCATAACGTTTTTAAACGGCTTTAGAGAATCTGTTACTATTGTAGAAAGAAATGGTTTAAAACATGTTCTTCCTCCACAATACGATAAAAGTAATATTAATTTTATTATAAGAAAAACATATAGAGTTCCAAGAGAAATTTATTTCGATGCTGATAATCAGTTAAACAGAGATCCAGATTTAACTGTAGAATTAACTGCTATTGCTAAACACGGTAATGGAGTTATAGGCATTGATAGAAATCACTTTCACGAAAGTAAATCGTTTTCAATAGATTATACAATTACTAAAGATATGTTACATCAAAAAGGCGATAGCTTATATTTGATGGAACACGACATCGTTATATCAACTAAACCGTCCGATGTAATTCCATTGCATCCGTTTAGTAAAAATTATATAAAAGAAAGATTGTTAGAAGAAAATAAAGAAATAGTTAATGAGATGGGATTTGGTTTAAACATAAGAATCGTTGATAACAACGGAGTTTATGGAGATCGTTATATAAATTTTAACGGCAAAGCTTATCGTATACCAGCTAGAAAAGATTCTACTCTTTCTAATGGGGTATATCATACAACTATATCAGAAGCTTTCGGCGATTATGAATCAGTAAAGCCAGAAATATTCGAATATAATTTTAATGATGCAGATAAAGCATTAAAATTATTTAGAACAATTGAAGAAGCATTAACATACGGCGATCCAATTAAAGCTAGAGCTGATGAATTGGAATTAGCTAAACAAGAAGCAAAAGAAAGAGAACATTCGTTAAAGATTAAAATTAACGAACAAGAAGCTGAATTGAAAAAGAATCAAATTGAACACGCGGAATATATTTCTAAATTAGAAAACATGCGTAAAGAAATAGAACATTATAGAATCATTGATAAATTTCAAAGAAATGATTATTATGAACAACGCAGTCAAAATAGAAAAGACTGGACTGAAGTTCTAAAATATATACCAGCAATAATTATGGGTGTCGGCGCAGCATATATGGCGTGGCAGAAAATTAAAAATCCTTCTTAGAGGGTTTATATTTAATGGATAGCATATTGTTTTCCGCAATACATGATCAAATGCCTAAGTTTAATCCTAGCATCGCTAACGGGTTAGCTATAGAACAATTAAAACATTGTGAAGCATTTGTAGATGAAACATTTCAATCGGTCTCTATGAGTTTTCCTGACGGTTTGAAATATGACGGTTATATGCGATGTACTCCTCAAGAGGAATACAATATAATGACCGATAAACGCGGTACAAAAAGATTTTGTGAAATATCAAAATCTGATATGTATTTAGTTAAATATATGTTTTCGTTTAATGGTAAACCTTTATTTCCAAGATATCTATATCTGCCTTATGTAAATGATGCGGGTATTTTATCTATAAGAGGATCTAGGTGGTCTATTATACCTGTAGTATCTGATAATATTGTTAGTGTTGAACCAAACAATATATTCATTGTATTGAATTGTGCTAAATTAAAATTTGAAAGGTGTGTGCAAAATTATAGAGCTAATAATTCTGTAGAGACAGTTAGTTTAGTTTGGTCTGCAGTACATAACGAATATAGAAAAAAGAAAGGTAAAGATAAATCTTCAGTTGACGCATTTACAACTTTAGCTCATTATTTATTTGCTAAATTTGGTGTTAAAGAAACATTTAAAAAATATGCTAATACAAACGTTATTATTGGTACAGACGACATTAATGAAGTTAATTATCCAAAAGAAAAATTTGTTATTTGTTCTACTCTAGGAAATAAACCGCCTAAATTAAAAGAAAAGTATTATCAGCCTACTAATTTAAAATTAGCTGTTCCTGTTAACAAATATAATCTTTTAGTTAAATCTCTAATTGGAGGTTTCTTTTATGTAGTAGAACATTTCCCTGATAGATTTATGTTAGAATATTTTAACAAAGAAGATGAATTAGTTCTTTGGAAAATATTGTTAGGTTATCTAATATTTCCAGCAGGAAGTAGTGAGGGAGATTTAATAAATAAAGTTGAAGAACATTTCTATTCATTAAACGAATACATCGATGAGATGGATAAAAATCGTTTAAATAAAGACGGAATACATGTGGATGACATTTATGAATTGTTTGTCCACTTAACAGATACAATGCATGATCGGATAAATAATTGTGGGAATTCGGTTTCCTCCATGTACGGAAAGCAGTTAACAATTTTGCGTTATCTGCTTTACGATATTCGAGCTGCTATTGTAAACGCGAAGTTTAATCTTAATAAATCGAAAGCCAAGCGGCCGCTAACGGTGGACGAGATAAATAAGATTTTAAATCGTGAATTAAGAAGGGAGATTATTGCAGGAATAAATAGAGATCATGGTGAAGTTGTCGGGATTAGTTGTCCTGGCGATAATAAGATTCTTAAAGTCACTTCTAATATTCTGATGCAGACTAAATCTGGATCGAATAGTAAAAGCAAATCGAAAGGGAAAGTCAACGATCCTTCGAAGAAATTACATTCGAGTATCGCTGAGGTTGCAAGCTTCATTAACTTGCCCCATTCCGATCCGACCGGCAGATCTAGGGTTAATCCGTATCTAATGCTTGATTCAGATGGTTCAGTCCTGAGAAACGAGCAATTTGTGGAAATACTCGACGATGTGCAAAAGAAAATCGAACTATAGTCAGCTAGAGAGAGGAGTTCATTCTCCTCTCTCTAGCCTATTTGCCCTGCAACGGTAGATAAGAGAAGTTCATTCGGCTCTTATCTAGTTTTTTAGATTCACAATCTTACATAACCATTCGTTTGGAGAAAAAGATGTTTAATAACCAAAATCAACAATTTAATAACCAATTCAATAACCAGTTTGGTCAACAACAGCAACTTCCTTTTAGTCAGGATACAACTACAACACCTTTCGTTTCTGGGCTACCAGATTATCCATCTAGCTGGCCAGCTATTAACATCAATCCAGAAATGATGAATTATCAAAAAGCCGTTATCGGTTATTCGATGTTTGAAGTACAGAATAACGCTAATAAAAACAATATGCGTGTTTTTACATATAACGTTTTATCCAGCAACGGATGGAATAATAGCGATTTCGCGGCATTAGTAAATAATGTAGCCGATTACGCTATGATGATAATGTATACGCAAAACAGCAATGTTCAGCAAGCTATAGCTACTGCAGCTACTCAAATAGCCACATGGACAACAGCGTTAATTTGTAGTAATTTCGTAAATAGAGGTTTGTCTTTAAATCATAACGCCTTAAATGATATTAAGACAAATATCAATCAGTTCGAGACAGTGCTGAGAAATATTCAAAATTTCCAACAACAATTACAATTTAATAGAAATAGCCAATACCAGCAACAAAATGGTTATGGTCAACAAATGAATCAAGGTGGCTATAATCAACCAATCAGAAACATGCAACAACAAACCTTTAATCCAACAGCTCAAGGCGTAAGTCCTAACAATGGAGGAATGTTTAATAACGGAATGAATATTCCTGCTACCAATAACAATAGCGATTTTGGATTTGGTGCGTCTATGGGTTCTGGAGAAATTCATGTTCCTGTCCATACACAACAACCTCAACAAAACATTGTAGCTAATGATGTCAATGAAATTACTTTCATTCCAGACGCGAAATCTATAATGGTAGGATCTGTTATTGAAGAATCTAAGCAATTAGGGAACTTAGTTTTAATGGATAAAAAATGCATGATTAATAGAAACTGGTTAGAAACTAGACCTTTTTCTATAGTTTTTGATAAAGATAAACATGTGTTATTTATGGAGAGAGATTCTTCTTTATCTAATGGTGTTGAAGTTATTAAAACTGTAGAGGACGTCGGAATGGATTATCTTAATCATGAATTGGATGATAGATTAGCATTAAAATCATTTAATGAACTATTGTCTCCAAGTAGAACTATTCAGAAAAACTGGGATAATGTGTCCGATATTAAACATTCTTCAGTAATTGAAGGAACTGAAAATCGAGACGTCTCTATTCCGTTAAATGGTAATGTTCTTATTAGTGATAAATTTACAGCTTTAACTATTGAACAAGCTATTCATGACGTAAAAGCAGATTTAAATAATAAGAAATTGAAGTTGAGTAAAAATTCCATTTTAACTTTTAAATATAGAAAAGTAATTCCTTTCTATATTGATCCCCAATTCGGAGATAATATTTTAGAATTGAAAGATAACTTAGCTGCAGCAAATACTTTTTCCGAAATTAGATTATTGTTGGATAGTAGTATTTCTGATATTCCTGAAGATGTTTGGCATTATCTAAATAAGAAATTTGCAGATTTAGTTAATTACGAATTATCTAACAGCTTAGGAATAAATAATGCCACTATAGATGGATTTCATGAAGACATCAATAAACTTTTAAAATATATAAACGATAAAGGTGAAGGTGTTCTAAAAACTTTCCTTTCTAGTCAGAAGAAAATAATTTCTAATGGCGTTAAAAATATTAAAGGAGACGCATTAAAAACATATCTAACATTAAATCATAGCGATGTAGTGGAAGGATATGATTCAAGACATTTGATTTTCTTTGAAGATCATTTGATTGTTATGGTTCCTTGGTTATCTAGCAAATTAAACATGATTATGTTAGAAAAATCTGGCGTAGTAATGGAATCTTATTTGCCTGAATTTTATAAAGCTTGTAAAACGATTATTGATATGTCAAAAGAATTAAAGGTATCTCATCGTTCAATCATGACAAAAGATGGCGTTTGTATTACGATAAATGAACCGTCTATCGGAACAAACGAATGTTATGTAATTAGTAAAATTCAATAAGGAGCCGTGATTAATGAAATACATGGGTTGTGAAATTGTACCTTCTCTTTCTCCTACTAAACACGACGGATATGTTACGCTAATTGATTATAGTGGAAACAAACCTGTGTTAAGAAGAGTAAATATTGATGTATTAGAAAACGATGGTTCTAGCTTCAAAATTGAAGTGGAGCCTACGTTTAATATTAAAGTATTTAAGAAAGAATTATCATGTATGTTAATTAAGCTCAATGAGATGTTTGGAACAGAAACGTCATATGTGGTTTCATTAAAACTACATAAAAGAGTAGATAAGAAAATTCCTAATCTAACAGCAACTCAATTTCATAATTTTGATGTTGTTGATAGACAGTTTATCTATCTCGATTCTGTTGGATATTCAATCGTTAAAAAACCAATAGCGGCTACACAAGCTAATTTAGAAAAATTAGTTAAGAAGCATGCTTAACGAAAAAAAAAAGGAGCTAAAGCTCCTTTTTTTTTTATATATTTAATAATTAGATTCTATTTTATTTTAGATTTCATTGCTTATAAAATTTATTCTAAAATTTTATAAGTATATATAATTTTTATGAATAGGAAGCCTAGCAGTAATGTGAAGCTTTTCCGAAGTCGTCATAGGGACTAAGGAGCATGAGAATGTCTATACAAAGAAGCCTTAGAAATAAGGTGAGTTGTCTATGACGTGTCTTGAAAGAAGACAAGCAACAATATAGTTCCGACATCATCAATGTCGGGGTTTATAGGGGAAGAGTAAATGTAACTATGCCGGTGGCTCAAGGCGTTACATTTATGTATTTCATAGAGCCCGAATTACCCTATAGATTTAAACGAGGAGAAGTGGAAACTATTTTGTTGATAACCGAATTGATAATTCGGCGTCGCCGTCACGCATGACATCGTTAACAGACGATAGACGATTAATCTGGGACACCTCCATGTAGGATAGAGATGCATCTCTAATCATGGTTGCCTATTGAACAATGCGCCCCGAATAGGTTTAAAATTAAAGGGGATTTGTTTTTACTGTGTTAATAATTCCGTTAACACAGAACTTCATCTTGGTAGGAGAGATGATATGGCCAGACAATGTAAAAAATACATTGTCTGCAATGCGTTTTCTCTATCTATGTTAGATAGAGAAATGCAGGCTCCACCAGAGAATAGATACGACGTATTCAGCGATAATCGTCGCTGTCCTCATCCTATCACTCTGGACGAGATCCATAGTTTATGGAACTCGTTGGAAGAAATGGGTTGTGATATTTCTATAGAGTCGGCTGTAGGTCATGCCGATACTGCGGAAATATTAGGCTCACTTCTTGGAAGAAAACTTGACACTAATCGAGTAAGCATCGTGCTCGATAATGTAGACGTCAAGCTTATCGTAGGACAATACAAAGGTCCTCGACTTCCAGAAGGAACGAAAGTTCTTCCAGAAGGAGCTGTAATAGAATGGTGGATTGTTTAATCCGCAAATTTTCTATTACTGTTTGCAGACACTGTATCTACCCGTTAATTCGGGCTGAGTAGTTAATTGAATCTGAAAAGCGATTCAAATATCATTAAATGATATTCTACTTGGAAACAGAAAAAAAAAAAGAGCAAACGCTCTTTTTTTTTTATTTAAATTACTCTTCTATTTTGAGGAAGCATTCCTTTATTATATTTTTGCATTACTTTTGCAGCAGCTTCTTCTTTAGTACATTTACCGTCTTTATTAATATCTATTCCAATATTTTGTCTATATGCGATAGTTCCTCCAGAAAACAAAACATAATCGTCTGGTTTACCTACTGCTTTAGGGTAAATTATTGTGGAATAAACATCAGCTAATGTTTTTAATTTACCTTTAAACGGTTTAAAATGTTTTTCAACATATACAAGTTGATCTTCTGCTGACATCTTAGCCAATTCTTCTACTGTAGTTCCTAAACCAATAGCTGTTTTTGGCATAAACTGAATTAGACCAGTTGCTCCTGAACCAGCCCCATTTAATATCTTAGGAGAAAACGTTTCTCCGGTCTCCCACGCCATGCAAGCCATCATGTAGTTAGCACCATTGGAATCCATTTTAAGTCGCTCACACATAGCTACAACGCGTTCTACGAACTCTTTAGATACCTTAGCTGACCAAGCTATAGAAAGATTAATATTTCCTTCATTTGAAATAGAATATTCTTTATATGCAGCTTCTGATTTTGGTCCCCATAATCCATCAATAGATCCATTATAAAAACCCATTTCTTTCATTTTAGTTTGTAATTCTAATATCTCTTCTTTTGACATAATTAAGTTCCTAAAAAGTTAGCAATACAATAATCTAATGTTTCTTGTTTATCTAAATTTTCTAAAGCTAGTTTAGATAGATTATCTTCCCAATCAACATTAAAAGATAAATAATTATCTCCAAAATTAAAATTATATACTTTATCTTGTCCTGATAAAAAATCCCCTCTATATTTTAAAACGTTATCCATTAAAATAGGAATATTTCCATCGGTAGATTCATATCTAGTTTTATGTAATATGTTCCATACAGCAACTACTTTATCTGACAATAATTTAGATTTTCTAAAATATCTATTTTCTATTTTTGATAACCTATCCACTTCATCAGTAAGAACTTTAGGTGTATAATTAAATAAAGATGTTTCTAAGAAATGTTTTTCACACAAATACAACAATTCGTCTCTAGTATATTTTTTTCTTTCAGCTTCAAACGTATGAATTATCGATCCATGTCTATCACTTCTAAAAACAGTAAAGTTAGAGAAATCTTCTGTAGTGATTGGCAATGTATTCCAAAAAGCAACTTTATATGCGATTACCGATTTTATTGTTTTATTGTTAACTGAATATATTGATGCTGCTATTATTTTACAATATTTTTTACAACATTCAGTTTGATAATGGTTTAATTTATTACAAATAAATAAACCGTCTTGTATATCTATCATTTAAATAAACTCCATTAGAGTACTTCTATAATATCAATGCAAATAAAAAAGAGGCGAAAGCCTCTTTTTTATTTGCATATAAAAGACATAATTATAAGAAATTGTAACCTACTAGAGTTAATCCTCCATCTACAGTTTCTAATTTAACTATAGATTTTGAATTAGCGGTAGGATCTAGCGCTGGTGTACCGCCTCCTAAAAAAACTATTTTAGAATCCCAAGTATTGACATCAAAACCGCCAGTTGAGTCTTGTTCAAATATAATAGTGATCGTTCTGCCTTTCATATTTATATTTGATGTAGAATTTACATTAATGTTAGTATTATTATCAGTTAAAAATATATGATAGTATTCACAATTATCGTTTAAATCTATATTTACAGATGTATCTGTATATTTAACGTTATATCTACTATCGTCAATAATGTCTGTGTGTATATGGTCCGTCAAAGCTAGATTAGGATGATCGTGTGTTATAAGAGCATTTTGTAATCTACCAATAGCTTCTTTTAAAAATTGAATTGCCGTCTCATTAATCATTTTACTAATTCCCCATATTTGTTTCGTTAACAATTCTAATGTTTTCTTCGAAATATAAAGAAGTAGAATTAAATGCATTTATAAATGTAGAAATTAAATCAATTAAATCTCCATTATAAACAACTTCATTTACAGCAACTTCAACAAAATCAAAAGGATCTAATGTTTCTGGAACAGTATATGGATAATCAGCAGAAGGATTTAAAGTAACATAATCTTTATATTTGCTATATGCAGAAAATTTATTTCTTTCTTGCGTATTTAAAACAAATATTTCAATTTTATTATTTTCTGTATCTAAATAAGTATAAATTGTGTTTAATACAAAACTTCCAGATATTAAAGTATATTTACCTGCACCAGAAGTTCTATCTATAGTCAATATAGCTAATGTATTATTAAATTCTATTTCAATAGAAACTTCTTCTAAGTCAGGACTAGAACCATCATTGTAACTTACACTACCGATGTAAGTATATGTAGGTAAATTTGCTGGTTCATCATCATATACTTCTGGATAAATGGCTGGAGGAACGAAATCTGATGTTCCTCCACTGCCGCCACCGACCACCACACCTTTAATTCTCCATCTATTGCCATTCCAATAGAAAGTAACATTATTAAAAGTGTATTCGTCATTAATGTTTGGATTTTCTGGGAAAACTATATTTGCCATTTTATTTTCCTATTTATGGATTATATCCATTAATGTAAACTTTTAAACCTTTAGAATAAGTTATTGCTGAAGTTACTTGAGTTATTTCAATTTCCACTTCATCATCATCTAAGAAATTGGTTGAACTTAAAGTAGGTTGAATGGCACTATTTTTACTAGATAAATATCCACTTTCTATAGATATAAGATCAGTTAAAATACTAGAACCATTTATTTTAATATCTACAATAACAGGATCTTCTCCATCGGCTACAACTCCAGCTTCACTTAATACTGAAGCTTTAACAGATACGATATTAAAATCGTAAGGTAGTCTAAATGTATAAACAACGCCTGTATTATTAACGTCTACAGATTCTTCCATACATTTAATTACAAAACAATGTATTTTATCTGCAGCAGACATTGTGCCTGATGGACCAATGGGTCCGGCTGGTCCAGTTAAACCCTGATCTCCTGTGTCTCCTTTTGGTCCTTGTGGTCCAACCGGACCTTGAACGCCTTGAACACCTTGAATGCCCTGTGGACCTTGAGAGCCGGTTGGTCCAACCGGACCAGGATCGCCTTTTGGTCCTTGAATGCCCACAGATGTAGCAATCTCTAACCAAATATAATTTCCTGGAGTATTTTCATACCAAAGGTTTAAAGTAAGATTAAAAGAATCGTACCAAAATGGATAAGCTAAAGGATCGATTGGTGGAGTATCGCTTACCCATACAGAACTTCCAGTATCGTCAGAACCGGTAGATGCTCCAGTAACTTCTACCCAAACGTTACCGCCAGTTAAATCTTCATAATAGATATAAAGTCTTAAGGTTTCGTTGTTCCACCACAATGTTTTTAATGATGGACCGACAGGAGCTGTAGGACCAACAAATATCGACGCATTACCTGAACCACCAAAACTTAATCCGTCGCCAAGCATTGTATTTCTTAATTCATCAATGGCGTCAATTATGTGTCCAAAACCTTTAAAGTCTTGAATATGATGCAAATGATCTACAGGAGGATATTGACTAGGTAGTCCAATAATTTCACCCCACTGTACTGGACGATCATCTAAATTTAAAGTTTCAATTAATTGTTCTAGTGCGTCAGAAGAAACAGAATAATCACCACCAACGGCTTGATATTCTAAAACTACATCGCCTAAAAGAGTTTGATTAGTTATTACAACTATTTGACAAACTTCTTTACCAGAAACTCTAGTAGCGTCTTGTTGTAACATTGTAGGAACATAATCAACGCCTGCCGTTAATAGAGGACCTAACGTTAATGTAGTTAATGTATATGTTCCGCCAGTAACGGTATATTGATAAAAACCGTTTTCTGAAGCAATAGTTTGGTTGGCTAATCTTACTCTTTTAAAGCCTGCTGTATTATCGCCTAAACTAATACCACCAATAACTAACGGAGCTGATCCAGTTAAAGGAATGTTGTCATAAGAGATAGCATCTATTGTACCACCAACATCTCTTACTTTTAAATTCTGAGTATAGAAAGCACCATAGAAAGGAGCAATACTTCTATTTGGAGCTACAGGTGTAAGTGTGTGTACTTCACCTACAATTCTATTATCTGGATCTACTCCAGATAAATCTAATGTATATCTTAATACTGGTTGTAAACTCATGGATAACTCCCTATTGGAGAAACTTATTATAAAAAATATAAGTTAAAACTTATTCAAATAATGAAGCTTTTCAAAATATATAGAGAGCCGTTAAGCTCTCTATATATTTATTTTTTAAGGAACGAAATTTAAAACAAAATATCCAGATTTAGCTGTCGTTGATTTACTAACAGATGCAATGCCGTCAGGATTAATTCTAGGAAAATCTGTAGCAGTATTTTCAAATATAGTAAATGCAGGAAAACCATCTATAGAAGACACGGCAACTTTAATACCAACGCCCTCTTCAACAGAAATACCTGGATAATCTGTTCCATTAAATTCAAATTCTACTTTATAATTTCTAAAAGCCATAACAATATTCCTAATTATTCAGAATAAGTTTTATCTTTACTTACGCCAGATCCAACTCTTCCGGATATTTTATCTACAACTCCCGGTAAATTAGACGATGCTCTTTGAGCAACATTGCCTGTAACATAAATACCGGTTACCCAAATAATTATATCGGCAAAATTTTTAGGATCTAATTTACCAAACCAAAGTAGGACGGTGCATGCCACACATGCGCCCATACACATCATGTAACGTCTACCGCCGACATTATCGTATTTAGTAAACATGATTATTTATCCTATTTTCTCTACTACAAATTCGGCATAAACTTCATCATTAATGCCGTCATTAGTAGCTATTCCCCATCTGCCAGAAGATCCTTTTGATGTATAAATTGTAGCATATGCTAGCTGCACGGGTGACGCAATGTCGATAATGTCATCCAGAACTACAATACCGCTATTGTTTGAACCACTTGCAGAATTTGTACTTAATAATTTAAATTCAAGACTTGACCACATTTGAATAATTACTTTAACTAAAGCTATTCTTACTCTAGTTAAATTATAGTAAGACTGAATTATTCTTATTCTGAATTTACCAACTGGAAAATTAAACCTATTAAAGCCGGGTCCAACGGTTTGAACCATTGAAAAATTAGGTATATTATTTTCAACTATAGAATTTAAAGAACCTTCTTGCCATGTACCGCCGCCGGTAGCTGAATAACCATTGCTGCCGTTAGGAAGTATAGTTGCAGCTTTAAATCTTTGAATAGGAGGAGTAGATGCGGCAGCTAATACATTTTGTACAAATTTAGTAGAAGCGGCTTTATTAGAATTATCTAATGTATCAGAACCTACATCAGGTAACAAAATGTTGCTATTAAAAGTTTTAATGCCGGATATAATTTCATTTCCGCTATTATGTACAACTTCAGTATCGTTGGCTTTTCCTGCTAACGCTAAAGGATGTAACTTACTAGCAGTTACTGATTGATTCTTTAATGTCCAAATAGAACCTGTACCACTAACAACAACATCGCCTTTATCGCCGTCAGAAATGCCTGTAGCGCTATTTAAGGCTAAAGCTAATTGAGCTGGTGTAACTGCCTTATTTGTATTTACGCCAGCATTAACGTCGCTGTCTGTAGCTAGTTGTATTTTACCAGCGATTAATGTGCTGGCATTTGGTATACTCATACCACCAACAGAATATTTCATCATCCATTGACTGCCGTTCCAAATATAAATTGTTCCGGTAGTAGGATGCGTATATTCTTGATTTAATGTTGGTGATGCTGGAAAATCTAATACAGCCATTTTTATCTCCAATGCGATAGAGGAATAAAATCCTCTATCGCAACTTTATTTTGTTTTTTAAATCAACCACATTCCGATGCTACCAGAACTAAATCCAGTATTACCAGAACCACCATCATCAAATATAAATCTTAATTTATTTAATAAATCAGATCCATTTATTTTACCAGTTTGCATATGTATATTATCAGAACCAAAATCATGTATGGAACCATTAACTAACCAAACATTTGTATTTCCTTGTCTAGTTAATTCAATAACACCATTCATTCTTTCTTGAACACCGTTGTTATTGATATATACAATAGCTCCTGATTTTGTTTTCCAAGTTTGCTTACCAGTAGATGTATTAAAAATAATATTTTCAGAACCAATATAAGATCCAACTGTATTCTGATATATTGTATTTACACCAATCTGCATTAATACATCATATCCATTTCCTGTTGTAAAAGCTACATCGTTAAATGTTATTTTAATCATTTTAGTTGTAGTAGGAATTGGATTAAATTCAACTATAGATTGACCAGAAGCGATGTTGGAAACTGAATGTAGTTTCCATCCGGCAGCATCTGAAGCTATTTGAATTGGAGCTACTAAAGCTTGTACATCAATTAAATCTGTATTGCTGACTAACTTATAAGCTTTAATGCAATAATTCAACGCAACGTTTCTTGGTCTTGTTTCGTTGCCGCCGGTTGAGCCTGTCCAGTTGCTGCCGGCGTGTGGAGTATTACCTGTCGCGTAGCCGCCAACTGTACCATCAGCATATCCGATACTGTGTCTGTGAGACTTTAATTCATCCGGTTGCCACGCGCCTAAATTAGATATTGAACCAACACCTCTAATAAATTCATCTCTTAAATCTGGAAGATTGAATGTATTTATTCCGTCTCCTAAACCAAACAAACTTTGTAAGTATGTGTGTGTGCCTGACTGAGACGATCCTGATGGATCAATAGCTGAACCGTATTTATTTAAACTAACTGAGAAAGTATTATCAGATAAATAGATAACGAAATAATCTATTCCTACGCTTAAGCCGTTAAATAATGAACCGGTAGTAAATAAACGAATTCTTTCTCCGCCTTTAAATCCGTGAGCATTTTTAGTAAATACGCCAGCATTTGTTACCGTAAACGTTTGAGCAACAAAAGCTGGAGCTACGCAAAGAATATTAAATAAGTCAGGATAAGCTGCTCTAGATATTTCTGAACCATTACAAGAAAGCCAACCATCAGGAATAGCTGTTCTAGCAAATGGAAGAACAGCGCCGACAGGAATCAGTTCTTCGTAATATGGTTTAGGAACTAAAGAGTCAGCTCCTTGAGCATCCCAATAAGTTCCTCTCCAAATATAACTAATTCCTGAAACAGGATCATTATATTTATAACCTACACTTAACCCCGCCGATGGGGGAAAATCAATATTTGCCATTTTATTTTCCTATCATGGAGTGAAATGTAAGGCTACAATATAGAATTCCCAATCAGCAGGAACAATACCATATTCTAAACCTGTGGATTGATCTATAAACATTAAAGGAGAACCAGAAGTATTAGCAAACTTTATTCTAGCGGTCGTGTTAGATAAAACAGTAGAGAAACCTCTTCCATTATTACTTATGCCTACACTTCTATCAGCATATACTTCAACAGTTTCATTTGGATTAACTCCACCTTTAATAGAACCAGAAATATTTTTAATATAATATCTAATATTGTCAGGAACTTCGCCCAGGTTGTGAGGTATAGATATTAAAGAAGCGTTAGTAAAAGTATAGCTGGTAGATATATATTTCTTAATTCTATTTTGTAATGCTGTAACGTCGTTAGATAAATTTGATACGCTAATGTTTGTAGGATTGCTAACAGCGTCAAATACCTTAATAACGTACATTACAGCTACGTTTCTTGGTCTTGTTTCATAACCACCAGTATCGGTAGTGATTGCTGTATTTTCACCATTAGCTGAAATTTGCGTTTGTTTTGAGCCGTCAGTTGCTGCCGCTAAATCTGGTTTAGAGTAAGTTAAACCATGATTATGGCTTTCAAACATATCGTCTTGTTTACTAGCAAACTGTCTGCCAAATATATTTACAGAAATAGAACCGCTACCAGAAACTAAATTACTTAAAGTTAAAGTTTGAACAATTCCGCTTACAGCAGTTGATCCTGTAATTACGGTATTGTTTGGAATACCTAAACCGGTTACTAACATTCCATTAGCTATCAAAGACTGTTTAATAGCCAATCCTGTTAATGTATTAGAACCATTAGTTTTATTGGCTGTAAATGTACCTACATTATCAACAAATTTACCATGATCCCAACCTCTTAAGAACTCACCTCTTAAGTCAGGAATATTGAATGAATTAACGCCATCGCCAATACCCCATACGGTTCCTAAAATAGCAAATAAACCACTATAAGTAGTTCTACTAATTGATCTACCATCACATTCCATAAACCCAGCAGGAACTGTTTGAGTAGCCATAGGAACTATGGTGCCTATTGGTAAATTAACAGCAGAAGATAAAGCTGGAGAAGTTTCTACCCATTGAATTGTATTAGAATCATCATAATAGAGATACATTCTACCATTAGAGCTATTCCACCATAATTGATTTAATCCAGGAGCTAATGGAGGAGTTTCGCCGACATAAATGTTAGCATTACCGCCAGAACCGCCGCCCCCACCTGAGGCGGCTATATTTTTTATTACCCATACTCCATTTAATGGAGATATTGTGCCAGACCATTGATAAACGTTTCCACTTACTGGATCTGCGAATATCTGATTTAATGAACTGGGCGTTGGAAAATTAATTGCCATTTCTTAATTCCTCATAAATACCAAATAGTCACAAAACCATTACTGAAATTAATAGCTCCGGCGGCAGTTGGGAATAATTTAATTCTATCTGCTACTCCAGGCAATGTAATGCTACCAAAAGCTCTATGTTCCATGTTACTAGATAATCCCCATTTATTAGAATTACCTACACGCATTAATTCAATAAAACCTTCTGTATTTGCATTACCAGATACTTCACCTGCTCCCCACACAGTAATTACACCTGTATGTGAGACTCTAGCGCCGTTATAATTAACGCCGGTATAAACTCCGCCACTTCCCATATATACTTTTAATGTCTGCATTACGGCGTCGTATGAGATAGTGTTTAAAGATATTCTAATCATCTTAGCTGTGGCTGGAAGCAATAACTCTATTTCTGACATAGGTGAATTAATGTCTAGTTCTAAACCTAATTTCCATGTAGCATCACTAACGTCGTTAGCTAATTGACCGACATCTATTGAACCGCCATTTACAGTATCAGAAAAAGCTTTAATAAAGTAGTTTACAGAAACGTTAACTGGTCTTGTAGCGCCAGCAACGGCTTCATTTCCGCCAGGTAAAGTATTTGAACTATCTCTAGCTCTTCCAGATATTTCTACGTTAGGATAATCAGATGAATTAATATCATCATAACCGACAGCATCTGTTATATTTGAATATCCGGTTACAACACCAGATACTTTAGTCGACGCCACCGCAGCAGCAGAGCCAGAATCAGTAACAATTAAAGAACCCTTTTGTTTATCGCCTAAAGTTCTACCTGGGTCTACAGTTCCGTCAATATCCAAGCCTCTTAAGAACATACCTTGTAAATTAGGCAACCTAAATGTAGTGGACGAAGGAGATGTGTTATCTCCGCCAATAGCGAATTTATGTCCTATAGCTGTAAATAGATCAGGATACGTTGCTTTAGAAATTAAATCTCCTCGACAATGTAAAAAACCTGCATCTGGATTATCAGCAAAAGAGTGAATAACTGTACCAACAGACACGCCGTCTCCAGAACCAGAACCTGCTGTAATTTCTACCCAGCCAGTAGTAACACCATTATTGTAATAAACATAAAGAATGTTATCAGGTGTTTTTAACCACATGTCATTTAGATTAGGAGACGTTGGCTGTACAGCACTTACAGTTATAAAAGCTGTATTTTCTCTAATGGTACCAGGCGATGTCTCTACCCATTGAATAGAATCTCCATCTTGATAGTAGATGAACATTCTTCCTAAATCACTACGCCACCACAATTGTTTAGGAATAGGAAACGGTGGAGGAGTAGAACCTATATGTACACCTACTTGTAAATTATTTAAAGCGTCTACAACAGCTTGTACCGAAGGAGCTTTATTTGTTACAACCGGAGACAATGAGTTCTGTATTTTGCTATCAGCGTATGCGTTAATGGCATCATAATCGACAGTTAATTCCATTCCTGCTAAAGTGATATTAATGTTTTCTATAGCAGTAACTAATTCAGGCATTCCTATTAATTCTTCAGGATCAACATGCAAGTGATTTGTAACAGGAAAATGTTCTGGGGCATTCCCTAACTGTTCCCAAGTAGTAATTCTTGGATTTAATAATTTATCAGATAAAATTTGATTTATCTGTGTAGTGGATAAAGTCCATTGTCCGCCAACGGTTTGATATTGGCTAAACAAAATAACGCCACTAAAACTTTTATTTAATAAAGTTATAGAACCATAAACAGGAATTGCTGTATTAATGGTTGCTTCAATATATTTATGTGTAAAAATAAAATCAACTCCTTCTACTAAAGGAGTCATTGTTCCGCCATTTAAAACAGCTAATGATGCTCTAAAAAAAGGAGCAAAATTAGGAACAACAATATGGTATTCGTTGGAATTAACAGCAGTTACTATTTGTGCTTCATTAGTAACTAAATTTGTTGCTGCAACTCCAGATGGATCAAAAGGATAAGCATATGGTCCTATTGCTGGCATTTTAAAGTCCTCAAGGGGCTGTATTTTATAGAATTCTTTTTACGACTGCATCGCTATAAAATAAGGGTTACCTCATGTATCAGTTAGAATCAGCTAAAGTAAAACCTTTTAATCAAAATGGTTTTTGGTTAGATGTCGATGTATCTACTAAAACCATAGGACAAATGTTTTTAGAATATAGAAAAGCCATTTTTATTTTATCTAACAGTGCTTTATCGGGAACTCTTTATTTAGATATGGAAAGTATAAAGCCTTTATCTTTTTTAGATGAAAGTTTAACCTTATCTCAATGGTTTACAGCTATTGGAAATTTAGCTTTACCTACTACAACTACAAGTCCAGATTTTAATCCATTATTAGTTAAATATGGAGATGCCTGGAAAGCTAATTATGAATTCCAAAAAGTACATCCTACGCTAGCTTTAGATGTTGTTGTTAATGAAGCAGATAAAACAGATTTATTATTAAAAAGATCTGACATTGATGCTTTAGATATGTCTAAGTATTGTCTAATATCTGTTAACGGTTTATTACATAAAGCAGATGGATCTATTAATGGTTTGTATGTTAGAGATGGAGCAAAATCTTCTAGAATAGCTAATAAAACTAATGTCGGCATTATTAGTTTTAAAGATGTGGGTGAATTTGACATTATTCCTATTAATAGAAATATGATAAAACAACCATCGGAAACTTTGAGATTAAAAGAAAAGATTTATTTAGATTTAAATACGGATTTAAGTAATAAAACAGTTTTATTATCTTTAGGTGGTTATTTGCATGCTGTGGATAACATTGTTAGAATTGCAGGATTAACTTCTATCGTTATTGATTTTTATAAGATCCCTTTTATTAAGAGATTTTTTCAGCAACGTAAAATGATGGATTTATCTTCTCTTGCGTTAGAGTCTAATTATAATAATCCTAGTCAAATATCTGTTGAAGAAATTTATTCGGATGAAGTTATTAAAAGATATTTAGAATTATCTCAATCTTTCTTAATAGTTGTAGATAATAATGAATTCTTTTGTGATTACAAATTAACTGAATCAGGAAAGTTGCCAGGAATATTTTATAGTTACGATAAAACTATACCTGTTTATCCTTTACAATTAGGATTGGGTTTAATAGGAAACTATTGGAAACAATACGACGATGGTAAATGGGTAATGGCTATGGATGAAAGTTATGATAATCATTATAACTTTGAAACTACTAGCTATTTAACTGAAACGTCTATTGACGATACTAGAAGAGCAGAGAAACCATTTGAATATTCTGATGCTTACTTTATGGTAATGGGTATTCCTTAAAATATAAATGAGAGAGCATTTGCTCTCTCATTTATTTGTTATTTGATAACTTACAAAAAAATAATAAATATATATTACAACTAAGCAGTATTCGTTTAGTTGTATTGTTGTTAAATGGATGTTTTAAAAATGTATTTTAACATTACCTATTGAGGGATTAACATGAAACAATATAGTTCATTAGTTAGAGATTTTATTAATAAAAGATTAAAGTACGGCAATATCGTTTCTGCCGTTACTAAGCAAGGCAATACAATTTATTTAAATGAATTTGATGTTTATTTAATTTATCCATCTATAGAGAATTTTTTAGATTTATTATATTTGGAGAAAGAAATAGATATTCAACTTTCTTATAATTTAAATTTGCACTGTAATGACAATTCAATAAAAATTTGGGTAACAGACAACAATGCAGTTTTATCTGTCTGTAAGGAATTAAATGTTTATGGGAATATACATATAGAAAACGACAAAAGAAGATTTGGTGTATTTGCTGATGGAAACTTTATTTCAAATAACGATTTTTGTTATAAAGAATACGTTGAAGAAAATAACAATTATCTTTACAGGAAATAAAAAAAATAAAGAGGCGAAAGCCTCTTTATTTTTTTATTTTTTATTACCAATAACTTTATCTATTAAACCAAAAGCATAATCTAGTTTACTAATAACGTTGTTTAAAATTAATAAAGCTATATTAGGTTTATATTCTTCAGGAATTATTTCTTCAACGATAACTTCTTCTTTATTAGAATTAATTCTTTCTTTAAAATCTGCATCTAGAAAAGAAATTAATTTAATTCTAATATCATTAACATCTTCTTGTTGAAATAACATTTTATTAATAAGATATCTATCTAAATAAAAAGTAATGTCATTTAAAATGGATTCTTTATTTTTAATAACAACGTTATTATATCCTTCCTCATTTAAAGCTAATTTAGTTTCTAATTCAACTATTTTAGCTAAAGCTTTATTGTGTTCTTCTTGGGTAACTTTTTTATCAAACATTATATTATCTCATTATAACGTGTTTATTGTGAATAAAAGGCATTGAAATATTAGAAGAATCTAGTACACAAATTTCAGCTTGAGTCATAGCTCCGTATTGAGGAGCATAATGAGAAATCATAAAAAGCTGAGAATGTCTTTTACTTTCTATCAATAGCTTAATATAGTTCATGATATTAGCTCTATGTTGTTCATCAAAGCTATGTCCTATCTCATCCAAATATAAAGGATAATTGGATAAATTTAAATACAACATTACGACTAATTTAAATGCGAAGTTAACTACTTCAACTTGAGCCGTAGAACCTTTAGATATATCTTGAACAATATTATTTGCCGATCTAACTTGTAGTGGAAATTTATAATCCAACTCATTAGATTCCTGACCACAAGAAAGAACCTCTAGATCATATGTCCATATTTGATTTATTATTTCATTCATTTGAGAAATAACACAACTGATGTTTCCATATAACTGATCAGCTATTAATCCGTTTACTGGAGATAATTCTTCCATTAGATTTTTATAACAAATGTAATCTAAATCTAAATTATTAGAATCGTTAGTTAAATCATTAATTAAGTTTTCTAATGTTGTTTTTTCATTCAGTTTATTTTGTATTTGTCCTAATGAAGAATTTAATTCTCCAATTCCGTTATTTAAAATTACATTCTTAATACCTTTCTGATAATCTAAAAATAAATATTCCAATCTTTCTAATAATTTATTTAAATGATTATATTCATTTAAAATGTATTGAGCAGAAGAATAAAGTTCATTAATATTACTTAAAGATTCTTTATCTATTAAACATTTATCTGTTAGTTTAGAAACTTCATTACTAATAATATTTAATCTTTCTTGAAAAGCCGATATACCTGAAACAGCTTCTAAATGCGCTGCCGCATCGTAAGCTTTTTGAATATTATCTTTCTCTTTTTCTAATTGTTTAATATTAAACAATAAGTCTATATCTTCTTTCCAGATATATAAAGAACTAATGGCTTTCTTTGGAGATTTAGTTACTAAATTATCTTCTAATAGATAATTCCATAATTTAAAAAAAGATGTATTATTATCAACAACGTTTTTAAATCTTTTCCACGTTGATATGTAATTTTCAGCAGCTAATAAATAATCGTTAGCTAGTTTAAAATCTTCTTCGTTAGATAAAAGATTTTTATTACATTCTTCAATTCTGTCTTTTAGTTTAACTAATTCGTGTTCACTAATGCCTGGTTTCCAAATGTGATTACATTTAGGACATTCTATATCTTTAGCAGAATTAACGTATTCATATCTTTCTTCAGATCTTCCTTTTGTCATTCTAATAGAAAGAATGGTTTCTTTTAATTTAGATAATTTATTCTCATGTTCAGAAATCTTTTCTCTAGAGAAATAATTGTTTTCATTAGAAGGAAGTTCTTGTAACGCTGATTCAACTAAATAAATAACATCATCATTTTTTAAATATATAGTTTCAACGTCAGATATTTCATTAAATAATTTTACTTTACTTTTTAAAGAGACTATTTCTATATCTAAATCACTTATTTTTTTCTTTAATCCGTCAATTCCATCTACGCCGATTCTGTTAATTGATGCTAACAATTTTTCCATATCAGCATATTCTGATGTTTTCATTTCTAATTTATTTAAAGAAAGTTTATAGTTATCTTCTAATATATTTTTTCTTTCCTCTAATTCATTAAAATTTGAAAACAATCCTAATTTAGAAGAAGGTCTCTTTTTGATTATGTTATTAGATATATTTTCTATTTCATTTAAAACATTAAAGAGTTCTATTTCTGTGTTATTAGGAATATTAAATTGAGAATCTTTATTTTCTAAAAACAAAATAATATCTTTCTTTAATAGTTCTACTCTGTTATCAATGTTTTCAATATCTGTAAGAGCTAATAAGTTATTTGTTTCTGCCGTTAATCTTTTGTTAACGTGATTATAAGCACCTTGAGTATCTCTATGCCTGGCTTTAATATTATTATAAATAGAGATGGCGTAACTTAAATCATTAGGGCTTAATTTAGTAAACCATTCTCTTCTTTTATTAGGAGCCATCTCTGTTAAAGAAATATCTCCTATTAAAAGATCGTGTAATTCTTGAGTATAATTAAAATATTTTTCTACCAATTCTTTCTGTACAGATCCTGTACCTTCATCATTTAGTACTTCACCGTTTCTAATGAAAGTATGTTTATTGCCATTCTTAAAAGATGATGTAAGAATATATAAATTGTTATTTTCTTCCAATTCTATAGTCTTAGAACCTTCTTTTGTATAATCTCCAGAAAAAGCTGGAAGAGGAGAAAGTTCTCTTAATACTGAACTTTTTCCTGAACCATTAGTTCCTAATATTAATTGGAAGTTACTATTTGGTTCGTAAATAAATTCTTTAATGTTATTTAACATTAATCTTTTATATTCTTTAAGAATCAATTTCTTAATCAACATAATTTAATTCCTATTCTTTACATAAAAGAAAGGATTTTAGTAATTTTATATAGAGGATATCAGATAATGGAACAAATAGATACATCTCAATTTAAAGTATATTCTTATGGTATTGCTGCAGACAACAAAGCTATTTCATCGAAGATGCTTAATGTTTCTCCAATTGAAATAATACCTATGGCCGACGGCGAATTGGCGTCTAATCCAAATGATGTAAAGTCTAGTGGCATAGATAAAGACGGAAACAGTTACCAATCTAACATCACTAACGATAACGTTATAGAGTGTACTTGGTTACCGTTTGGAACTAATCGCGTAACACCGCCAGACGTTCGTAGAGGAGAGCCGGTTCTAATTTGGAACTACGGAGGAACCGATAAATATTATTGGACCAGCATCGGTTTAGCCGACGATTTAAGACGTTTAGAAACTGTTGTTTATGCTATTAACGGTAATCCAAATACAGAATCTAAAGAATTTGACCCAGAAGATCATTATTTCGTAGAAACTTCTACACATTCAAAACAAATAACTTTAAGAACTTCTAATAAAAACGGTGAACCGTTTAAATATGTTTTTCAATTTAATACTGACGTCGGTGTTGTGACTTTAGCTGATGATGTTGATAATTTCTTTGAATTGAATAGTAAAGAAACAACAATGAAATTAGAATTAAATACAGATACTAAAGTACATCTAGATAAAATGAAAATATTGATAAATGCTAATGAAGAAGTTAAAATTGTATCTGGTGCAACTAGTATGACATGGACACCAGCAAACACAACATTGAAAACGCCGTACTTTATAGGTATACGATCATGAGTTACGGTATTGCTGTAAAAAATAAAGACGGTTTAGATTTAGGTAATTCTAATGCACCTCATTTGGGTGGAGGACAAAATTGGTTTATTGTTGACGATGAACCCGTTATCGTGTTTGGCGATGAAGTAACACCTCATGCCCCTCCATTCATACCCCACATAGCACCAGTTATGAATGTTGAAGGAAGTTCATGGATGACTATAGATGGAATTAAAGTTATTAGAGAAGGTCATAAAGGAAATTGTATGCATGTTAGCACTGGAAGAGATTGGTTTCTTATAGCTGATTAAAAAATAAAATTGAATATCAGATTTACGAAGAGATATCTCAAATCATCGACGGAAAAAATAACGAGGGATTAACCCTCGTTATTTTTTTTATTTAAATTGTATTTGTAATGTGTAAACTAATTGTGGCTGGTAGATCTGTAGGTGTAGTAAATCCAGTTCTTTTAAGAAAGAATAAATCTATTGTAGTATCTACGTTTCCTGTATAAGAACTTTCATCTACAGTAAATTCAATAAAGTTTTTACCGTAAACAATAGTAATTCCACTAACAGTTTTACTCAACTCATAATACAATTCATTGGCATTTATTGGATCTAATGTTGGAGTATCTACATAAAGAACTCTATCTGTTCTTCTAAAATCACCGAAATATATTCTTTGTGTATGTGGTGCAGCATTAGTTAAATCAAAGTTTAATGTTTGATTGCCAAATATAGAATTTGTTGTTAATGGAGTAAATACAATAGTTATATTAAAGCTATCTATTTCTACATTACTTGAATCAAATACTTTAATATTAAATATAGTGGTCGGTAAAGTTACATCTAATTTATTTACAGTAAATAGTAAATCTCCAGACACTAAACTAGCTGTTACGCCATTATCTGTTAAAGGTGCTGTAATTTCAATATAACTTCCTGCCGGATGAGCAGATAAATCCATTCCGTATTTTATTTTATTAAAGAAATTACTATCAAAATAAACTGTATCATCAGACGAATTGTTTAATAAATCGATAGTAAAATATCCAATAGAATCTAAATAATCTATGTTATCAGAATTATTAGCGTTCATTGTTATAAATGAAGCTTCTAATGTATTGTATCTAGCTAACATGGAATTATAAGAATTATTTAATTCAGTAAATTGACTATAAATTGTATTTCTGTTTGTTATAGCTGCTTGTCTAGCTGTCTCCGCTGTTACATGCATTGATTCAGTTACAACACCAGAACTTAATGCTTTATGTATATTGACTTCAGGAGTAATACCTATTTTTTCAGATATAATATTTCCTATGTCAGCCATCGTATCAGAAACATCTAGATAGTCAGGAATAACTCCTAATGATGCAGATAAAACAATATGACTATAAGGTATATTGTTACTATCTGGAAAACTACTTATATAACTACTAGGAACATAAATAATAGTTTTAGGATCTGAAGGATTAATTTCTAATCCTACCTCTACAGCTACTAATGTAACTATAGAAACAGAATTAGAAATTCTATCTGCATCAAACGTAGCTTGACTTAAACCATACGGTTCATAGTAAAGTTTGAATACATCCTGTTGAAGTCTATATAAATCTTCAAAAGTTCTAATTGCTTTACAACTATAAACAGTATTTGGTCTTGTTTCAAATGGAGTTAATAGAGTATAAATTCCACTTGCATTAATTGCAGGTACTGTGTTAGCCATATATTAAATTTCCGATGGAGGAGGTACTTCGTCTTCAAAATATTTTTTAGATGTAATTAAATATTGAATATTGTCATAACTAGAAGCTATGTATAAAATACCGTTTCTAATTATTTTAGTACATGTAAATGGAATATTGGAAGAAGGAGTTACAGTTTCTGCTATTAATAATAACTCTAGAATAAAAGTTACCCAATTTTGAGTTTTAGCCGACATCTTACCAAAATCTAAACTATTAGTATCCACCGCAATATAATCTTCAAATACATCATCAAAGTCAAAAAGATTATCTTTATTGTTAGGAGAACCAACAACATAAAATGCTAAAGATTTATATGTGAATAATCCAGACATTAAATGTAAATTAACAAACGGCGTGCCGTATGCCGCAACTGTAGGTAATACATTAGCTATATCTTGACCTTGATTTAACATAGGAGAATATACTCCAGCTGTTAAAGTCATATTAGGAATTGCGTATCTATTCCACATTGGAGTAATAGTAAATTCCGTTGTTTTAAAAATATCTGGAAATATTTCTACCCATTCTTCGTAAGTGTGTGACGTATTATCAAGTATGTAATCAATAATTGCTTGAACTATTAAATCGTTATTGTTTCCAAATATACCATAGATAACAACCGTCCAAGGAGTATTAATTGTATTAGGAGGAAGTTGATCGTCATGCCAAGTATACATATTGGTTTTAACTAATGTTGGCGGATATATATCGACGGCCGTTGCAATTTTCTGCATCATTACAGGAGGAGTAAATGCGTCAATTAAATTCTTTACTTGAGTATATGGTAAAAAGAAATCATCCAATGTAGTAATAGGCGGAACAACTACAATTTCATATTCGTCAAACTGATTTCTAAACGCTGTATCTGAAAACCATATTTTAACAGTAGATGTTTTATCCGTTCCGGCGTCGTCGTAAGTTATTGAAAACGACATCCATTCTGGCATCTTTTTATCTGTTTGAGACGGTACAGATAATGTTACCATATCTCCTATTAATAGATTAGCAAAGTCGTAATTAGCGTATCCGCTTGCAGTAAAATAAGTATTTATAGCATTTATGTAATCTAAATATTGGCCGCTAGTTAATCCTAATATACTTGAATTTGTGCAGTTATCAAATATCCACTTACCAGCAGCAATGGTAAATTCAGCTACATCTCCAGGAACAGGAGCTTTAGACGTCACAGAAGATTCTGTCAATAAACCTGACATAGAAACCAGTTCTACACCAGGGGCCAGTATGTCAGTATAATATCCTTTTTCTTTAGCGTAGCTCATTGAAATAGGAGACATTTCACCTAACAATGAAACAACAGCGGTATCATTGTTAATTAAATTACTATATTTAATAAAACCCTTTAAAGCGTACATAATAAACCTCTATTAAAAAAGGGTTAACTTTATGAATGAATGGAACTATAAGATTAAGAGGTTAGAAACAAATGTTTGCTATAATGTTAAAACTTTACGGAATTATCTCTCCGTTTTTTAAAGAAATATTGTTGGGAAATAAGAAAGTAAAAAAACAAGATAGAAACATTAACTATTTTTTAATTGGCGTTTCTACATTACTTTTTTTGATGTTTATTGTTAGTAGTTTTACTAATAGTAAATTAATAACTAAAACTGATGAATTAAATAAATCTTTAGAAATAGAAAAAAATAAAACCGCTTCATTAAGTACAGATATTGAAAAATATATTAAAGAAATAGATCAATATAAAAATGATTTACAACAATGTGATTCTGAAAATGAAGTTTATATTGATAAAATTAATGAATATGAAGAAGTTAGTTGTGCAGAAAAACCAGATTCACTTTCTTATAAATTAAGAAATTTAGAAGACGGAGATTGTAAATTAACTGATATACATATAAGAGAAGGAATGCCTCAATTACCTAATATAAGTAAACTAGATTCTACGTATGAAAATTCAGATAAAAAAATCGGCGAATTACTTTTAAATTACGTTTCTAATTTAAGAGAATATATTAGACAACAAAATGAGCTGGTAGAAAAAGAAAAGGCTAACTGTAAATAAATACTAAAACTATAAATTAGATAGAGGAAATGAGGTGTTTATGAGTTTAACTGAAGATAGTCTAATTCTTTATAGTGATGGCGGTTGTTTACAAAATTTAAATATTGGTGGATGGGGTTTACATGGATATTATTATATCGATGAAGTTCCTAAGCAAGGTTCTGGTTGTGCTAAAGCTATTTTAACTAACATCGGATACCATAGTAAAGAAAATAAAGAACAGTCTGGTTCTCCAGTAACTGTATTAAAATATATTGATAGCTTTGGCTCTATAGTTAAAAATGCTACAAATAACATCGCTGAATTAACGGCCATGCAAGAAGCTTTAAATTTTATTTTAAATAGAAAGCCTAAGAAAGTTATTATTTATACTGATAGCAAATATGTTGTTAATGGTTTAAATGAATGGTGTGCTAATTGGATTAAAACTAATTGGATTAAACCAGACGGCTCTGTAGTTTTAAATAAAGAATATTGGGAAGAATTATATTCTCTTAAAAACAAATTATTAGAATTAAAAATAGATTTAACGATAGAATGGGTTAAAGGACATTCTAATAATGTTGGTAATGACGAAGCCGATAGATTAGCTACTTATGGTTTGATATTGGCTAAAAAGAAATTAGAACACAGAGAAATAAAAGAATTAGAACCAAAAGGATATTGGAGTAAATCATTTGAATACAATAGAATTATAGATAAATCTAGATGGTATTTTAATACAAAACATCCAATGGTTTATAATGAAGGAATGGTTAGAAAACCAGATGGTAGATGGGTTTATCATTTAGGTAATCATGGTCCTGATGATGAATTGTTTTGTAAACCAATATCTGATTCTTCTTTTTCTGTTGTTTATCTAACTGATCCAATAAAAGAAATGCAGTTAGTAAGAAAATATCAAAATGAAATTACTAACAATAATTTTGATAATATAGTTATCGGTAGATTAGATAGAATATTATCTGCTGAAGGTTTAGAACTCTTAAATACCTTTGATACCCTATTAATAGAAAAAACTGAATATCAAAATAATCTTACATTAAACAAGTCTCTAATTACTTTAGAGATGAATCCTCAGTTGTTAGCTTATAAGGCAACCGATTTTATAAATTCAATAGAATGGGTTTTAGATGGCTTTATAGACAATCCTAATAAATATGGGTTAGTTGTTACTGAAATTACAGACATATTCTATGGAATAGAAACTAAGGGCAAAAAAGATGTTCTTAAATTAAAAAGTTCTATTTCCAGTAACAGTAAAAAGATTAACGTTAAGTGTAATTATGATGTTAATGTTAAGTCTGGAGAAATAACAATTCCTTTTGTTATCGGCATCGATACTCCTTCTAGAAATTCTCTTTCAGCTTTAACTGAAGAGAATCCAAAAGTATTTGTAGTAACTTGGAAAGAGTCAGATGAAGCTATCAGATATGGAACTATTTTAAAGACTGATAAAGACATCGGTATTTGGGTTGGAGCTTATTCAAACATTCGTTTATTAACTCCTTAATTATAAAACTATAAATGGTCATTTATCATGAAAAAGATATTTAATTTCCTTATAGAAGGAATATTGAGTATTTTATCATTACCTTTGAGACCGCATGGAAAAAGGATATTAGTATTAACTACTGTCTACATGCAGTTAACTCATTTGCAAAATTATAATAAAGAAAAGATGTTAAAATTAAATGCTTCATTGCATCTAGTACGCTCGGAAGACGCATTAGAATTTCCATGTTTCTTAAACAAAGCAATATGGGGTCCTGGAATTCCCGCGATAGATCGAATTAGTGAAGAAGAAGTCGCGGCTTCTTATCTGTTTACATTAACACCTAAATATTTACGTTACAATCGTGAACAAATGATAGAAGACTTTAAAAAGGTCATTCGAAACGTTGGTGTTATTAATAATGCTGCACACGCATAAAAACGAATAAATAGAGAGCGGTTATCCCTGCTCTCTATTTATTCGTTTTGTATTTATTTAATAGCTTTTAATGTATCTTCAACAGCAATAGAACATTCTCTTAGTTTAAATAAATAAACACTATAGAACTCCAATAAAGCTGCAATTAAATAGCAAGTGCTAGTTAACGTCTTAATTGATTCTGGAGAAACTGTAACTATTGAATTTTTATTTTCTATCGAATTGATCAAAGAAGAAACTGATGCATTAATTCTTTCTGATGTATTTAAAACGTCGTCTATTTTAATATCATAAGTTCTTTTATTCACATCGTTTAACAATTTTACTGTTTCATCAAAATCTAACATTCTATCGTAAAGATTACCGAATAGTTCAGTAGAAGATCTATCTTTAATGTCAAAACAATTAGTTAATAACTTTAAATGTTTATTATAATTATCTTCTAAATGTTTACTTACAATGTTTTGTTGTCTAACGCTTTTTAATTCGTATGGATCTGAAGCGTACATTGCGAGAGCTTTTTCAGCATTTAGTAATTCTACAGATACAGCAGGTAATATTACATTATTAAAAGTTTCATTTAAAACATTTACCAATTCTAATGTTTTTACTTTCTGTCCTACAGACTTATAAACATTCATTTTAGAATAGGCAACATAATTAACATTATTGTTAAATTTCTTAATTAATGTTTTATCATAAATTCTAAGAGTTTCTTTATCTTCTCTAGTAAATTTATTAGTTATGAAACCAGTTACTTTAGAAAAGAATTCCGGTATTTTAGTTAAAGCTGTTTTTAAACCTTCAATACCATTAAAAGCTTCTAATGAAATAGCTTCATTTTCTTCCTTTATTTTTTCAATGTCGGAAATCAAATCTTCAGCGTCATCATTATTTTCAATAACATTATTTATTGTTTTGTTATCTATTGTATCTGAGCTTAAATCTTCAACACCAAAAGATTTAAATCTATCTAATCTATTTCTTTTCATTTTATAAAATCCTCAGCCCAAATATTTGGATAAAATTAATTGTATCATAAAAATAAACATACTATTCACATATTTTGAACCATATTTAAAATAGGAAATAAATAATGTTTAATCAATTCTTTCAAGAAGCTCCAGAAATAAGACCTTCATTAAATATTGGTTGCTTATTTGATATACCAACAGGAACATATTTTATTGGTAAACATGGTGAGTCTATTCTAAATGGTGGACTTATGTATGTTACTGGTGTAGGCGGTAGAGGAAATACATTTAAATCAACTATAGCGCATTTTATGTCGCTTAGCGCAATGAATAGATATGCGCAGGCTAAAGCTTTGTTCTATGACGCAGAACCACCAAGTATCTCTAAAAGAAGATTAAGAAGCTTATCTAAGAAAATGGATAATCTTATTCAACACGATATATTTGATGAAGAAAGAGCAACTATTACTGATTCTTCTCAAATGTCAGGTAATAAATTATTTGAAGCCATCAAACAATATTCTAAATCAAAAATAGATAAGAATAAATTAAAAGAGAATTTATTAACTACTCCTTTTATTGACGATAAAGGAAATAGTATTAAAACATTCTTTCCTACTATTTTTGAAAAAGATTCTTTATCCATGATGCCGTTCGATTCAGTTGACGCCATTTATGATAAGAATGAAGTAGGCGATAGCGGAATGAACGTGGAGGCCATGAAAAGCTCTGCAGCTAAGTCTCAGATGCTTTTACAATATCCGGCTATCACTGCACCAAATAACAATTATATCATTGCTACGGCTCATATGGGCGACGATATAGTTATGGATCCTTATGCTCCTCCACAAAAGAAATTAACTTTCTTAAAGAACAAATTGAAATTTAAAAACGTTCCTGAGAAATTTACATTTCTTACTAATAATCTTTGGATTACTATTTCTGCTTCAGTATTGTCTCACGATACAACTAAAGCTCCATTGTATCCAAAGAATAGTGACGATAATGTTAAAGGAGACACTGATCTTCAATGTGTTATTGTTCAAAATTTAAGAGCTAAGAATGGTCCCACAGGAATGCCTGTTGAAGTAATCATTTCTCAATCTGAAGGAGTAATGGTTGGTTTAACTGAATTTAATTACATCAAAGCTTTTGATAGATTTGGTTTAGGCGGAAATATTCAAAACTATTATTTAGAATTATTACCTGATGTAGCTTTAAGCAGAACTACTATTCGTAGTAAAATTGATTCTAATGAAAAATTAAGAAGAGCGTTAGAAATAACTTCAGAAATGCTACAAATATTTAATCTCCACAACATTGATAGTAAATATATTTGTACACCAAAAGAACTTTATGACCAATTAAAAGAAAAAGGTTATGATTGGGATATATTGTTAAATACAAGAGGATATTGGATTTTTGAAGGAACTGAACATCCTTTAGAATTCTTATCTACCATGGATTTACTTCGTATGCGTGTAGACGAATATAAGCCATTTTGGATTAAAGATAAAGAGAATAAGAAATGATAGATCTAAAAGAAGAAGTTTATAATATTTTAAATGAAAAAGATTCTGTATTGGCTAATAGTTTTCTAAATAAATTTAGATTAGTTATTGGTCAAACTACAGAACAAGAACAGTTAAATACTTTAAGTTATTTTTGGAGCATTGAATTGGGTAGTCTGCCTGTAGATACTATCTCTGAAAGAGAATATATGCAAACAGACGTCGATTATAAAACGTGGCTTAAAAGATTTAAGAAACATGTTTTACCAACAATTATTTCAACGAATATATTAAAATGAATAATCAAGAAAAAGTAGAATCGTTTTTAAATGATTTTAAAAATAATAGCAGACCGATAAAAGTTGTTATTAGTGGAAGTAGGGAATTTACTGATTATAAATTATTTACAGAAATATTAAATGATTTATTAGATAAATTTCCTGACTTTGAAATAATTTCTGGTAAGGCCACTAGCGGTCCAGATCTTATGGGTATTGAATATTCGAAAGAACACGGAATACTTTGTCATTTATATCCAGCAGACTGGAACAACATAGGCGTTCCTAATGCTAGAATAAAAACAAATTCTAAAGGAAAACAATATAATGCAAATGCCGGACATGATAGAAATTTAATAATGGCTGAAGCTTGTGATTTTTATATTGTTTTCTGGGATGGTAAAAGTCCAGGAACTAAAAATATGTTAAGTTGTTTAAATAGTAAAAATAAAGTAGGTGTGTTGTTCATGGTATGACTTTTTTAGGAGCAATATAATGAGCAACCGTAAATTAGCTACAGATTTTATTGTTAAGTATGTAGGTAAAATATTGCCTGGGAGCGGCAACGAAGAATTAATTAGTAAACAATTAAATTCTTTATCTGACGAAGACTTTGATTCTTACATGAAAAAATTAGAATCAGGAGAAGAAATAATTCCGTTAGTAGCTCCCATTTTAACAGAGAATAAAATTAATGTTCAAAGAAACATTAAAATAGCTAGAGAACTAAATCATGAATTCTTTCAGAGAATATGGTGGTACGATGAAAATACCGATACATATTTTCTAACAAAAGAAAAATATTTAGTAATCGATCTTCCATTAAGAAGACAAATACAAATTCTTAAGAAGAAAATGTCTATAGCTGTTGACAATAAACATGTCGATGAACTAACTGGACAACCTTCTGGTGTATCTGACATTTCTAAAGTATCTTTTCCTGAATTACAATGTCTGCATGCTCAGGGTCTAGATAGGTCTATAGAAGAAATGATTAAATATCGTGGCGGCGATGAGAAAGGATTTAACGCTATGAATAAAAGTGTTATTTCAACTGGTGGAGTTAGTTTAGATGCTATTTCAATATATGCCGGCAAAGTAAAATCAACTGAAACTTTAAGCACGTATTTAAAAGCAATGCATTTAGATAATAACCTATAAGAGATTATTTAATGAATGAGAATTATGAGAGAGTAAGGATATCTTTAGAAGATATAGTTAATAGAAGATTTACTAATTTATCGGCTTCTGTAAAAGCCGATTTTATAAAAGTTGTTTTTAGTATTCGTTTTTTAGTTAGTATATCTCAAACTCAATTAGAGACTATCTGGAGAAGCATTAGAATAAATGATCAGTTAGTTGATTTTATTTTAGATTCTACTAGAGAATTGTTGGTCAGATCATTTAATGAAGAGTATAGTTACGAGAAGTTGTGTGGAGAAATAAACGGAGCTTATTCTATTATTAGCGATCCAAGATCAGCTATAGATAAAGATTTGTTAGTTAACATAGATTATAGAAATAAAACTATAGAAGAAATATATTCTAATCCATGGTTTGTATTTTTATATCTCTGTGAAAGCACAATAGTCTTGGAAGAAGATAATGATTGAAAAGTATACTAGCTTTTATTTTTCATTAGACGAGATATTAGATACTAGAGCTGCTGTATTGGATATGATTAATCATGAAGCAACTCTAGAGCTTCTAATGAATAAATATCATGAAAGAGTCATTGATGATTGGGAAACTTTAACTGACGGAAAAATTAAGAATGAGGATTTTAAGAAAATATATTCTACTAGAAATAAAGAAGTTTTAAAACATAGTAGAATATCTAATTTTATTCCTTATATATCTGGATTTATAAATGATGCCGAAAATATGTTTGGCTATAATCCCACTATAAATCCTCCTAAGATATATTTAAATATTTTTCCTTACACAGATTTAACCGAAGAAGAATTAAAGGATATAAAAAACTCTATTTCTTATCATTGTAAATGTTTATTAACTCAAATAGAATTTTGTTGTTATGATCAAAAAAGTCTAACGCCTAATTTAATTAAAAACGACTTTAGTTTTACATTTATGTATAACTTTGAGGAATGGAAAAATAAACATATTGAAGCAATAGGAAAGCAGGTGTTAATGGGTGTTTATATAAATGCTCCTAAGTTATATATTTCAGAAATACCGGAAGAAGAAGTAGCTGACATAGGAAACGGTTTAAAAATGTCAGCATGGCAGGCAACGGAAATGGCTATGCTACCATTTATGGTTTTAAACTTAGTTCCTGCTAATATTTTTTCTATTTATAAGCCAGAATAAAAATAAATAAGAGAGCATCAGCTCTCTTATTTATTTGTTTTATTGTAAAAAATTATTAATAATTAAAATTATATACTACTGATCTTTTTTAGAATTTTTCCCATTATGAGACATAAAATTATCGTAGTTATCGTTTGTTATACCTACTTCCATTTCCCCATCCACTGGAGAATATTCTGGTATTAATGTATTATCTAAACTAGGTATCTGTCCAGATCCAGGACGTTTAAATGGATCTCCCCCATCAACCAGTTGAGATATTTTAGATACAGCTTCAGCTATAACTCCAGCCACGTTAGCGTTCTTATCTTCAATGGCAACTTTCTTCTTATCGATAACTTGTTTATCCATATCTTTTAATGCACCTAACAGAATATATTTATCATCTTTATCTGTAGGCATTCCATCTTTAATTATACTTTTAACTAATTCATTTCTTATTTTCTGACTATTCTCAAGAATTTTATCATCTTCTAATTCTTTATTTAATTCGTTATTTGCAGACATAAACCACCGTCATCTATATTTTTTTAAATCTATATTATTAACATGATAATAAATATTTCAGGATTTTTTATGATCAGAAAAATATTAATTTGGTTATATAAAAACCATTTAAAAAACAGACACATGGAAAATGGAAGATACATTATTACTGAAAATTTTATATTTGACGTAATAAATAAATTTAATTTTAAATGGATAGAAAAACAAATTGATAATGGAAATATTAATTCAGCTATTAATGTTTATTATAAAAATCCATCAGCATTAATAAATGCGGTAATAAATATTTCAGAAAATATTGTAAATGACGATACTGTAAAAACAGATCATTATTCTTACAATACATTTCCAAATCCCATTACTACTCTTAATTACTTTGTAGATAATCGAAATATCTCAATAAATATTGTTGAATATTTGGAACGCTTAAAAAAAGAGCTAAATGTTCTTTTAAATAATTTAAATAATAATAAGAAAAATATAAGTTACGATTATTACAGAAGACAAAGTGATAAAATATTTTCTGATGTATTGGAAATATATACGGTTTTATTATTGATTGCTGAAACCAAATAATCTATAAGGAGACTTATGATTGACGAAGAAAAGAATTGGGATGATTACGAATGGATTAACGAATTAGGCGGAGATGAATTAGCTCATCTTTTTAGAACAATTTTAAAGGATAAATTATGTAATGTAGAAAGTCCGATATTGTATTGGGAAAATCGAATGGATCGTTATTTAAATGACGAAACGAACGGAATTCCAAACAATACTAAAGATAGAAGTTCTGCTAAAGGGAATATAAATAAAGCATTGCAGTTTAAAACAATGTCATGGAAAACATTTAAAACAGGACTTAAATTTTTAGGAGCAAGATCAATTAAATTTACCGTATCCATTGAATGGGAAAAAGATAAAAACATTCAGCCAGATACTTTACATAACGTTAAAATTCCTGTTGTTAGTCAATATATAAACAACGGATATTTTATTAAGAAAAAACCAACGGAGAATAAAATATGAATAGTTTAAACACTATAATGTCGCTAATTAATATCGCTATTATTATTTACGGTTTTACTAACTTATTTAAATTTAAAAAATATATAAAAAACTTTCGAGATGAAAACAATAAAACGTTAAATAAATACATTGATGAAATTGTTAATCTTAAAAAAGAAAACGAAGCTCTTCTATTGAAAAATGAAATTCTAGAAGAGGCTTTACTTAATGCTGATATTAAAATTGACGCTGGAGTATCAGAATCATGATAAACACATTAATTTCTATTTTATGCATTATAGTTTGGTCTGCTAACATATGTTTGATGTATCAAAATTATTGTAACGATAAAAATAATAAAGATATCGTTAAAATATTAAATGATATATTAAAAAGAAATATTGAATTAATTAAAATTTTAGGAGAATCTAATGACAAAGAAACAGTTAAAAAAGATACCGAGGGAAGAACGGAAACATAGTAGAATTAGAGTAGTTTCTACTAATTTTCCAATGGGCATGGATGCTGTTATTAAAGAATCTGGTTGCGCCTTTATTCCTAACGAAGACGTAATGAAACTATATAGAAAATATATATGGTTAGTTAAAAGACGTAGGAGAGAAATAGATAGAAAAAATTAAAAAATAAATATTAACGATTTTATATTTTTAAAAAACTTATATATTTTACAATTCGAGGAGTTACCATGAAAACAGATAAAGATTTTTTAAACGAACTCAATAATATTAGTATCACGCAACAACCTAGACAAATTATTTTAACAGAAACCAAACATAATTCTAAAGGATATTTTCCAAAAGGATCCGTGTTGTTTCTGGGAGATTGGAATGATGAGAAAAACGGCTTTGATGTAAAAGACGCTGAAGGAAATATTTGTTTGGTAGGAGTTAACAGCGGTTTTAATTTTCTACATGAAGTCGCTCAAACGTCGGCAGGTGCAGGTGCAATTCCGTTAGCTGAACAATATAGAGCCGGATTGTTTAATATGCCAATTAAAAACGATATTGGTGGCGGACCATATCAGCCATGTATGATTGACAATCGCACGATGAATGCAGCTTTTCATCATCTAAATATTCAAGTTCAATTATGTATTAACAATATTAAGAAACCCAACTTTCAAACTATAGATTTTAATACACAATATTCTTTAGTTAATAAGGACGAAAAGATTATGTTTCTACAAGAATTTATTAAATTTCTTCAATCGTTGCCTTATTAATATTTACATCAAATATAAATAGAGTAGATAAATCTACTCTATTTTTTTATTTTGGAGAATAAAATGAATTCTATTGAATCGTGGGTTGAATTAAATAAATTAAAAATTAGAAGTAATAATCTTCTATTAAGAAAAGCTGGAGGAACAATTGATCATCTTGCAGCTATATCGGAAGAACTTTTAATTAAAATGGAAGAAAATAAAATTAGAGAGAAAACAAAATATGTGTGAATGGATTAATGTATCTGAAAGAAAACCAAAACCAGGACAAAGATTTATTGGTGCTAATGAAAAAGATTGGAATTTATTTACGGCCCCAAATAATGATCTTAAAGATGAACAAGGGAAAATTGAAATGACTAAAGATCAACATTTAGATAAAATACTTGAAGTTTATAAAGTAACTAAATGGATGATTCCTTTACTTTAACTTAGGAGTTAATTATGAAATATATTGCTTGGTGCTGTAGCTGGATTTGTTATGGAATAGGACAACTCTTATCGTTAATATTTATGAATTTTGATTCAACATCTACCATTCTTTATCCAATTTATAATAAGCTTATGTTGTTTTCCTCAGATCTATCTGATAAATATAAACTTAATATTTGGATAACTGAACGACAAAAATTAAAAACTCGAATGAAATATCTTAATTTTCTTTTACAAGAAAACGTTTTAAATCATAGAGAAATATTTGATGAACTGTTTGAGTTTTGTAATGATCTTATAAAAACAGTAGATGACGATTCGTTACCTGACGTCATTGAATATATTAAAGGAAATTATATTAAAGAGAATATAGGAAAAGAAATGTCTGATCAAATTGATTCTAACACAGAATCTTTAAATGAAAAAGAATAATTTGCGTTTGAATTAGGTAAAGCTTATCAACATTCAAAAGGCATCAATGAAAGGAATGACTAAAAATAATGGAGGTTTATCTCTATTATTTTTTATTATTATGAATGAATCTTAACTTTAAAATATAATAACAAGGAACTTTTTTTAAATGTTTAATTTTATTTTTGATAATCGTCGTAATGAAGAAAATGAATTTATATTTTCAGATGAAAATATAAATAAAGTAGTTATTGAATCTAAAGAAGAATTAAGAAAACAGTTAAAAGAAGATATAGAAGTTTATTTAAATAATGGTGGAAAAATAACCGTTATAGAAACTCCAGAATATAATAATAGACCGACTTCTTATACATTTAATCACAACGCTAACATTTATAGAGGCAATATAGTTATGCTTGATGACTTTGGTTAAAACAATAGGAATATTTTTATGTTAAGTCAACATATTGAAAATAATCTAATTGAAATTATAAATATTTTAAAACATTGTTCTTTAAAATTATTAGAATTAGATAAGAAACACAGTAACGCTTTAAATTCTTAAAAAATAAAAGGAGAATAAACTCCTTTTTATTTTTTTGTTTTAATCTTAATCTATGAATTTAGTTTGAGGAATGATCTGATGACCGGCAATATTGCAACAACCGCTTTTCAGTCTGGACCAAAAGACGATTTAGCTGTTGTAGATGTTTATAGCGTTACTAATAGTAAAGTTAAAACATCATTGATGGATAGATTGAAAAATACCGCTGGAACAGTAGTAGATAAAATATCAGCTAATAAAGACCTCCTAATGACCGCAGGAGCGTCTTTAATAAATACTAAAGGAAAGATAGGGTTTGATAGAGAAAACCTTCTAGATACGCTAGGAACGTCTTCTATGGGTTCTTACGGTAGGGGTATTGGTGGTTCTATTGGTGGACCAATAATGGAATCAATAGGATATAATTATCAAAGCATTACTGGTTCTGGACCAGGTTCTTTTGGAGCTATGTCTAAGATAGGTAGTTACATAGATAAATTAAATATATCTGATTTATCTAGTTCTTTAGCTATGTCAAGTTATTTAGGCGGTCTTACTGGAAATTCAAGCATTGCACAATCCATTGGTTTAAATGGAGAAGCTGCATTATTACAAACGTTTCTAACTGAAGCCATTGGTATGGGATCTAGAGGCGGAATGGAAACGATGCTAGATGCTTATAATGGAAGACCAGAATATGATCAAGTAGTTAACGGAGTAATGTCTAACTGTTTAGGAGAGTGCGCTAGATCTGGTAATTTAGATATGATGGGTTCAATGGTAAATAGATTAGGTGGAGGAGCAATATTTTCTCAACTACCTAATATTACTACAAACATCTTATCTTCCTATAGATTTCCTTCTGGTATGAGTAGTTCTGGTATGAGAGGACAGTTATCAGAATTAACAGGAATATTGTCTGATATAAATCCTAATTGGAATATTTTTGGAAGAAACGTTGTTACTAATGTTGGCGGTATAAATAATTACAATACACAATCTTGCAGAAGATTAGATTCTTTTCAATACATGAATGATTCTTCTAGAGATTTATTTATGTTAGATGACAACATGCGTATTGACGCAATGATTGGAAACACTTACAAACAAATAGACTATAATAGAAATCTAAGAGATAAATATCCTTTATCGTTATTTTAAAAAATAAATAAAAAAGAGGCATTAGCCTCTTTTTTATTTTGTTTATTATTGATTATCTCTTGAACCTTGTTGCGCAATATTAGATAATTGTCTACCTAAAAATGTGCCTCTAGTCCATTGTGCAAAATGTCCCATAGAGTACCACGATTTAAATTCTAACATTCTTTGAGTGGCTCTTAATTTAAGTTTGTTAGTTCCATAAATCATGTCGTCTATACCAAGACTTCCTAATACCGACATATAATCGGTAAATGTATTATCTTCGTCAAAGTTTCTAGAATCAGTAAAAGCTAAGGCAGATAAAACCCCGTCTCCAGCCGCATCTCCAAATAAAGCATCGGTTGCTCCAACTACAGCTCCTTCAGCTATATTCTGTAAAGTAGATTGTCCTGGATTTATAGGCATATGCATTATTGTAGATAAATCGGCTATTGTAAAGCTAACGTCTATTCCTAGCGGTTCATCATTGTCCGTCCAAGCTAAATTACCGACACCTCTAGTTATAGACATTGATTCTATTAGTCCTAATCTACAAGATATTCTTCCTTTAGAATGTACTTCTACTAAGAACGGACTGGTGTAACTTTGTTTACCAGTAGATAAAGGTAAAGCTCCGGCTAACAACATAGCCAATGGAACATAAATGTTTTGGAACATAGACATTTTATTTCCATAAGGAGATCTTAATTCAATCGTATAATCCATTCTCGGTAAAGAACAAGATGAACTTTCCCAATATTTTGGAATATCAACTAAACCCCTACCAGATAAAGCCATTAAACCAGACATCTGTAAACTATCTGCTATGCCAGATACAACGTCTTTAGCTGCGGAAGCAATACCTTCTAACATGCCAGCAATAGGACCATCTCCTATATTGCCGTCAGCAAAGTTAAATCTTTTACTGCGTGCTCCACTAGCCATTCCGTTTATTTGCGATTGTAAATCTGATTCTTTACTGTTGTTAGAAAATGACTCACTAACTGAACCTTGGAAATCTACTTTAAAAGAAACAAAATTAGAACCATCTCTAGCTTCTGCTAAAAACAATTCATCGAATTCTTCTTTTTTAGTTCCCCACCAGCTTCCGTTTTCTGTAGCATTAGATGGTTTCAGTTTACCAAATTCAGAATTTAAAAATATTTCCATATATGCATCGAGACCGGATATAGTTTTATTTACAGCTAAAGCTTCTCTGCTAGTACCTAAATTTTTTAAATCGTCGTCAGATAAATTTTCTGCATTTACTACTTGAACAGACCCATCTTTAGTTGATTTAACATTTACAGAAGTAACTGAAGCATCTGCCATTTTAGAATCTAAAAACGCTTTTAAGTTATCTCTTAAAACTTTATTAGCGTCACCATTTCTTTGAAACCAACTTTGTGTGTCTCCGACATCATTTGATAAAACCTCAGACAATCCGGCTCTATGTGCATCAGCTAATCTTTGTGCTCTATTTGAAATTCTATAAATATCTATACCGCCTTCTGGTTTATAGATGTTCGGATTCATATTGTAATATGACGCTACAGTAGATTCATTTAGGGCATTTTCATCACTAGATCTACTGGTTCCTTTTAATTGCATTCTAGGAACAACGCCCATGTTTGCAGCTATTGTGTTTGCCATACTGTTAACGGCATTCCAATATAACGGCATTGCTGGTTTTAAATAATAATATTTGCTATTAGGAGTACCGGCAAAATAATTCCATATTCTATTTATAGCTGTACCAACTAACACAATCGGTAATAATGTTAAAGAAACAACGAACCCAATAAATCTTCCAACATTAAAAAATGCAGGACTAGTCCTACCAGTATTAGCCAAATAACCTGCGGCAGGATCATAAAAGGAAGTAAAGAATTGAGTCATGCTATTAAAAGCCGGAACTCCAAATCTTAAATGGATTACTTGTTTGTTATCATCTATAGCTTCAGAATAATATCTTCCTAAACCTCTACTACCATCTATACCACCAACATGAGCAGCATATCTACCCAATACCTTAATATCGGCAAATCTTGTAAATTGCGGAGCCGGATTCATTACCATATTACCACCCATAGAGGTGTCGGTAAATTTATAAATGGCGTCTGTTAATATTCTGCTTTGTTCTTCAGTTTCATCTAGAGCGTAAGTAGGAACCATAAATGAGTTTTTAACCCATTCTGAATCCGTTAAAACATTTATAGGCATGATAATTCTACCTTGTAAAAATAAGTCATAGAAAAAGGAATGGAGGAATAATTTCCTCCATTCCTTTATTTTTATTACACATTATTTCTTTTTACAGATATTGGAGCTTGCACTGAACTGCTAGTTCTAAAATCTGAAGTAGGTTGATCTTTATAATTATCAACTAAAGCTTCTTCTTTGGATTGTTGCGTTTGAGCAAGTCCTCCATTTTGTAATATCTTAACTAACATACGAATATTGTCATCAATAGATTTCTGTACTGACAATTGATCTGTCAATACTCCACCCATCTTATCGACGCCTCCGTTCAAATAATCGCTAGAAGCTTTTCTTTGAACGTCCGTTGCCGCAGCTTGATATTCTTGATTAGAAGTATTCTGTTTGTTTTGTTTATCAGATACCGCATCTATTGTTTTATTAACTGCACTAGTTGAAGCCGCTACCATTGGAGTAGTTGGTGAAGAAGGAACACCAGGATTACTAAACGGGTTAATATTAAATAGACTAGAAGTTGCTGTAGCTGGTTTATCTTGACCACCTTTAGCTAATAGAGCAGGAGGAGCCGGTGGAGCACCAGTGGTCGGTTTAGCTGACTTATCTGGACCAACTCCCATATTTGCTAATTCGCTATCCGTAACATCTATAGAACTTTGTCTGACGCCGTTAGATCCTGTAGCGGATGTAGACGCGTTAGAGCTAGATGTTGAAGTTGGTAGTGTAGAGGCTACTCCTTCAGTTTTATTCTCTTCACTTTTTTCTTTTTTACTGGTTTCTGCTTGTTGAACAGCTTGATCAACTTTACCACCAGAAAAATATTTCATGTAGGCTCTAGCTCTTTTCAATCTACTTTCATATCCGGCGTGAGCGGGAGACGGTCTTAAAAAGTCAGCCATAACATTAAAAGTAGCATCCTCAACCGTATTTGCAGTTTTTACTTTAGAAAAACCCCTAGCCTCTGACGTTTGAGTAATTTCGTACTTTAGAAAGCCGAAGTTAGCTTCATAGCTGTCAGTGGACAGATTATTTTTTCTACAATATTCTTCAAAGTTACGGCGACGCGGACCTGTCCATTGACAAAAACCATATCCTCCTTTGCTTCCAGGTATTAATGGTTTCATTTCCTGGAGAACTTTAAAATCCATACATTCGTGACCTAAATTACCAGCCACAGCCGCTGCTTGCGGTAATGTTAATCCGAGTTCAGCCATTAAATCATTTACTAATCTAAAGCCAATCGGCACACCTTTACCAATTCCACTAGGAACTTTAACTGTATATTTTCCTCTACTGATAACTGAGCCACCTGACGAATCTATATCTCTATTTCCAGTGCCCAAGTTAGCATAAGACGCGTCGTTAGATGATGACGACGAAATACCAACACTTTTGGCTATAGATCCAACAGCATTAGCCCCGGCTTCTATTCCTCTGCTAGCTGAGTCTACAGCCTTATTATAAACTTCAGCTCCTTTAGATAATAGATTTTTACCATAATTAACAGCACTATTTGCAGCGTTAGAAATTGATTTACCAATATTACTAAGAATACTAGTTTTCTCACCAGAATTACCTGAAGTAGATTTAGTCACAACTTTAGATTGAGCTTTAACTTCTTCATCGGTAGTTTGTGATTCTAAATATTCAATGTGTTCTTTAGTTGAAGATTTATCATCATTCATTTCTGTGTCAGGAAATGGAGATACCGTAATATCCCAAACACTAACATTTGAATCTGGAGAAACTTTAGCAGAAATCATTTCTTTTGCTATAGCAGCTTTCTGAGAAGGCTTTAATTTATCAGCAACTCCCTCCATAGTTAAGTTAGGAACAGTAGCTCTTACAGTAGAATAGTACTTTAAACAAGCAGGCATAAATCTAGACTTAAACCAAATGAAGAAGTTTTCTAATTCATCTTTATCGGAATCATCAAAGCCAAATTTAGAACTAAAATCAGAAACAACTTGAGTTTCATTTAAAGGAACAGAAACTGAGCCGTCTTTATTGATTTTAGCTTTTCTAGTAATATAGCTTTCTAACGCTAATAAAGCTTTTATTTGTCCTTCATCGTTTAATTCTTTTAATCCGTAAGTTTTTAACCTTACAGCAGCAAAGGCTTCTAATTGATTTGATTTTCCAAAGAAGAAGTCAGCTAGTTTACCAGCTAAAGACATAGCGGCAGCTCCAGGCATTAAAGTAAACATAGACATCTTAGCCGTGGCTGATAATATTTTCATACCAGACGTAGAACCAGCTAATGGTTTATCTTTAACTGTTTTACTAGGATCTTGTTTAGCGGCTAATGCAGCAGTGCCTGCTGCGGCAACTGTACCGGATCCTGCTCCTGTATCTTTAATGCCTTCTTTTTCCATTTCTGACTTATAGTAAGCTTTAGCTTGATCTATAATTTTATTTGGAAAGTCTTTTCCTACTGGTAAACTATTATCTCCAGCAAATGGGTTAGCGCTACAAGAATATGGAGATCCTGGTGTATCTGGATATTCAACTGAACTAATGTAAGATAATTTATTTTTCAAAGCTATCTTATCATCAGCCTCCATTAAAGAGGCTCCTTTAGCAAACTTATCTAAAGTGCTGACATGTTTAAGATATATTGGTTGAAAACGTTGAGTAAACCATGTTCCGAATACTTGAATCTTTTCTTTATCATCTTCATCAATATCGAAAATATCTAATATTTCTTCTACATCGTCTTTCTCTAATCCAATCGTATATCCGTTGGCAGAAGCTTTAACTTTCTTAGAAACATATTCTTCTAAGTCTCCAACCATACTAACTTTATCGCTATCTGTTATATCGACACCATATTGAGCTATACGAATTTTACCTAACCAAGCATTCTTATTTTTAAAATACTTAAATAGTTTATATCCGCCGTATGCGATACCACCTATAATGGCTCCAGCAATAACTACAGGAGAAGCTAGAATAGAACCTATGACTCCTACCGCTGCGCCGGCTCCGGCTAATAGAGTGCCTCCTATGCCTGCTGCTGCGGCTCCAATTCCGCCTGCTGCAGCAACGCTAGCCGATACAGCACTGACTGCACTAGCTGCTCCAGATAACAGCATTCCGCCGCCGCTTGCGAGTAATCCGCCTAGTTTACCAAGTCCTGGTATTTTAGCCAATATCTTAACAAAGCCGCCAACTCCTCTTCCAAGAAATCCAACTACATTAGATAGATCAGACATAGTGTCTAATAAATTACCTTCTCCATCTTTTTCTTTTTTTCCATTCTTGTTAGGTTCTTTGCTTTTATCGTCCTTTCCTTTTCTTCCTTTTCGTTTAGAAAGAACATCTAAAGCGCTACCGGCTCTATCGATGGTTTGGTCGGCTAATCTATCATCTAAAATATCTCTAATTTGAGATAACAAAATTATTTGTTGATCTTCTTTAGAAACTTTACCTTTTAGTTTAGATAAACCTTTACCTAATAATTTACCAGCCCCACCGATTAATTTAGCATTTAATTTTAAAATGGCTCCGCCTATTTTAACTGCTCCACCTACAGCTCCTCCTATTAAAGAAGAACCTAATTTAAATGGATTAAATTTAAATTTACCGTCTGGACCATATAAACCTTTTGAAACTTCTTCCGCTGTAACTAATGTATTTCCTAATTTATCTTTAACTCCATTTTTAATGTCGTCAAAATTAGTAATCAGTTTTCCTGTTACAGCATCATAATACTCTCCAGCTTTTAATTTACTTAGATATAATCTAGGCTTTAATTCACCAGGCACTATTAAGTCAGATTCAGTATTTTTAGTATCTATAAAAGAAACCGCTCTTCTTAATATAGCTCCAGGCATTTTTGCTAAACTACCAACAATGTTAGTAGATCCAGATAAAATATTTCCACCTAAAGATAAAATGCTTTTTAAAGCACCAGAAACAAAGTTTCTAATTTTCTCACCTTTATGATTTACTAAACCTTCTTTAATGTCTTCTAAAGTTAATACGATGTTTCCATCTTTATCAACGACATTTCCTTTAATATCTTCCAGTTTAGTAATTATTTTACCCGTTATCTGATCTCTATATTCTCCAGCTTGTAAAAGTTTAATTCTAATTGCTGGATATTTTAAATCAGTTTTTCTATAAATATCTTCAGCTTTATTAAATAAAGCATCTTTAACACCAAGAGCAGTATTTTTAGCTAAACCAAAAGCTGAACTAATTATATTGCCTTGTAATTTAAATGATTCTTTAGTTAGAGATTTAACTTTATTATAAACTCTGCTAAATATTCCTCCAACAGATTTAGAAATATTCTTAGCTCTCTGTTTAAATGAAATAGTGCCTGGACCGGCATCTAAACCAGAACCTTGTAAATCTAGTCTTAAAATTATTTCATCTAACTTAGTATTTCTATCATCATCCGATTTTCTAGATTCTTTAAATATATCTATTAAATCAGTTTTAAATAAATCTAGGAAAGAAATAATTTCTGGAGAACTATCTGATTGACGATAATCAGAATAAGTATTTTGTTGAGGAGCAGAATATGGTAACGCTGTAGTAGCTTTCTTTTTAGATTTCTTCTTAATAGTTTTACCGTTAGGAACAATAACAGTTCCGTCGCCGTAATTTAAACTATCGGTTCCATTTCTATAAACTTCTAAAATTTTATTAAAATCTAAATTGGTGCTAAAACCCATTTTATTGGTAACACCCATTTCTTCTAATATATTTCCATATCCAGCATTTAATAATAGCTGAGCTGTTTCTCTAGAACCAATAGAAGAATGTTTTAAAGATAAAGCTCTACTAGAAAGCTCTTCATCAAACACACCATCTTCATCTTTATTTTTATTTACTTTCTTAAAGAAATTAACTAGTTTCTTTCTAGAAGCTTTATCAATAAAACCGCCATAATTGTTTTCATCTAAATATCTATCAACAGATACTCTTTTATTATTTTGAGCATCAGATAAAATCTGAGACTTTAATAATGATTTTAGATCCTCAGGTAATTTACCACTAGGATCTAAATGTTCAAGAATATATTCTGTTGAAGAATCGGCAGCACTGATATTAGTTTTAGAAAATAATCTGTTAGCTAAATTTCTTTTTAATGTACTAGTTTTAGTAAAGTTATTGTTTGTTAGATCATAAGAAACCAGTTCTGTTTTATCATCACCTGTTCTCATTATATCTATCGATTGTAAAATTCTAGCTAAATAACCAGGGATTATTTCAACAATAGATTTTCTAGTTTGATTATCAAAATGAGTAGCTTCGTCGTGTCCTTTTAAAGTATCGGTTTCTAACAAAGTATTCATTGTGAATTTAGGCATTAAAGATTTAAGCAATCTTATTGAATCGCTTTTTAATCCAACGCCTTTTGTAGAAGATCTAGCAAATTCATCTAATTTAGCTGGAGCTTCATTTGCAAATATAGATAATTTATTTCCCATCTTATTGATTTTATTCATGAAGGGAATTTTATCTTTAAATTTATATATTAAAGAATCAGATAAAAAATCAGCAGCATTAGAACCTAAGAATGCTTCACCAAACATTTCTGCTGGATCAATTCCCATTTCTTTCATCATTTCAGGATCTAAAACATCTCCCATAGACGCCATCATTCCTAATGCGCTTAATTCGTTTTTAACTCTTCCTTTAATATTCTTAGAAAAATTCTTAACATAATTAGGAGCAAATTCTGCCGCTGTTCCTCCTAAAGATTTAAGCATTCTTTCTTTTAACATCTGTTTACCAGTTTCTGTTGTTTTAACTTTAACGAATTCTGGTAATGCTGTGTTTTTTGTTATAGCTTCTAATGATTCTATAACTCGTTTATTTGTAGTTTTAGATAATTCTAATAAATCTCTTTGAGCGTAATATTGTTTAAATTGTAATTCTAAACTTTTCTTTTGAAATTTAAAATTAATAGAGTCTTGATAACCTACTAATTTATCTATTCCTTGTCTTAGAGAATATAGTTCAGTTAATGATTCTTTATGTTGTTTAAAGTTAATAGCGGTTTTAGTTCTTTCAGCTACTTCACTTTTCTCATTTAACTGTTCTTGATGCTCCATCTGAGTTTTAAATATTTCTCCTAATTCTAGAGAAATATTAGCTTCATCTTGATTACCGCCAAATGAAGTTTTAGAAGCAGCATCGTTATCTAAAATACTTTGTAATTTTTCTTCAATCTTTTTAGGCAATTTACCTTTTAATTTAGGTAATGCGGACTTAGTTGCTTTTATGCCCAATTTTCTAATGGGTTCTAATTCCTTGCCGGCGATATTGTATAGTTCAGAAAGCTCATCTCCTACATCCCTAGCCATATCAGCAACTTTAGAGTAGCCTGGTGGTAATGTTTGGAATAACTTTCTTTCAATAAACTTTGGATCTTTTAAAGTAGATTTTAATCCTTTTACGGCACCGCTAGCAATCTTCTTAACAGGAGATCTGTCATCTTTAGGTGGGGTTATATCAAAATCAATATCCCAACTATCATCATCAAAATTAATGTCATCTAAATCTATTTTATCTTTAGCCATGATACTCTCTCATTGCTATAAAAAAATGTTCATAACTTCAGTGTTTGTATAAAAAAAGGTATTAAACGTGAAAAGCACAAATCAGCCTTTTAATGTAAAAATATTAGATATAAGAGGTAATCGTCTTGATATTTTAAGACCGATTACAGACTTAGATATACATGAAGGTCTATCAGATAACTTTCATGATAATGGTTTATTTTCTGTTCCTATTTTTGGTAGAGTAGGAAGCGATGTTAGAGATAAAAGATTCTCTTACATTAATATAAGAACTCATGTTTTTCATCCAGTAATCTATAATAGATTAATAAAGTTAAAAAGACTTTATGAAGGCATTATACATTCTAGAGATTATGCTGTATGGGACGATAAAGAAAAAGACTTTGTAAAGGTAGATGAATTAGAAGGAGAAACTGGATATTCTTTTTTTATGTTGCATTGGAAAAAGATACAATTTAAAAGAACTAATTCAGTTATAAGAGATGATAAAATAGCTTTAATTGAAAAATATAAAGATGTAGCTTTAGTTGATAAAATTCTTGTATTGCCTGCCGGACTTAGAGATTTTGAATTAGATCAATCTGGTAGACAAAAATATGATGAAATAAACAATCATTATTGGAAGATATTATCGATAGCTAATACATTAGTTTCTTCTACTACAGACGATGAATTGGTTATTTTAAACAATCCCCGTTTTAATTTACAACTAGCTTTTAATGAAATTTACGATAAGTTTGAAAGTTTGTTATCTGGTAAAACAGGATTCTTACAAAGTAAATGGGGAAGTCGTAGAATATTTAATGGAACTAGAAACGTAATATCGTCTATGGATCCTAGTTCTGATTATTTAGGTTCAGATACTCAACCTTCTTTTACAGATACAGTTTTAGGAATATATCAGTTATGTAAAGCTGCTTTACCTATAACTATTCATCAATTAAAGAATAGTATTGTAGGTGAAATATTTGTAGATCCTAGACAGCCAGTTCCGTTAGTAGATAAGAAAACATTAAAGTTAGAATACGTTAATGTTTCATCAGACGTATTTGACGAATGGTCTACTATTGACGGTTTAGAAAAAACAATAAATAAAATGGCTGAAGCACAATTAAGGCACAGACCATTAGAAGTAGCTGGACGTTATTTAGCATTAATTTATATTGGTCCAGACAATACTTTTAGAATTTTTAACAATATATCCGAACTACCTGAAGATAGAGATATAAAGAATGTAAGACCATTAAATTTGGTTGAACTAATATATCTCTGCGGATATAAAAGATGGAATTCTTTAAGAGGTTTTTTAACAAGATATCCAGTTACTGGTATAGATAGTATTTATCCTTCTACTATTTATGTTAAAACTACTATTAAAGGAAAAGTAATGTACGAATTAAATAATTCATGGGAAATAGAGGATAAAGAACATCCTGCTTTGGAGTTTCCTACTGCTCCTTATAATTATTTAGATACATTAATTCCTCATCATACCCGCTTGGCAGGTCTCGGCGCTGATCATGAAATTAGTTAAAATTTTGGTATCTCAAATATTATACCTGATAGTCGAATATGATTGATAGTATAATGTTATAATGATTCGATAGTTCAGAAAATGAATTATTCAAATATCGTTATAAAACTAAATTTAATTAAACTATAAAGGTCCTATTGTAGAGTAATCTACAAATAGTATTCTCTCTAATTGCTGGAACTTCCTAAAGCTATTCTACCACAATAATCCTGAAAAGAGATTATGATTCCGTAAGGAAATTTCATTGTTAAAATGAAAATGGTTTAACAAACGAATAGATATTACAATGGAAAATCAGCAGCTAAAATCCTAAATCTAGAAATAGATAAGGATGAAGTTCAACGACTAGAGCGTAGCGGCTCGTACTCTGTAAGTACAGAGGAAATGGGAGATTCCCTAACTACTTAAGTAGAGGGAAAAGATATAGTCTGCTCTTTATTGAAAGATAAAGCTGGATATAATTCCGAGATAGATTAACGATCTATCTGAACATTTAGGTTTGACGGAGACACTGCTTCATTTAACGTAGTTATAAGTGATGAAGCTATTGAAGAAATAGATATTAATTTATCTAAGAAAGAAGCGTATATAAATTCTGCTGGAGAATTTAGAGCAAGTAGTGATGTAGAAACAGCAGCATTAGTATTGAGATCAATGACAGGAATTTAAAAAATGTTAATTGAAAACGATGATTTATTTATCGATGAAGAAGATGTTGGATTTTCTGTATCAACAGAAGCATTGTCTTTACCTTACGATATTTACTTTAGAAGATTTGGTGTGAGAAGATTAAGTCAATTATCTTCTCCATTATTAAACGATACATCTAAATTAAATTTACCAAGAGGTTCGCTCTTATTGTATTTAGCTGATGATGAAACAGATATAGGAATTAGTCAAAATCATATTTTACTTAAAGACACTCCTAGACTAATTTATGTTAATCATGTCGTTGAATTAGCCAGTAGAGAAGGTTTTGCTAAAAGAAACTTTATTCAACCAACAGCTTTACTTAGAGATTATTTAAGAAAGAATAGAAAAACTAGAATTTTAAAAGATTTAGAAAGAGTAGATAAAGACGATAAAATTATTCTTGTAGAAAACTTTGCAATGCTAAATAGATTGTGGAGATATAGAGATCATCCTTTAACTAAATATTATCGTTGGAAAAACATTCAAAATACTTTATGGACTAGAGCTTCTGCTGTCTCTAGAGTAACTAATAGAAATCAATATCTATTTATCAATTTGCCAGATTTAATTCCTACTGTAAGTCAGTTTAAACGGGCAGAATTAAATGCAAATAGAATGTCATTAGAACCATTTAATGATGATAAGAAATTGACATTATTAGATTTATGGAATTGGTTAGGAGATAATAGAGAAACTTCTACAATGTCTGAACTGTCTCCAGAAAGCTACGATAAAATACATTTAGTGTTTGTTGTAAAAGGAGTATGGAGTGTTGTTAATTTAGGCTTAATTAACGAATGGAGAAAGGCTGGTAAAGAAGACGGAGAAGTAGAAGAAAGCGATGGTACATTATCTGCCACTTCTATGCAAAGACGTTTCTTAAGATACATTGTCGGTTTATCCGAATATAATAACTTAGCCGCTAAAACAGCAGATCCAATAGTTAAAGAAGTTATAAAGGATGAAGTTATAGAAGCTGAAAATAAACCAGAAGTTAATAAAAGTAAGCTTCCAGATAAAGACGATGTTATTAAAGATGACATTAAAAACATTGAAATAAATAAAGTAGATTCAGAAAAACCCATTGATAAATTAAATGATGTTGTTAATGAAACCAAACCGGATAGAAAAATTACTATCGGTAACGTATCTAAAGACATTGGTTTAGGAGCAACTAAAACTGTTGAAAGGAATAAGAAGATTCAATTGGTCGGAGATACAGATAAATTCGACAATGAATTTGAACATGATCTTAATGCAACTGATCATTTATTTAAAGATGAAACTGATGAAGAAATAAAAGAAGCTATTAACGTTCTTCCTCCATTAGAAAAAGGAATAATGAGTAAAGCTGATGAACTAGCTGAAGAAGGTTTAATATCTGCTGCTCAATATAGAAGAATAGAAGCTTTATCTGTTAAATATAAAAGCCTTCCTAATCCTCATGGAGAAGGAACTTTAGAAGATTTAGCTACAATAACTTCCGATGATTTAGTTATGCCTAAAATAGATAAGCTTCCAGATGATCCTGCTATTTTAGATAAATCAATGTTGGATTCTACTATTGAAGAAATGGATAGAAAATACAATAAAGAAATATTAAATAAAGATATTGCTGCAACTGTATTGAATATTCATAAAGCTGGTATAGCTGTAACTAAATTTGACGTTGAACATATACAAGATGCTGTTAATGACTATAACTCATATACTGTTAAAGTTAATCCTGTTAATGGAAATCCATCTTTAATTAGATTTAAAATACCTAATATAGATGACGATGGATCATATTTGTGTAATTCAGTTCGTTGTAAGTTAAGAAAGCAAAGGGTTGATTAAAATACTTTATCTTATGTTATTATAGTTAAAGATAAAGACAATGGAAAAGAATTTTTATTTAAAGAATCTATTTAAAAGATATCCAAAAAACGAAGAATTGTATAACTATGATCTTCTTCCTGAAAATTTCACAACAACCACATATTTTGATATATGTTGTAAAATACACGGCATTTTTAAACAGAAAGGCAGCAGTCACTATTGTGGTGCCGGTTGTCCAGAATGTGGGGCATTGAAGCGCGCGAATAATCGTGCTCTTACAACCAACGATATTATTGAAAAATCTATGTTGAAATTTGGTAATAAATTTAATTATTTTAAAACCAAATATAATAGAAAAGATGATGTTTTAATTATAACGTGTCCAATACATGGAGACTTTACAACTAACAAACACAAACATCTTAATTATAAGCATGGGTGTCCTAAATGTGATTACGAAATACCTAGAGAGATTACTAAAAACATCTATCTAGAAAACGCTAAAATTATACACAACGGCAAATACGATTACAGTAAAGTAACCGACGGCGTTGTTACAGCCATGCAGAAGGTAGAAATCATCTGTCCTAAACATGGTTCGTTTTGGCAAGCTCTTTATCAGCACGGTAAAAAAGGAAATATATGTCCAGATTGTTCTATTGAAGCCGACAGAAACACCACAGCCGACTTTATAAGGAGATCAAAGGAAATACATGGAGACAGGTATATTTATACCGAAGTAGATTATGTTAGATATGCTGATAAAGTTAAAATCATCTGTCCGGAACATGGAGAATTTATCCAAAGAGCCGGATCACATTTGGCAGGCAATAAATGTATGGGTTGTTTTCAGAAAGAAAACAGATCATCTACAGAAGAATTCATTAAAAAAGCTAGAGAAGTACATGGTGATAATTACGATTATTCTAAAGTAGACTACCGTCAAAATAAAAAACCGGTAGAAATCATCTGTCCTAAACATGGTTCGTTTTGGCAAGCTCCAAATACGCATATATCGAATAGAGCAGGCTGTAAATTATGTTTAGACTCTAAAGGCGAAAGAGCTGTTGAAGTTTTTCTTAAAAAATTTAATATAAATTATATTAGAGAGTATCGAATAAAACCGCATCTTTATAGATACGATTTTTATCTTCCAGATTTTAATATTTATATTGAGTTTCATGGAATACAGCATTATAAGTCTGTAGAACTTTTTGGTGGAGAAAAAGAATTTTTATTAGTTAGAAAAAGAGATATAATAAAAAAACTATTGGTTAATAAAAATAAAGGAAAATTAATAGTTTTAACATATCTAAATCTAAACGATAATTCTGTAGAAAAAACTATAATCTCTAGATTCAAAAAAATATATAGAGACTGTAGACAATTACAAGAAATGCTCAGTTTTAAACTTTTAATAGAATCTTTCTAAATATCCATTAATGGTCAACATATCGCAGAAACGCGATATCAGAAAACCTATCTAATTGCGGGAAAACGTCTATAATCTCAATTTCTACCACTTATACGCAGAAATGCAGTATAATACCTGTAGGGTAATGTTCCAATCAGGCACGGTCAAAACGTTTTTGAGAGACACAACCGACGCAACAAAGCTCCTCTATGTAAAAAAACAGTGGAGTGTGTTCAGAGGCCATCGAAAGCTACGTTGATGACGACAATCATCGATTAATGACGCTTGTATAAAACCAAGTGGTTGCATAAAGCAATTAAAGTTAGTAGAGTAGGGATAAACAGTCCCGAAACGATAGGCACCCCACCGTTCATTGACGCGGGTGAAGATATGGTCCATCTGAATGGGATGTGCCCCATTCGTAAAGTTAAAGATAATAAGGTAGCTCTTACTAGTTATTATTCTAAGTTGTTTGTTACTCGTTCAGATAAAGTAGTTAACAATTATAACAAATGGTTATATAAAAATATTATTCTTAAATTTGAAGAAGAAAATTCTCCAATAAAGAAATTAATATTTTCTAATTCATGGGATAATAATATTAAAGTTCCTAGAATTTATAGTTGTATTGGTAGACACTTTAAATCGTTTACTTGTAACGATAAATTCTTTTTCTTTGATTATGAAAATAGACATGAACATTTTGGAAAAGAACGAGTTGAAGCGTTAGAGAATAATGGTAGAGTGGTTGTAGGTTCACATAACAATTTACTTATTGTAATAGATAACAATAATGAATTTATTTTAATAGATAATGATAAAGAAACATCTTTAGGAAATATCGTTGATATTTTAAATTTAGATGAATCTAAGTCTCCTATTGAAGTATGTGAAATGACTATTCTAAATAAGACTCTTCCTTTAGGAATTGTGCTTTCTTATTTGTTAGGATTTAATAATGTTTTAAAATTATCAAAAGTAAATGTTAAAGAATTTACTACTGGAGATAGAATTAAAATTGAAGATAATGAATTTATTATTAAATTCATTGATTCTACTTTAGTGTTTGATAAAAGAGACAAGACTGCTGTTCTGTTATTTGGCGGTTTTCATAAATACAGAGACTTTATAAAAAGATATAGTTTATCTACCTTTAATAAGAAAGATATTTATTATACTCTTTTAAGTAGCTATGAAATAGGTTTAAGATATATAAGAGAACTTGATCTTTTAAATGACATGTGGGTAGACCCAATAACAGAAGGTATTTTAAAAGACATGGGTGAACCTACTCAGTTTATACCTTTGTTATTTAGATCATTAGAACTATTATTGGACGATTGGTCACCAGATGAATCTGATATGAAATATCAGAGGATTAGAGGATATGAGAGATTTTCTGGATTCGTATATCAAGAGATTGTAAGAGCAGTTCGTTCTTATAATGTTCAATCTGCCGCTATTACTGCAAATATAGATATACATCCTGAAGCTGTATGGAGAGAAATAGATAAAGATGTTTCTAAATATCTCGTACAAGAATCAAATCCAATACACAATTTAAAAGAAAAAGAAACAGTAACATTTGCTGGTTCAGGCGGTAGATCTGCAGAAACAATGACTAGAAGATCTAGAGTTTATCATAAAAACGATTTAGGCGTAATTTCAGAATCTTCGCCAGATAATAAATCTGTAGGAGCCATTGCTTACCTAACTCCTAATGCTAAATTCAATTCTATTCGAGGAACTACAGATTCTATTCCAGTTAACGAAATAGAAAATAGTTCGTTATTAAGTACATCAGCATTAATTTCACCAGCATCAGATACAGATGATTAAAGTGTTTATTAAATTAAACATGGTCCGTTCTTATAGTAATATAGGATACGAATTCTCCTTAATTGCGGGAAGTTCCTTAGAGACATATACACCAACTTATCGTAGTGATACAGATAAGGGCTGAACTAACTACTCAGGTACGGTAAAAGATATATGTATTGGATAATCCGCAGCCAAGTTACTTAATTAATTTTAAGTAAAAGGTTCAACGACTAACCGGTTATCGCGGTGTACTGATCTTAGGATTGGGAAACAGGAGACTTCCTACTTTCGAAAGAAAGGGAAGAAGATATAGTCTGCTCTTTATTGAAAGATAAAGTCATCTAAGAGATGAGATAAAGTTATACATTCGATCAGCGAAATAACTTTATTAACGTATGGCCCAAGAGAATAAACTTTATCAGCATACAAAACTCTGCCGGTATATCAGCTAAAGGATATAAAACATCTCCTTTAAGAACCGGATATGAGAAAGTTATCGCACATAGAACAAGTGATCTATTTGCTTATACTGCTAAAAAGAACGGTAAGATTATTAGCGTAGAAAAAGATAACATTGTTGTTGAATATGATGACGGTGAAAAGAAAACATTAAATCTAGGAATTAGATTGGGTGTTTCTGAAGGTACTACATTACCACATTCTTTAGTTACTAACTTAAAGGTTGGTGATACAGTAGTTCCAGGAGATGCTATTATTTATAATGAAAACTATTTTGAACCAGACTTCTTTAATAATAAAAGAGTAAATTGGAAAATAGGTGTATTAGCTAAAACTGTTATTTTAGAATCAACAGACACATTAGAAGATTCATCTGCTATATCGGAAAGATTAGCTGAAGAATTATCTACTAAAATAACTATGGTAAGAAACATTACTTTAAATTTTGATCAAGTAGTTAGAAACATAGTTAAAGTTGGAGATAATGTTGATCTGACCAGTATTTTATGTACAATAGAAGATCCCATAACCGCTAATAATAGTTTGTTTGATGAAGACTCAATATCTGCCTTAAGAAACTTTAGTAGAAATACTCCTAAAGCTAAATATACTGGAGTAATTGAAAAGATTGAAGTTTTATATAATGGCGATAAAGAGTTAATGTCAGAATCTATTAGATCTATTGCTGATTTATCAGATAAACGACTTAAAAGACATTTTACTATAAATGGTAAAAATAAAGATGTTACTGGTTTGGTTGATAGCTCAATTAGAATTGAAGGAAATCCTTTAGAAGTAGAAACTCTAGTAATTAAAATTTATATAACAACAAATGCTTCTGCTGCCGTTGGTGATAAATTTGTTTTCGGTAATCAAATGAAAACGATTATTGGTAGAGTAATGTCTAAAGAAATTAAAAGTGAAACCGATGAAGTTATAGATGCAGTATTTGGATTCCAAAGCATTAGTAACCGAATAGTTAACTCTCCTTTTTCTATTGGTACAACCAATACTCTCTTAAAACTAATTTCTAAGAAAGCCGCTGAAATATATAAAGGGTAAATAAAATGAATGATGGTCAAATAACTGAATCATTTAATACTCTTGGCAACGCTGTAGAATTGGCTACTATGATTATCTCAAAAGTAGCCGGCGATATTGTTTCTAGTAACCTCGGTGGCCAACCAGCCACCGCAGGCGTACTATCGCAAACTGTAGCTGCTAAGATGCAACAAAATATTAAAATTGAAGGCGGAGCAGTACAATGATTACTCAAAACTCTATTTCATCTGCAGCTCCAATTGTAAATAAATTAATTGAAAATAGAATCAATGCTGTTCCTTTGCAGGGTTCTATGTTAGAACAACTTTGCATTATTAAAGAACCAGCTAAAATGCTAGAAGGTGATGAAGCGCCTTGTCATGACGTTTGTGATACAATAGAACATAAAGAAACGTTGAATTACGTTTCAGATATTTCAGCTAAAGCTGTTCAGAATCTTTTGTATAACACTAAGAACGTTGCTGTTCCTCTTATTCAGCAAACTGTTGATCAATATAGTAAATATGTTGACGCAGCTATTGTTTCTACAAATAACAATCTTTTAGTTAAACCATACTTTCAAAACGATATTTGGAATAATCCAGTTATTTTGTCTATGGTAGAAAAATATGATGGTGTTCCAGTTAATAAAGTTCCTCTTAATACTAAATTTCCTTCTAAGTCATCAGAAGAATTAAAGGAATTAATTAAAACTGGATCTGAAAGATTTGACGCTGAAGTAGCCGATTATTTGGATAAAGCTTCTGCTGAACTTGGATATGATTTATTGGTAGATGTTTATCAAACAGTGTTTAGTTTTGATAACAATAAAGGCATTGTATTTTTAGATGATTACATCAATCCTTTTAATGGCAATAGAGAAGCCGCTTTAGTAACTTTATTGCTAGCTAATCGTTTATTAGTAGAAATTCCAGATGACGTTCAAATGGCTTTAGAATTCTATAGAGCTTATGTTACAGGTATTGTTGAACAATCTGGTCGAGCAGTAATGCGTGTTATTCAAATTCTTGAATCTGACATTAAAAATAAATCTTTAATTATAACTTACCCTAATGCTGAATTAGGTAATCCGTTTGTTGAATCTATTATTTCTGTTAACGGTAAAGTATATAAGAACTGGTTAGAAGAAGGTGGTTCTCCTGAAGTTTTATTTGGAGCCGCTGTATCTGATAAAAATAGAGATTATAACGCATTATTGTCAGATAAAGAAAACTATATTAAAACCTGGGAAAGAGAAAAACGAATCATTGATAGTAAAGTTCGTTTTGAATTGAAAAACGTTAAAACAACTGCTTTGAGAAAAGCGTTTTATGATAGCATTTCTTCTTTACCAGAAGATCAGAAAAGAATGACTAACGTTGACATGGTTAATTTATCTAACGATATTATCGATAATGCGTTAGATGCTGACTTTGATAACGTTTACTTAATGTGTAAGAAATTAATATGTCGTTCAGTATTCCCAGAAACTGATTATGAAAAACTGTTAACGGCAATTGATGCTGCAGCAGATGCTCATAAAGGCATAGATCCAAGAGAAGCAGCTTTATTAGCAACTATTGAATATGTTGCTGATTGGGTATCGTCTCAAATACAGTGTGTTAAATATTGAGGTAAAAAGGCGTGGATAAAACAGAGTATATTAGAAAACCTGAGGTTATCCATGCCTCATTAAAAGAATTACCTAATAAAAGTATTATTGCGTTAACTAATTGTAAAATACAATTTCCAGTTAGATATGAAGAAGTTAGTTTAGCTGTTGTTGAAAACATTGTGACGACCGTTGGTTATTTTGCCATTATAGTTGAAGATAAATATTACGGAATTTGTAACATTCCTGCAAATATAAAATTAGAACCTTCTTTTGTATCAAAAATAAAAATTGGAGACAATAGTTATTACGAGTTAGAGTTTGAAAAAGGATCTACTGTATTCAGTACGTCAGAAATAGTTAAAAATGATATATTAACATATTACATTTATAACGAATTTATAGCTGGCGGTAATGTACCTTGGTATATGGATTATAGCGATCTTATAAAAATGTTTGACGATTCTTCTAAATATGCTGGTGTAAGAATTGGTGCTAATTTAGCTATTATGGATATGGTTGTTTCTAATATCTGTAGAGATAAAAAAGATTTAACTAAATTCTACAGACACATCTATAATGATTTAAATCAAGAAAAAACAAATCCTCCAGAAATATTATCTTTAAGAAATATTTCTTATGGAGCATCAAACACTACAGCTAAATTATTAGGTAGTTATTTTTCTGATGGTTTAACATCAGCTTTAATACATCCTTCAACTAGACTTGAAGGAATAGAAGAAAAAATTTTGAGATAATGGGAGTGGGCAATGTCACAAAGAGCGACATTTTCATGTACATCGTTAATGGGCACTAATAAAGCTGGTGTTTTAAAACCGGATGAAAACGGTTACTATACCGTTGTATTAGGCGCATTGGATGTTTATAATAGTGCTGGAGACTTCTATCCTTTTGAATCGGCTAAAGAATTATTTAAAGAATCTTCTAGCTTAATGCGTAGAATTAAAAATGGCGCATGTAGAGCTGAATATGGTCATCCTAAGAAATTGCCAGGAATGACTGACAGAGAATTCTTATCTAGAATTTTAACTATTCATGAAGATAAAGTCTGTTGCCACATTAAAGAAGTTACAATGGATTATTCTAACGTTAAAGGCGCTGACGGTAAACCAGTAATTGCTGTTATTGGTAAAATTAAACCGTCAGGTCCATACGGTCAAATACTAAAAGAACAATTAGATAACAAAGAAGAAAATGTTTGTTTCTCTATTCGTTCTTTAACTAAAGATGTATTTGACGGTAGAGTAAATCGTAAAAATCTTATGCAGGTTATTTGTTGGGATTATGTTAATGAGCCAGGAATTTCCGTGGCTAATAAATATCAATCTCCGGCTTTAGAATCTGTTAATGATGAAGACTATACATTTACAGCAGAACATTTTAAATCTGTTTTAGAATTACAAAAATGTGTTGGTATAGAATCCAGCGTTGTTGATGTTAATGACATCATTAGCGAATTAAATAAAAATGCTAATGAAGTTCCTACTAGCATGAAATGGTAAAATAAATAGAGAGACTTAGTCTCTCTATTTATTTTATAGTTACTAACCAAAGAGATTTTAATTATGTTGGATATTAAGAAGTATGAGTATCAAAATGTTAGCAACGAAGGAATATCGGATATAGTAAAACGCATTAAATCGTTTCTAGGTAAATCTAATAAACCTAGGCCACCAAAAAGAAAAGATAAAGATAAAAAATCGGTTATTTTGTATTCTGAACAAATAAAAATATTTAATAAAGAAAGGAAAGAACTACTACAACAATTCAAAGATGAGATACAAAAAACTTATTTAAATGATAAATGGTTATCTGAAAATGAATTTGTTACTACAGAATTTGCAGCTAAAGATATAAATGGTAATTTTATTTTAGATGGAAAATACCAATCCGATTTTCAAAAAGCGGTTATTGAGAACATTAAAAGATTAAAAGAAGTTGAAAAATATAAAGAATTTTATAATACACACGTTAAATTAGCCATCGACTTAGATGAAAGGCTCTGTAAAGAAACTAAACACATAAAAGATCCTGACAATTTAGATGAAGATGAGGTTGAAAAGGAAGCTAAAAAATTAGCAGCTATAATTAAACCTTATCTCAGCAAAATTGAAAATATGGATGTATTAGAAACTAAACTTAATAAAATACCCAACACATATTTACCTAACTTTAAAAGAAGTGAAAATAAAAACAGCCTGATATTTTTATTTGTAGAAGATAAACTTAACTTTCCAGATACCATAACACCTTTAACAAAAGAGAATATTAAAGTTATAGCTAAATTAGCTATAGATGCGATAGATTATTTACTCGGAATTAAAGAATGGCAGTTTGGGGGGTCGTATGAAGATGACGGTGAGGTTATGCGTAGCTATTATGATTGGCCTGAATCTTTAGTGGATGAGTGGTACAACCTAACTTACTATCAAACATTCTGGTATTATAGAGTAGATGATTTAGAAGATGGGATGTTTGATGTTTTGATAGCATTAGAAAAGTATATGGATAGATCAGTTAAAGATTAGAAGTTAAAAATAAATGAGAGAGCCTAGGCTCTCTCATTTATTTCGATGTTAAACAATAATAAACATATATTATTAAAATGTATCTATATACTTCATATAGAAAAATCAAAGGAGATTAATAATGTTAAAAATCATGAGAAAACATGCAAAGCAAAGATTAGGAGAAAGAACAACCATCAATGAAAAGGAATTATCTTCCATAATTAACAAAAAACTTTATGTAAATTTAGGAACTAAACCCGGTTTACATAAAACACATTTACTGATATACAGCGTAAAAGACGATGCTTATTTTGTCTTAGTACAAGATGACATTAATGGTGATATCATTACAGTTTGGACTGAAGAATACTACAATAATTTAGCTATGAAAATTACAGATGAGGATAAAGAAAAAGCTAAATCATTAATCATTAATCAAGAATCTGAAGACGATTGTAGTTTTATAGCATCGGTCATTTATATAGACGAGAAAGGAAACAATAGATCCAAAGATATATTAAAGTTTAGAACAGAAAACTCCATTCCTTTAACTGAAATGTATTTTATTGATATTTTTATAAAAACCGGTAAACTCAAAGAAGCCATGAAAGAAAAAGGGATTAACATTAACAATATTCTTGGTTATTCAGTTAAAGATATCATCAGTCATAGATTTTTTATTGATACAAATAAATTAAAAATTGGAAAATAATAGAAGCATATATTATTAAACTGAGTAGACATTTCAATATATTTTTATTGGGTTGTTCTATTCAATGAAAGTTTATCGCTAAACTTTTTTAAACTAAAAAAACCAAAGGAAAATATAAGATGTCAGAACTAAAAGAAAGTACTAAAGTAATGTCTGATTCTATTAAGAAAGATTTTAAATTAGGAACTGGAGGAGTTGTAGAAGTTTCTCCAGATATTTATAGTAAATCTCTAGAAGCTGCAGGCATCGATGAGAAGCACGTAAAAGCCATCCAGAAGCACAATAGCGAATTCTTTGCATCTACTATGCATGCTGTCGGAGAAATCGCTGTAGCGGCAATGAAGAAGGATAAGAAGCTTGATCAGGTGTCTGTTGAGATTCCTTTGTTCAAAGATAGCATTGCTCATGCTATTAGTCGTGAAAAAGAAGTTATGGCTGGTATGCCTAAAGATGGAGAACGTCAAACTAAAACCGCTTATGGTTTTGTAACTTCTAAATACGTTACTGACGTTACTGGATCTAAAGGCGAAGCTAAGAAAGTGCGTGCACATATTTCTGCTTTAGCTGAAGAAGCTTTCGGTAAATAAATAATGTATAAGAAATCCTGGATAAGAAATCCAGGATTTCTATTATTATTTTTAGGAATAACTTTATGGATATTGCAACAGTTCAACTGGCTAAGTGGCGTAAACTTAAACCTTTAAATTTTGAACTTATAGATACTACTGTTAAATCCGGAATTAAAGCTTTTGCTCCTACACAGGAAATGGTTTTAGCTATTAAAGATGGAACTATATCTGAAGAAGAATATGCAAAACAATACAGAGAATTAATGTTAAGAAGTTATATGACTAATCAAATTTTATGGAACAATTTAGTTCAGAAAGAAAGAATAGCTATAGCTTGTTATTGTACTCCTGGAACTTTTTGTCATAGACATCTTCTAATTAGATATATTGAAAAGATTTGTTTATCTAGCGATATTCCATTTAATTATGTTGGAGAAATAGAGTGAGTAATAAAAACATTAAGGTTAAAGTTATAGAAGGTTTTTATTTTGGTAATGAAGGTAGGGTTATAAAAAGAATTCCTGGAGGTAATTTCTTTAGAATTTTATTTGATTCTGGAAAAGAAGTTGCTTTACATATTACAGAATTTAGAATGTTTAATGATAAAAGTTTAAAGGGTATTTAAAAATGAGTTTAGCTACAATCTTTGATAGTCAAAAAAATAAATATGACGCAATGAAAGTTATCTTTGATTTACAAAATGATCTGAATTGTGTTGTAGATAAGAATTGGGTAGAATTAAACAGAGAATGGTTTAGAGCCATTTGGATTGAATCTGCTGAACTAATGGAACACATTGGTTGGAAATGGTGGAAAAAACAAACTCCAAATAAAGAACAAGCTTTTATGGAGTTAGTTGACATCTTCCATTTTGGTGTTTCTGACATTATTCAGAAAAAAGGTTTATCTGAAGAAGTTATAATTGATGCTGTTAAGAAAATGGAAAGCAGTATTTTAATTACTCCAATTCAAGAAGTTGAACCTTCTGTCATTCTAAGTGCTATAGAAAAGTTTTCTGCCTCAATTATTACGTCTGAGAAATTTGATTTATTTGATTTCTTTACATTAATGAATATGTTTGGTTTTACGTTTGAAAAATTATTTAAATTTTATGTTGGTAAGAATGTATTAAATAAGTTCAGACAAGATAACGGATATAAAACTGGAGAATATAGTAAAATTTGGTTTGGTAAAGAAGATAATGTTCATTTAGAGGAAATTTTAAATAAACTAGAATTTAACAATTCTGTTTCTGACGCTCCAACCATTATTTACAATATATTAAATGACGCATATGTAGATCATTTAATTAAAGATGTTCCTATTTAAAAAATATAATAGAGAGGTTGTCCTCTCTATTTTTTTTCAGCTATATATAATTCTGACGATATAATAACTAGTCCGTCAGGAGGACTTTATGGAACAACAAAACATTAGTTTGGTTAATATGGAAGTAAAGCTAGAAGAAGCCTTGTGGTTGATTTCTCATGAGTTTTGTGACTTATTAATTACAAAAGGTAAAGAACATGTTAATTCTAATTACGAAGTTACCATAAGTGATGAAGGAGTTAAATTAGCTAAAAAACTTTTACATTTAGATAAAAGAAAACTTAATGGAGAAAACGTAATTAACACAAACGTAGATGATGGCGCAGTTATAAGAATATGGAAATTCTGTGTTAGATACATTAATGCAATGGGACTAAGCATTGCCTGGATAAAATATTGCGAATGGAATAAATTAGATCGCAATGATTTTAAATTGATGTATTTGTTTGAACACATCTATGTGGAGGTATCTCGAAGATATGATGGGTTTGGTTCATACAAACATTCTATTGTTGCTGAAAACATTAAATCAAGAAAGAAAGGAGAAGTATATACTTACAATGATCTAATGTTTGATCTAGGAATAGATTCAAATAAATTGTAAATATATATAATTGATTGGAAGAAAGCCATATCGGTTACTTCATTTCATTTCATTTCATTATAATGAGGAATTAAAAAATGTCAGACAATAAAGAAAAAGATACTAACACTAAAGTTGTTGTAAACACAAACAACGAACCCAAATTAACGATGTTGGAAAAAGTGTGTTTGTCGGTAAGTACTGCCGCCATCACAGCGCTAACAGCGGTAACTCTATACGATCGTTTCCGTTGAATAAAAAAGAGGAGAGTTAACTCTCCTCTTTTTTTTTTTAATTTAATTGATATTTAACAATTTTATGGAACATTATGTCTGGAGTAAGAAATGTATTTAGAAAAAACGTATGAAATAGAAAACACAGATTACATATTAGTATCATGTAATTCTCCAGATTCAAACGCGATAATTATAAGAGCAAGAGAATCTGAAACTATACAAACTAATGAAGTTAAGTTTTATTTATTAGATAAAAGTAAAAATAATGCAATAGTTACATTGTTATCTTTTTCTACTATTGAAATAGCTGATTTAAAAACCGAAATAAGTAACATAATAACAAATGAAATATTTAAAGCCAATAGTTTTTTAAATGTCTTTGGCATTAATCTAGATGTGGTTTTAGAAATATTATTTCCTCACGATACAACATCTATTGTTGAAGTTCCAACCATATCGAACTATCAAACAATGTTTGAAAGAGAAACTATAGATTATTTAATAAATTCTGGTTCTCTTACTATTGGTTCCATTGAAAATAAATCTTTTATAAATGCTTCTATAATTAAATTAAAGAATTCTAATTTGTGGAATATTTTAGATTTTATTATACCATTAACACACGATTCATATTGGGATTCTTTAAAAGTAAATACTAATATGAAAGTAGGAATTCCGTCTGCTTGGAAAAATATTAGCAAAGGAATGAATGGTGATGTGGATATTAGTGGTGTCACTTTAGACGGTTCTATAAATGGTTCTTATATTTCATTAGGACATCAACCTTTAGCAAAAGATTTTAAGAATTATATACCGGTTCCTAATTTTACAAGAAACAGTTCTTCCTTTACAGTTAAAATAAGTAATGCGTCTGGATCTGGTTGTATTTATAGAAGATCCGATAATCAGGATTTATTGTCTTTTGATTCTTCTACGAACACTATTAAATTTAATTGTACAGGAAATAAAAATATAGCTTCTGTAAGTACATTTAATTTTACAGGAAATATTAACGGTATATGGACAGTTAATAGAATTAATTCTACAACAGTAGAGTTATGGAAAGACGGAGTTCTTTTAACGTCAGCTACAAATAATTCTGAAGACTTTAATTTAAATGGATGTTATAGTTCTTTAGGATATGGTTCTGAATTCTATAATGCTTTATCTGCAACATATCAATTTGCTTGCATTGGTAAAGGTTTAGTTCCTTTAGAAATAACTACATTAAATTCATTTATTAATAATTATGTTAACGGTGTTTTAACTAACGATAATACAGTATTTGTATAACGGAATAAATGGAGAGCGTCAGCTCTCCATTTATTTTTTCTTTATGGTCTAATTGCACTTTGGCTAGCAGAAGCGATTGCTTCAGAATAACCATTGTATTTAGCAACGTCAGCGGTAATATCTTCAACAAAGGCTGGACGATAGTTAGGATTAACGTTAGTCATCTTCAATCTATCTAAAAGCTTTTGTCCGAATTTTCTTACACCGTGACCAGTTTGAGTGATGGCTGAGAAAGTTACTGAATAATCAATAGTTTCACCAGCAGCAGTCAAATCTCTACGACCAACATTATCGCCACCTGTTTCTGGCATCATGTTAGTGCACAACCAAGCTTCAACAACTTTAGTGTGTGTAGGATCTGGTTCAACAAACAACATTGTAGCAGCAATATAATCAGGCAATAAGTCAGTAGGACGATTGCTCAAATTATTCATTACTACACCTGGATACTTAGTATTAGGATCCATTAACAAACCGGTGATCCAAAAATCAAGGAATCTGTTAATTGGTTTACCATATTTTTCAGTCCAGGAGAATGCTGGTTGAGAACGCTCACGAGTTACGTTTGTAACGTCTTGTTGCATTTCACCGGCACCACCAAATGGAGTTTCTGCCCATTCTACTCTAAGGGTTGATTGTAAACCCTCAATAGACTTAGCGTGAAGCTCTACAAGCGATTTTAATGTTTCAATCATGCTTCCGGTAGGATCAAGATCATTAAAGCCCCTAGGAGCCTGTATGAGAAACGGAATCAAATTCCGTTTAACGTACGAAGCATTACTTAAATAACTAGGATAGTCGGGTTGAAAACCCATCTGTCCGCCGTATTTAAGATCCAGGATAGGATTTTGACGACCTTCAGCATATGACTTATTACCAAGAATAATATCACTAGGACGAATAGTTGAACTCATGGCTGATAATCCTCAATGCGACGAGAAACGATTGTATAAGTACCAACAGTTCTCATGTTAGGAGCATACAGATTAACTTTACAACTCCAACTATATCCGCGCTGCTCATCACCTTCAGTCAGATAAGTTTCAGGAATGATAATAAATTTGTCATCAAATCTATTAGAAACCTTACTTCTAATCAAGTTATCTGAACGTTCAATAAACTGCGCAACTGTTAATGTTTGAATGCCTGTCAATTCTCTCCATGTACGTTCACAAACTTTCTCAAGTTCACAAACAGCAATGATGTTGAACAAGCTATTCAAAACAGAAGTATCGTCATCATATACGGTTTGAATGCCTGGATAGAACAATGATCTACGATCAAAGTTTTGTACCCAAATCAAACCGTTATTCCAATCTTCATTTCTAACATCTGCTGCTTTGAAAGCCGCATTGATAGAATCTGTTCTGAACATAGTAACCATGTTCTTTGGAGAGATATCGAAGTTAGCACCTGGTTTCCAAGCACCATTGCTGGCACCCATATAGGTAGCAACTTTAGCAGCCAAATCAATAGTCATTGGAGCTAAGGTTTTCCAAGTACTTGACAACAACATACCTGCATGACCAACAACAATAGCACGGCAGGTTTTAGTGCCGTAGTATTCTGACTCAGGATACATTCTAGCTGCATTTTGTAAAGTAATTGCAATAGAACTTTCTTCTGCAGGAGTGTTAAGATCAGATGTTAAATCTTGAGTTGACAACGCAACCCAAATATCTTTTCTACGACCCATTGGTACAAGCAAAGCAGTTTTAACATTTTTAGACTGTTGTGGAACAGTGTTTGGTACCTGAACAGCCATGCCGAAACCGGTATCCCAAATAGTGGATTGTGGCCACTTAGCTGTATCCATGAAATCTAAAGGAACGTCGGCTGGATGTACATCACCCATTGGATTTCTTTTAACAATCATATCGCCGTAGTTTTCACAGTGTTGTGCAACCAACAATTCAAAGTTTGTTAAAGAAGTATCGCCGTCTGAACCACCTAATGCGTATTGTACATTAGTAGATTTTAGTTCTGTACCTTTAAGTGCTGTTAATGCTGGACCAGTTAATATACGAATAGATTCGTAAGGAATAGCATTCCAAGCAATACCTGTAAAGAAGTTAGTGGTATATCTACCATCAGCTTCAATTTTAGTTAGTGTATATGTGCTTCCAGTAATAACGTACTCATAAAAACCGTTTTCTGGGATGGTAGTTTGGTTAAACATTTTAACAACACTTCCAGAAGGAACTGAAGTCATATTTAAGCCACCAGCAATCAATGGATGAGTACCGCTAAATGCGGATACGTTACCAGTAGATGTCTGTACGAAGAAACCGTTACCGTCTGGGTTAGGTAACATATCGTTAATTGTAGAAACAGACCAACCCATTTCATTTAACAATACATCTCTTTCATGCATATACAATTCTTCCATCAAAGAAGAAATGTTGCTTTGATAAATATGTATATCAGAGAAAGTACCAAAACTAGGAGGAACGGATGATTTATCAACATATGACGCATCAAAAAGAGTAGACAGATAAAGTTCCTGACTAGTTCTTTCATTTACAGCCATTGGATTTAATGAGAAATCAATATATTGTTCACCGAAACGAGTTTCAATAACTTGTGGACCAACATTATCATTTTCTTTTTCAACAATACTCATTCTGAATAGAGTAGTTAATTGTTCTTTAACCAAACGAGTGTCAAAAGAAACTGGAGAATTAATGTTTGGAGCACTAAATTTAATGCCTGCACGATTACCCCATGCACCGGCGGAAGAAGTTTCAAAATCCATAATAGGAATTAAACGACCACCAACTCGTGAACTTGCAGTAACTGCACCTTGACCGAAAGTAGTGTTGTTTGAATTATCTTCTTTGATTTCAGATACAATCCACGCAATTGATTTAACAGCAATAGTTGCGTCGGTAGTAACCCAGTTTGAATTTAGAGTTACACCAGGATCATTACTAACAGCACGAATAGTTGTGCCTGATGTAGGAGTAGTTGAGTTAATTAAATCCCAGCTATCGCCGGCTTTTGTTTCACCGCCAGTATCTGAACCGTTGCTACCTGCTGTTACCCAAGCACCTGAACGATAATATTGAATTACGTTGGTTACGGTATCATTCCAGCTATCGCCTTCTGAGGGACTAGAAGGAATAGTTGTAGGTAAAGAAGTAGCGTCGGGTAATTCTCCACCAGATACTGTCATATCCCAGTTGCCGCGAGCAACTGTTGGTAAGTTAATGTTGTTTCCATTAGAATCTAAAGCAAAGCTACCGTCGTTGTTACGTTGATAGATGCTTCCTGTTGTATCTAATACGTCAACAGATAATCTGAACCTTGCTGTTTTAGCATCATTCGGAATAACACGCTGAACCAACATTTGGTTAGCGTTCTGTGACATAACTGTTGCTAATAGAGTTTGGTGAGTAGCGTAACCGCCCGCGCCGGCTCTAAGACGTAAATCGAAGCTTTTGGCTCCATATAACTTATTTAGACCGTCACCGATAGTGATCTGCGGTACACCGGTCCCTCTTTCTGTAAATAAAAAAACGTGTGGCAAGTGTTGTGGTAGGGCCTCTGGCTCGTAAACCGGAGGACGACCGCTTAAATCTTGCACTCCGCGTAAGATCGCACGTGGCGCTGCATTGATGATCGCTGTCATCGGTGGCTCCTAAAATAGCTAAATTGTATAGTTCGAATATTAAGCGATGTAGCACATCATAATAATAAGTTATAGTTATTACTTATTGTTATATCTATGTTACAACGTTACCTTTTTTAATCTGAGATTAGAGGAATATATAAAAATGTTTACTTTTCCTTACGACACTACAGTTTGTAAAGATCATTTGATTAGTAATGTAATAAAAACCATTAAAACAGCAGAAGCTGTAGAAGGATTGGCTACAGATTTTCAATCTCAGTTTAAAGACGCATCTAGTGAGTTTAATTTAAATAAAAGAAACATATTTTTAGTTACTGCAAAAAATAAAGAAGTTCTTCCTTTTGCTCATCCAATGCTTGTTGATTTTGTTAGCGGATCTAAAATCGTTATCGATGCTAGAAGCTTTACTAAGTTAGATCCAAACGGATACATTCATATTAAATCTGATAATGCTTTCAGATTTGAATTAATAAGAGCTACTTTAATGGATCACATGATAAATGGATCTATGAAAGATCTTTCCTCTATTGGTTCGTTTCCTATGTTAGTTTTCTCTAGATGGTTATCTGAGAACATTACTAAGAGAATTGGTTTAAATCCAGCAGAGCAAGCTAAACTAACAGCAATAACAGCTTTCTATTACGAAAGCTTATTTAGAGAAGATCCAATATTAACTGAAATGGATATTGTAAGATTAGTTCAATTAATATCTAAGATTACATATATACCAATTAATATTTGTCAAGATGTAGCTGACAACATTTTACCAATGAACAATATTAAAGAATATGTTTCACAAGTTATTAGATTGTTAGATACTCCTAAGATGGATAAATTTTCTACAGGTATATTATTAACGATTATAATGAATAACTGGTATGGATTAAATGCTAAAGAAATAGTTTGTGTTGGTTTAGAACATATTCCTACTTGGTACGCTTTAGTGTATTCAGCATTAAATGATCGTAGTTATAAAACAACCGGTTTAGCCAAAGTAGTATTGGCTAACGATAAAAAAGATATGGGTAAGTCATTCAGCAGCAACTTAATGAATCTTATCTCTTAAATTAAATTAATGGAGATTATTTCATTATGGCTATGTCTGATTATATTAGAAATCATGCTTTAGCTAATGTCTGGTGCACTCCGGATCAAGATAGACAAGTTATCTTTAAACCGGCTAGAATATCTAGAGGTTCAGGCATTAAAAACGATATAAGAATAATGTGGGAGCTTTATAAGCTCCCTACGGTTAATCAAAAATATCATGTTTATCAAATAGGTCAAATACATCCAGTAATCATTGGTTTAATAGAAGATGTTTACAAATGGAGTTCTACTCCAAGTAATCCATCTGGAGATTACTATAGCACGGATAATATTTGGATTCCATTTAATCAGATAATGTCTGAACAAAAAATGGTAGCTAATTTTTATATTAGTTCTGGTAAAGAAATGCCGAGAACTACATGCTACGCTATGGTTACTGATGATAAAAATTTAATCATAGCTGTTTTAGATGAACCTACGATTATTCCTAATCTTTATTTAGAAGATTTTTATATTCGTTTATATTCAAATGCATTTTTTAATTCAATAAGAAGTAATTCGTATCCTCATGAGATTTCTGTTTTCTATAGAAAAATTATTGCTCCTCAAGATATTGTTGATATGCAAACTTTATCTGAAAGTAAGAAATTAGAAAGAGGAAGTGTTTTTATTTACGTTAACGGAATATTTAAAGATTCTATTAATGGTGGAACTGTACAGTTAGGTGATACAGTTGAATTTTATCACGATAGTTCTGTTAAGTCTGTAATAGATATTCCATTAGTTGATTCTGAAACATTTGATTCAACTTTAGATTTAAAAAGAAAATATCTATTACTTTATCCAGAAACACCAGATAACGATTTAATTGATTATCAAGACGATGTTGATTTTTATTTAATAAGAAAACAAAATATACCTTTACCTAATAGTTTTGTTGGTTGTTATTATCATAAAAACAAATCGGATGCCGTTAGAATGATTACACATAAAGATTATTCAATATGTGTTCCTTATGTATCTAGTTATATATCTGATCATAGTTTCTTTGGAAATTCTTCTGATAACGTAATTGCTAGACTTTATATTAGAGAAGCGGGTTACGACAGACCTTTAGTTAATGAAAATAATAGAATTAAAGAATTATATAAATTAACTAATGCTCAAGTTAAAGGAGCTATGGTAGGAATTAATGCTACTCTAAGTAACTGGAGAGCTGAAACTTTAGAAGCTTCTGCATATACAGAAATAATGAGAGTTAAATCTATAGATGTTACTAAGCAGTTAGTAGAAGATGCATATGGTTATAATGCCGTATCTAAACTAATTGCCGATAGTCCTATAAACGTTATAGAAACGCCTGTTAGATATTGTGTAATGCCTGTAGGTTTATCTGTCGATTCTACTGTTTGTGAATTTGATGCAGACGGATATTTATTAAATCATTCTCACCACGTTAATGATTTAAATTATTTTCCTTACGATGTAAATTGTAAAATGATTGATTCTGTTATCGGAATTCCATCTAATCGTTTAGATATGGTATTTGGAGTAAGCAGTTCTGTTTTAAATCCAGTCTATACATATCGAATGTATAAGACCAGAATTATATCTGGAATCATTCAATGGAACGATTGGGAAGAAGCTGTTTCCGGCACGGATTATAATGTTGTTGGAAATAATTTAAGTTGGGTTGTAGATAACAATATTTGGTATACTTGTTTAAAATCCGATAGTAAAGTTCTTTGTTATGATTTCACTCAAGATCAATCTGATTATCTTATTAATTTTACAATAGCTAACGAAGAAACGCATTCTTCAATAACTACAATTAAAGCCTTAGATATTGCTCCAGGTAATATAGATATTTGGTTAAATGGAAAATATCTAATTGAAGGTTTAGATTACATTATGCGATGGCCGGATATCGTTATTTGTAATAAGGAATATTTAATAGACAATCAATTACAGAATTTTACAGTTAGAGCAACTGGATTTTGCACATCAGACATGAAGCCTGAAGTTCCAGACGAATTTGGGTTTATTATCAACGGCGTAATGAGTAGAAATTCTATATTTGATATTAGAGACGATAAAGTAATAATGATCGCCATTGAAGGTTCAATGAGAACTAGAGACGATTTAACTTTTACTGAAAATCTTCCAATTATTAATGTTCCTACTGCAAGAAACGGTGCCCCGTACGTTATAAAAGATGTCATTGTTCCATTAAGAGATTCTACAATAACTAATGGTAATGTATTAAGAAATAATTCATTGTTGATAGATAAAGCAGTCTCTGATTATTTAACTCAATATATCGGAGAAGTGCCGGATCCTTTACCAAATATTATTCCGCACAGATATAATTTATTTAGTCCTTTTTGTGCAAGAATAATTAGAGATTTAAAAGACGGCATTTTAATATTGCCTGGTATAACTGGTAATTATAGCGATATGGATATAACAGCATGGTTAAGTTCTTATGAATGGATACTGCCATTTGATCCATGTAGAAATACAATAGATGAAAACTATGTAACTATTCATCCTCATCCTCTCTATACTACGATTAATCTTAATATTTATCAATATACTTTCATGGAAAGAGTTATTAATTTATATCTTTCTAATAAGGTAGATTTGACTAGATTTGTAACAATGACAATTAATTGAGGATAACTCGCAAATGCCTATTACAGCTCCAATATTTGACCCAGATCGCGGTTGGCGGATGTGGTTAAAATCAGAAATTTATACAGGACCAACAGGTACAGGCAGATATGTTCCAAATATTGAAGACGCTGTTTGGGATTGGACTGCTGGTGTATTTAGAGTAGTTGATGTAAATATAACTACCGGTTTATCTACTTTAGTTTTACATACTTTCCCAACTCAGTCTGGACCATCTGAAGAAGATATTTTCTTAGGTGCCGGTCCTGGTCCTGTTGGAGAATCGTTTAGACTATATGTAGATAAGAGTGTTGTACCGCATACTGTAGCTATAGATTCTAGAGTAAGAATGTATTCAACAGAATCTTCTTATATTAAATTGTTCTTAGGGACCGATATAAGTGTTTCTGGAACTATTATTTCGGCTTACTATAATCAGTCAGGAACTTTAGTTGGAGAAAATATTCCATTAGATTCAATTACAGTTCCTGGTATTTCTAATGCGCCAATTAAGTTCCCTAAAATTGGTTCTACTAGCTATGACTTACATGATGGCGAAATAGTTACATGCGTTGCGTATAATGATGTTGGTCAAGCTATCTGCACTGCTAAATTTATTGTTAAAGAAACTGCATTCATTAGACAAACAGATGCTGGACAAAAATATATATCCGGTATTTCTATTGAATCTCCTTTCCTATCTTTAACTAATAATAAATTGATTGAATATCCTATCAATGCTACTCTGGCTTCCATTCCTTTAATCGGTGTAGTAACTTATACTGACGGCAGTACTGTTAGATTACCTATCGATGGAACTAAATTTAGTTTGTATGGTAGAGATCAATATGTTTCAACTGTATTGGGTCAAAAGATTCCATTGGTATTAAGTTATCAATTAGGAGTTAACGAATCAAACTACGCATCTCAGTCTTCACATAACCAACAAATTTCTGTTGATTATGAAGCTACTACAATTGCGGCGGATGGAACATATAGTGTTAAATTGTTTGTGTTCCCAGTATGGACTGTTCCTTCATCAGGAACTCCTTATTATCGTTTGGAATACTTCTTGTATAACTTGGATAGACAACAATATTTCCACGTTACTCCTTACATTGAAGTACCTACCGGTTCTAACGTTTATGATCCAACTATTTACGGCATGCAACAATATTTAACTGTATCTGTTGACTTAGCTCAAGTAAATGGTTTGTTCTCTGAATATAGACACGTACAAACATTTAGAGTTGCTTTAATGAATCAAGGCGATGTCGCAAACTTTGACGACACACGTTGGTTGGTTACATATGAACCAGGACAAAATCCTGTGTTTGGCGATAATTTGATTGCTAGATGCGAATATACTAACATTAACTCGTTTGGTGTTGATATAACAGCAGAAGCTTTATCTGTCGATGAATGGTTAAATAAAACTTACTACGCATGTAAACCTTTATTTAATCCAGCTACAGAAGATATGGCCGATATTAGACCTACCCACTTTAGATTACGGTCTAGTACCAATCCTAATAATTATCTATTGCCGACAACTTTCCTATTGGATGCTTGGAACGATATACATATCATCGATTCTAATGACATTGCTAATGGTGAAGTTCTATTTATCGACTTCATTAAGAGAGTTGGTTCTACTGATCTACAAATGGGAACTTCTGGTTTACCATTTAGAGCAGTTTACGTTGGACCATAATAAAATAAAAAAAGAGAGCTTTTGCTCTCTTTTTTTATTTGTTTTATTAATCTTATAATTATAAAATGATGTTTAAAAATTATGATATTACATAAACAACAATGGTTAGATTATCCGTCAGCCACAATACATTACGAAACTAAAAACATTTCTTTTTTAAAGATGGTTGATTTGTATGCTAAAATGGGTGTAGAAAATAATACTTGGCCTTTAGTTCTATTACAACCAGAATTAAAAAATATTGATCCTTTCTCTACAAATTTAAGTGTAGAAGAAATGTTAATGATAAGAAATGAATGTAAGAATAATCCTTGGTATTTTTTTAGAGAAGTAGTTAGAATACCTCCAGCATCAGGAAATAATCCTGTACAGTTTAGAGCTAATCGTGGCAACATGGCTATGCTCTGGTGTTATTTTAATTCAGTCGACTTCGTATTGATTCAACCAAGACAAACCGGTAAGTCTGTTTCTACAGATTGTTTAATGGTTGATTTAATTTACATATTAGCAATGAACACTGAAATATCTCTTATTACAAAAGACGATAGTCTTAGAAAAGGCAACGTTGAAAGATTAAAAAAGATAAGAAGATTGCTTCCTAAATATTTAGTTCCTTTAAATAAAGCAGATACCGATAACCAATTTGAATTAACCTGTAAAGCTTTAGGAAATAAATATACTACTGGTGTAGCACAAAACTCAGAATTCGCTGCAAACAATTTGGGGCGTGGATCAACTACTCCAACAAGGCATATCGATGAAGGTCCGTTTATTAGCTTTATAGGAACTACTCTTCCTGCCGCACTTGCTGCCGGTACTGCAGCTCGTGAAGAAGCTGAATTGAATAATCAACCCTGTGGAAACATATTTACAACTACCGCCGGAAAGAAGGACGATAGAGACGGTAGATTTATGTATGAGTTTGTAATGGGTGGCGCATATTGGAATGAGAAGTTCTTAGATGCTGGAGATAAACATACGCTTAAAGAAACCATTTATAGGAATTGTTCTGGAGATAAAATTCTTATTAATGGAACTTTTAATCATCGTCAATTAGGCTATACCGATGAATGGTTATATAGAGCTATTGCAGAATCTGGAGCTAAAGGAGATCAAGCTAATCGTGACTTCTTTAATGTTTGGACAAGCGGTACTCAAAGATCTCCTTTAAGTACAGAATTAAACAACAAAATAAGAGATAGCGAGTTAGATGCTTGTCACACTACGATCTCTAAAGATCTATACATGATTAAATGGTATATAGAGGAATACTATTTAGACGAATATCTTAGCACGTATCCTACGGTGCTATCTATAGACTCCTCAGAAGCCGTAGGACGCGATGCGATAGCTATGACCTTACTTAGTGTCACTGATCTAGGAGTGTTGGCTACAGGCTCTTACAATGAGACTAACATTATTCGTTATGCTAACTTCTTAGTAGACTTCTTGGTTAAATATCCTAAAGTTACTTTAGTTATTGAAAAGAAATCTACAGGACAAAGCATAGTAGATCTTTTATTGGTTATGTTACCTGAACACGGAATAGACCCATTTAAAAGAATCTATAATAGATTGGTAGAAGAATCTGACGATAAAGAAATATTTAGAAAAATAACTACGCCATTAGAAAGAAGAGAATTTAATTTTTATGATTCCATAAAGAATAAATTCGGATTTAATACGACGGCTGAATCTCGTAATTTATTGTATAGTACTATTTTACAAGAATCTGCTAAAAATGCTGGATTTTTAGTTAGAGATAAACAGTTGATTGCTGAAATACTTGGCTTGGTGGTTAAAAATGATAGAATTGATCACACTAATAGTAGCCATGACGATATGGTTATTGCTTGGCTTATTGGTTGCTGGTTCATTACTCGTTCTAAAAACCTTTCTTTCTATGGTATTGATTCTTCACTCATTTTGTCAGAAGTTAGAAGCAGTGATAAAGAATATACTTTCGAAGAGAAATGGGAAATTGAACGACAAAAAGAAATAAAGAGTGAGATACAATCCATTATAGAAAAAATTGCAGATGAAAAAGATTTTGTCCAATTAACTATAATGGAAAACAAATTAAATCATTTAACAAATCAGTTAAAGGATTTAAATGATGATGTAGGTTCTATTGAAGTATTATTAGATAAAATAAAAACTGCAAGAGAAACTTCTTTACAAATAAATCAAAGAAGAAATTCTCCAGTTACAACAGGCACTACACATTGGTCTCAATCTAGACATTATAGATAAAAATAAATGAGAGAGCTTTCGCTCTCTCATTTATTTGTTTTATATGGGATATTTAATGTAAGCGTCATTTAAGAAATCTTGATCACCATCAAAATAATCTGTCTTAATCGTATACTGTTTTTCAGTTCTACCATTAAATTCATCTTCTATAACAACGTGTAAAATACCTGAATATTTAGTTTTACATTTTTTACCTAACAAAGGATTAACGTATTTATAAGTATAAATAGTTTTCCTTATATAAAAATTACCTTTAGCACTGCGTCTAAATAATAAATTTTCATAAGGAAAAATAACATCATTAATTATTATCTTTCCGTTAAATTTTGCAGGACACGTATTTTTATTAAAATACTTTAGTAGAAATCCTATCATTTAAAACTCACTTCGAGTAGTGTCTCATTGTAAAGGCTCTAAGGATCAAATATAACATTACACCAGTTCTAACGCTAGATATAACGCTCGCATTTTTAGTTCTTACTGCTTTACTTACAATAGTTTCTATATTTTTTCTTATTTTTAATAACATTGGATCAGTACTTCTTGATGACATAAATACAGCTTTTAATTTAGATATTAATCCAGCTAAGTCATTCTGATTAATGTTTAGATTTTTATTAGTTGAAATATAATCGAATGTATGTAAAAGTGTATCATCGATTATTTCTTCAACAGCGTGATCTCCTCTATATCGATAATGATCTACCATGTATTCTAATGTTTCTATAAGAAACTTCTCAGACATGGTGTGTATGGCTTTTCCTATAATTTCAACTAGTTCTATTTTTATAAAACTATTTTTATCGATAATAGTTTCATTTAAATATCTTCTATAGATCGTATAGTTTCTAGCCTTATCTTTAATAAAAGAATTTCCTTCCATATCTAAACCAATAGATGTGGTTGTAATAAATTTACTTTTATTTTGTCTAACTGTTTCAAATACTCCACGCATTACTTTAACGATGTGGTTAAGTCTAGTTTTAATATCACTTAATAAATAAATAACTGCTGTATCGTCATTCATTTCAGTAATCGTTTTATAGTGAATACTGGAAGTGCTTATAATGTCCTTAGAACGCGCTTCAAGCAGTTTATTCCATGTACCATATATCTTAAGACTAAACTTCATAGAAAGTGCCGCATACGTCGCTGCAGCGACTCCTGGATCGGCTGGATAAGGAAAGTAGTTAACCATAATGCTGGTAATCATTTTATATTGCATTATCATAAACGCATTTATCATTCCTGTTTCTTTTTCAGACGAAGATAAATGTGGAGAATTATATATCGCATTAGCTAATGCGGCACAGCTTAAATAAAATGCGTCTGAAGATACTTTAAACTCGGGATTGATTTTATCTAAAGAATGTAATTCATCTCTAAGATAATATTCATCTAAATCCAATATATCATCATACCAGCGATTCTTATCTTCTTCTTTAAAACGAATAACTTGAACACCTAATAGATTTCCACCAAAGAACGCAATATGATCTTGATTCTTATTGACGAAATATATGGCGTAAGTCTTTATCTTTCTAATTAGTTCTTTATCAATGGGTAAATGATGAGTAGCTTCAGCAAATACTGATTTAATCATCTTAGACATTGCCTATATTCCTCTAGTAATTCAATTATTTTTAAAATCACATTATAGTTGAATATAAAATATTTCAGTTATATATAATCCTTACGAATCAGCAGCGTATATGTTACTGGTTATATTCAATAATCATAGGAGTATTAGTTATGACAGACAGAGAAGTAATCTTTGCAATTCAAAGTCAGTTAGATGATATCATTCGTCTTAGAATGGAAGATAATGCTTTGTATGGTAAAGATAAGGAATTATCTAATCATGTCGAAGTATTGGTAACTGCTGTTAAAGATATTAAAACTCTTAACGGCGCTTCTGAAGATGAGAAAAGAACTACTTCTTGGATTAGTAAGAAGTTTAAAGATCTTCTGGATAGTTTAAGAATTGAGTTTAATAACAATAACAATAAACTATTAGATTTTCTATTCAAGGAGTTTAATATTCCTGTTTGGAAATACAGACAAGATTCTAACATTCTTTGCCTTAAAGTTGAAGGTGTGTTAGTGTTGTTCTGAATAATTATAAAGGGAGATTAAACTCCCTTTATTAAAAAATAATAATGAGGAGTTTTAATGAAAAGGTCTTTAAAGTGCAGAATATATCCAAATAAAGAACAGGAGGATTTTTTTATAAAGACATTTGGTTGTCGAAGATTTGTTTATAATTTTTATTTGTCAGAAATAAACAACAATTATAATAGTTATGTTTCTGGAGAAAATAAAAATAAAATGTCGGTTAATGAAATGGATATTATAAAAAAACTGCCAGTATTGAAAGAAAAATTTATTTTTCTAAAAGATGTGTCGTCTGTTGTGTTGCAACAGACAGCAATTGATTTATCTAAAGCATTTATTGGTTTTTTTAACGGCAAAAAATATCCTAATTTTAAAAATAAATTTGAAAAACAATCTTTTAGATTAGTTGGAGATGCTTTTTCTATAAGAAACAATAAAATAAAAATTTCTAAAGTTCCTGGACTATTAAAAATAAAATATAAGATAAATTTTAATGTTTCGTCTTTAACTTTAACTAAAGACGTTGATGGCAAGTATCATATAAATTTAACTTACGACGCAGAAAGTAAAACTACTTCAGGAAAAGAATATTTGGGAATAGATTTAGGATTAAAATATTTTGCTTCATTCTCTAATGGAGATAAAATAGAGAATCCTAATTTTCTTAAAAAAACAGAAAAGAAACTAAAAAAATTACATAGAAATTTATCAAAGAAACAAAAAGGCTCTAACAATAGAAATAAAGCTAGAATTAGATTAGCCAAAGCTTATTCTAAAATTAACAATCAGAAGAACGATTTCTTACACAAACTTTCTAGAAAGCTAGTTAACGAAAACCAAGTTATAGCTATTGAAAATTTAAATATTAAAGGAATGTTAAAGAATCATAATTTAGCTAAATCCATCAGTTCTGTTTCGTGGAATAGATTTATAACATTTCTAAGATATAAAACAATAGAATCTCAACATTGTATTTTGGTAGAAATGGATCGTTGGTTTCCATCCACACAAACTTGTTCTTTCTGTGATTATAAGAATTCAGGAAAAGATAAACTTAAATTAAAAGACAGACTTTGGGTTTGTCCTTCTTGCAATACAACTCACGATAGAGATACAAATGCTGCTCAAAATATTCTCAACGAAGCTATGAAATTAGTTGATAAAAATATAGAATATTTTAAAGGAAAGATTGTTAAAATGGAAATGGAAACATTTTAATCTTAATTAAGAATTATCGCCTATGGTTACTGGGAGATATAAAACGCCTAAGGAGAGAAAACCTCTATTCTGTAAAAGGAATAAGTTATTATCTGTGAGTTAGGAAGCTTTTTTGTATAACACGAGGAGGGGGAGATATCGCTCCCTTTTTTCTTACGTTTTTTTTTATTTGTGGGGGGGATATTATGAGGGGGGGCAGATATGAATAAATTAGGAATAGGGATCGGATCGAAGAAGCCGATCCAACTCTTAATAAAATATATATAAGAGAACAGAAAAATATTAATAATTAATAACAATAATAAACAGAAAAATATAAAATATTAAAAAATAATAAAGATTATATCTTTTCTTTTTCTTTTTTTGCTTCTTTTTTTCTTTTTCTTTTAAAAAATAAGATATCTTTAAAAACTTAATGAATATGATTGAAAATAACGTTTTATTAAACGAGAATATGACCAATGAATAAATTAAATAGATTTACTAGTTATGGAATTGAAGAAGAAGTTATTGAATCTACAGAACCTACTAAACCGGTAGAAGTTAAAGAAGATAGTTCCGGTTCAGTTTCTACTAAAAATGTTTCTGAAGATATTATCAAAGAAGAATCTGATAATTCAGAAACTATTGAAATTGGGAATAGAAATGCTGATGCAGATATTGTTCCTAAAAAGAAATTAGTCTTCTTAGGCGGAACATGTAATGAAAGCCTTTGGAGAGATAAATTAATTGATGGATTAGAAATGTCATATTTCAATCCTGTAGTTCAAGAATGGAATGAAGATGATAAAGAAAAAGAAAACCAAATTAAAGATTCTGCTGATTATAATCTATTTGTTATTACACCTAAGCACAGCGGGTTTTTCTCTTTTGTGGAATTTTCATTATTGGCAATTAAGTCACCCTCTAGAACCATTCTCTGTGTACTGGAAGACGATGATGGAGTAAAGTTTGAAGAGTCCACTAAGAAATCTTTAGATGCTATTGTAGAAGAGATTAGTAAACAAAACGTTAAAGTGTTTAATAGCTTAGATGAAGTACGTTCATTTCTTAATGAACAGAATAAAGAGGTTAAATGATAATGAATAAAACAGATAGATTTTCTTCATTTGGTTCTAGTAGTATACCCAAAGGAAAGATTTGTAATGCTTTACCTTTAATTCAATTAGAAGGTTTTGAAGATCCAGAAGACCACGCTTTAATGACTTTAGGAGTAGATGCTGATTTCATTAATTCTGATGCTGAGATTGTTACTATTGAAAGTCAACAGATTGATGAAGATATTAAGAAAAAGGTATTTCAGACGGTTGTTAATTTTAAACCAACTTTACCAGGCATATTCCTATTAAATAAAGCCGCTATAGCTGCTTCTAACGCTCCTGAGAAGACGATCTTTATTATCAATGAGAATGACTTAAATTCTCTTGGAGATGAAGCTAACGTCGCTAGAAACGTTATTACGATGCTTAAAGATCAAAAGGTAGGAATATTCACTAACATTGCAGAAGCTAAAGAGTTTGTAAATAAACAACTTAACGAATCTGTGTTTATTAGCAATAAACCATCTAATGATGAAACTATAGACGTAGATAAATTAAAAGAAATAATTTAATAAAAAACATATAAAAAAGAGCTGGAATATTCCAGCTCTTTTTTATTTATCAGATACTATTTTATAGTTTACCATATATCTAAATTAATTAGAATATATATTACTAACTAGAACCTTCTTTTATAGGATTTGAGGAGATTCAAACAATGATAAAAAATACATTGGATCTACAAGAAATATTTTTAATCTTTAATGAACGTTTAGAAAAGAACGTTTCTTATTGTAGCATTTATGACGTTATTGGAAATAGAAAAATATTTTCAACTAATGAAATAGAAGACATCATAAATAAAGTTAAAAATAATCATAACGAAAGATCAAATATATCGTTTAATAGGAAAGCTAGTTAATATCCGCCACCAACAGCGGCTTTCATGATTCTAGAATTAGTTTCATGATCAGACATTAATAGTTGTTTTCTCCATTGTTCTTCCATAAAGGTATCGTATAATTCATTTGCATCTGCATAAGAATCAACTATATCTCTTATTTTACCCAAATTCATACCACCGTGTAATTGACCAACATCTAAATGAATATTAATATTTACAAAAATATAAGCTTTAGTTGCCAATTCAACTAATTTGGCAAAATCTAAAGCGTATCTAATTCCCATGTTATTTAAATTTTCATCATTCTCTATAACACATCTTAACCAAAGTGTTTGAGGTATAGACATGCTGTCTCTAACATAAATAACATTATCTCCAATTAATTCTACTGAGGCTGTAGAAACCATTGGAATGCTTAAATGTGATTGCAATACTTGATTTGTTGCGTCCATCATAGCGCTAGTATTAAACTGCGCCTGATAAGCGTTTCCGGCGGCAGCCATATTTCCATAACCAATAGATAAAGCTGTAGTTATAGATTTTCCTCTAGTTAATGATTTTGATACATTGTAGACGGCTGAATATGGAGGCTCTACCCATTGTGGAGAAACTTCATCTAATTTAATTAATATTTGTTCTCCTCCAGCGATGTTACAATCAACCATAACTCTAGCGTCTATAACTTTTTCTCTTATTAGCGTATCGATAGAAATAGGTAATGGTCTTCCCATGTAATCTGTTTTTTGAAACGTTATTTCTAATATTTCTCTTGGAATTCTATTTCTAACTTCCATTAGAGCTTTTTCAATCATGTTCATGTTTTATGCCTTTGATGATTATCATTAAAGAATCATAATTTAACACTTTTACTAAAAGGATAAAAAAGAATGAAAGAAACAAAAATGATGATTTATGGTGCCGGTGGTGCCGGCATTAATGTTGTTCAAAGATGTATTGAGTTTTGGGGTGAAAGTAAATACGAAGCTGATCGCGTATGTAATTACAATCACGCCTTTATAGATACAAGTAGTTCTAACGTTAAAAAAGGAATGAATGAAGATAACGTATACATTCTTCCTAACTTAGATGGTTCAGGAAAGAAAAGAGATGAAAACCATTTAGAAATTTCTAATGTTATTAAAGAAGTTTTAGTTAAACATAAACCGTTAGATTTTAATATTGTTTTGTTTTCTCTTAGCGGTGGATCGGGAAGCGTAATAGCTCCATTATTGATTTCAGAATTACTATCTAGAAATATTCCGGTAATTGCGGTATGTATCGGCAGCGACGAGTCTGTACTAACAGCTAACAATACACTTAAAACATTAAAAAGTTTAGAAGTAATTGCTAAGAAAAACGATAAGGCTTTAAACTTTATTTATCAATACAATGAAAGAGGTATGCCTAGAGGAAAAGCAGATAAAGCCATTGAAGGTTATTTATCTGGCTTTAGATTTCTTTTCTCTGGTAAAAACGAAGAACTGGATAGTCAAGATTTAATCAATTGGTTAGATTTTACTAAAACAACTTCATTATCGCCGCAATTAGGTTTATTAGAAGTTTATAGTTCATCTGACGACGTTGTGGCTAATCATCCAAATCCTGTATCTGTAGCTAGTCTATATACAGACAAAGATGTACATGGTTTAACTGCTGTACCAGAATATCATTGTGCCGGTTATACAGATTTGACTAGCTGTCATGTAGATCAACTACATTTTGTAATTGACGTTAAAGACGTTCCTACAATAGCTAAGAAAATAGATAAAACTCTGAATCAACAAAAAGAAGTTGCTGAATCTAGATTGTCTCAAAACAATCTTGTTTCTAGTAAAGACAAAATTGAAGATTCTGGTTTGATTCTATAAAACAATTTAAAGAGAGGCTTTCGCCTCTCTTTATTTTTTTTTATTCTAAACATTTTTAAATATATATAATTCCGATGATTAAATAATTAATCGTTCAATAGGAGAACAACTATGTCTGACGTTGTAGAAAAATTTAAAAGTATTGGTAGCGTAACTCATCGCGCAATATCAGCTTTAGGCGTATTATCGGCAAGCGGTAATCCAGATACGCTCTATACTGCCGCCGATGTTACTGAAAGAATGATTTCTTCTTTAGGTGTTGTTAGTTTTACCGATGAAGAATATTCTGAAATGTTAAACATTGTTTCCGTATCGTTAAATCAGGCGTCTAAAAAAAGAAACAACGATTTATTTAAATCAAGCAAAAAGATTCGTCCTGTGTATGTTACTAGAAAACATTTAAAATCTAGTGCCGGATATCGCATTGGTAGACCAATGAAACATGTTGATTTAAATGAAATCAGAGAAGGAAATGAAATACTTAAAAATCCAACTCAAAGCTGCAATAACATTTTTGAAGTAATTTCTAATACAAAAGATTTAAATCGTTTGTTTGAAATACAAGAAGCGATCAATGCTAGGACTAAAGAAATCTTTGAAGATTATAAATTGGAGATTTTGAAAATGTCCGACGCAATGATTAAATTTAAAGATATAATGAAAAACATTGACTAGGAGAAATACTAATGCAAACACAAAGAGAAATTTTAAACTTAACATCAAGACAGAAAACTGTTGGTTTCCACGCTAAAAGATACAAGGATAAAGAAAAGGATTTGGTTGTTGAATTGCAACCAAAACATCATCAAAAAATGATGTCTCTTATGGAATTGTCCGAAACATCTTTTAATGTTGAGCCAATTTCAGTACTTAAAGATCTGGTAATGGCATACGAACCAAATGCTGTTATTCTTGACGACGAAACTGATTTTGAAGGAGCGATCGAAGTAATTACGATTGATCTTAAAAAAGATGTTTTTGTTGAATCGGAAATTATTGGAAAAGTATTATTCTTTCCAGCTGTAATTTAATTTTAATTGGAGAAAAAACATGTTAACAATCACATGCAAAAAAGAAAATCTTGGACTGATATTGGCGGTGTCAGAAATTATTGGACAAGAAAGTCCAGCTCTAAATGAGCACGTTGACGGAACTTTCTCGTACGATTGGTGCGGCACCGATAAATCAGAAATATCTAAAACATGTAACGAATTAATTGTACGCGCAAAAGAAGTCGATTACAATGAGATGTACAAACATGTCAACGGAAGTAAGGAATTTTCTTACAGTCTCTTTGGCCACAATTATGGCGTGTTTTACAAAGAAAAAAATATCACCGGTTGGTTTTGTCATAAGACTGGAGAAGATAAAAAGACCTTAGGTAAATTCTTTGTTTGTTTGTAAATCTATAAGAGGGAGAAATCCCTCTTATTTTTTTTTTGCTTTAAAATAATTTTAAAAATATATCACTAATTAGATAGTTAAAAATTACTGCAGGATTTAAAATTAAGGATATAAATCCTGAATCTAAAACCAGTATTCTTTTAACGCGAGTAAGAAAATACAAATCAACAGAAGATTCTTGTAATCGTGTATTGGAGGTGATCCGTGGGTGGTCAAACGAAAGGTACAACTAGGGAAGAACGAGTAGCTAGAGCCATTGAAAGAAATAAAAGGGAAGCTGAAGAAAGGGAGATTCAAAGACATTTAATTAGGGAAAAACAAAAGGAAGAGAGAAGACTGCAAGTCGATAAGGAAAATGGAGTTATCAATTATCTCATTGAAAACGGAATAGATATGGAATTGGATAAACTTTATATCTTGGATGTAGCCGGAGAAGAAGTTACCTTACAACCAAACACGATGGAATCGGTTCGTCGTTGTAGAGTTAGTTTCGGTAAAGGTAGGGAAATAATTGATTATACAATTGAAAAAGATGAAGAGGGAGAAGTTAACGTCATTGAGATTAAGGATAGCAGACTGACAGTAAGGAAGCAGAAAAAGTCAGAAGAAACTTTAATGATGATATCAGCTATGTCTTCTTTAGGAGCTAATTATGGGCGGTGAAGCTAAAGCACGTGGTACTAGGGAACAAAGAATATCTCAGGCATTAGATAGAAAAAAACTAGAAGCCAATAAGGATATTGAAAAAGAAATAATGTGGTGTCATTATCAAAAATTCGCAATGGATAATGATAAGTATATTCCTTATGTAGTAGAGGAAGAAATAGCTAGAGACGAAAAAGATATTAAAAATAAAATAGATAGCATTTATAAGAAACTAGAAGTAGGGGATTATTCTAGAAATAGTTTTGAACATTACGACAATTATCCAATAAAAAATATCACGTTCATTAGAGAATCTAAAATTATCATTAAAGTTATATTCGAAACCATCTATGGTGTTTTTAATATGATCTTTTCTCCCAACGGAACGGCGGGATGGCATCTAGTTAAAAAACAAAATGAAGAAGCGGAATATAAACTTTATTACCGATTAACTATTTTAAACTATATATCTAAAATGATTAATATGGAAACCAATAAAATTAATGTTTAAATATACTTAATAATATGTCCTAAAAGTATATGCATTAATTTCCCTGTCGCGGGGACCGAAGTCGATAATCATTTCATATTTTTATATGATCTAAGAGATATTGCTGGCCGAACAATATTAGATTATCGATTCATAAAGGCTGCGTTCATCTGAGGTTTGTTGGTTTCCTCTATCTTTTTAAGATTGAACGTAATTTAATAAAAAAATGATTTTTTCCCACTCCTGAAATATGGAGTGGTTTTTTTACAATATTCAATAATATAAAAACTGTTAAGGATTTTATATGGAAAATGAAGACGTTATGTTTTCCAAATTTATAAATAAATTAAACTTAAATAAGTTTAAGATTATTTATTCTAGAGTAGAAGATAAGAACTTTATTTATGTTAAAACTATAGGGTTAACTAACATAGGTTTAAAAGAAATATTTACGGTATCTAAATCTCCAGATTTAAAAGATGCCGGCATGTTGATTAAAGTGTTAGTTAAAGGCATGTTAGATACAGATCAAAAAGAAGGAATAAGATCAGATATTTTAAAACATCCAATTACCAAAAAACCATTGAGATGTATATTAAAAAAATCGTCTGAAGAAGATTCTATTATTGTTCTGTGTCCAGATAAAAATAATAAGTTGCCTGGCGAAATAGGTTACATTAAATTTTTATAATTTAAATGGAGAGCGAATGCTCTCCATTTATTTTTTCTAAAAAAAAAACGATTGTAAAAAAATACACACATATACTATTAATATGCTTAGGAGTAATAACTTCTAAGAAGATTGTTTTAGTACTTCGATATAGAGGTATTTTGCTATTGATGCGGCATCGAGATAGATGCTGATCAATGAATAGCGTCCCAAGACTCATATTCTTATTGGGGGTTACAAACAATCTGTTAATGTATTATAACGCCATCTCAGCAAACATAATACATTAGAAGAATACGCTGACCATTGAGAGTGGTCGGAAGCTGCTGACGAGTACGCATGGTTCCTTCGGATTGCCATGGCGCAAAGATAGCAACGTATAGAAGATACCCAACTCTTGAGATGTGGCCATAGTGTCGCTATTAACTCATTAATCCTAGGCCTGGAAGTTGGGATATTCTATATCTTTACTTAAAAGACGAAAACCAAACATATAAATGACCCCAATTACTAATCTGGTATAAATTAGGGTTGCAAGCGTTAACCAAACACCTATCGTACTAGAGTACGATATATAGAGCAGTCAGATTAATTCTAAGTAATCGCATCTGACACCAATTTACCCTCTTAGCTCAGCGAATAGACCAATATAAACATTTAGGAGTTAATAAATTTATGGCTAAGAAAAGAATAAATAAAAATGACTACGTATTAATAGATGCATTAGATGTGGGGTATGTGAAGTCCCTATCAATTCTGGTTTTAGATTTTGTTCAGATGAACATGCAGCTTTAGGAGCTAGAGTTTCTGATAGACCAGATAAAGAAACAATGGTTAACTTAATCAAAAACAACTCAATGGTTGCAATTGGTAAGATGTTTGGAGTCTCTGATGTCACTATTAAAAAATGGTGTAATTCAATGGATCTAGATGTAAAATCAATTAGGACTTAAAAAAATAACCGGTGGTATCGCAACAGCCTTCTAAGCTGTCGTTAAAAGCGTAATTGGAGTATGTGCGTTCGAGTCGCACCCATCGGGCCAAAACAACGTGGGTCGTAAGTTCGAATCAAGTACGGCGGACCATACAAAAAAAGAATTCTCTCAGCGTTGCGTTGAGGATACAAACATGATCTATCGGCACACGCTTGTCTGCTGGCGTTGGTCGCCTATGATGGAAAAATAGACCAAATAAAAATCTACAGACAATAATAATTGTTTGTAGATAGTTTACTTTTTAATGACCACTAGCAATCAAGGTGAATGCGCCTGACTGATAGAATAATTCTTTTTTCTAAAAGATTATAAACATATATAATCTCTTTGCGGTATATTATTTTAATATGAGGTTTATATGGTTGTCAAATTAAAAGCAAAAGAAAGGTCTCTATGTAACGGTTATGTTAGAAATCACACTAATAACGAAACTACATACGAGCATCGAGATGTAGCTGAAGAAATTATAGGTAGAAAACTTAGATCAGAAGAAGATGTTCACCATCTAGATGGAAACAGATCAAACAATTCTCCTGAAAATTTATTAGTGTTAGAAACAACACAACACGCCAAATTGCACAGTTGGTTAGATAAAAATATCGTTGTACCTAAACCGTCTTACGCCTTAAGAAAAATGAAAGGTTGTGTTAGGTGTGACTGCTGCGATAAACCAATTAATGATGGTGAGAAATATTGCAGTCAAGAATGTTTTAGAACATGTTTTATTAAACCTGGCAAATTATCAGATATAAATAAAGAAGAACTTGAGGTTTTAATAAAAGAAAAAACTTACACCGAATTAGGTAAAATATTTGGTGTATCTGATAACGGCATAAGGAAAAAATGTAAGTCATTAGGTATAATATTACCAGTTAAAAGGAAATTGCTTTTAACCTAATATTAATCCAGAGTGGTCAGCCATTATCTTTTTTTATTATTTTCTTTTGGAGATAAAAAAAACATGAATCTGTGGAAAAGAATTAAGAATGTCTTTACTAATGAATTGGTAGAGAAGAAAGAAGAGAAGGCCGAAATAACTGCGAATTCTACTCCTCCCGTTACACGATATGGAAAACCGTTCTTTGTAGATTTTGGTTTTATGGGAATTCCATTCAGCGTTGAACGTTGTTATAGTGAAGATGGAGAAGATAAATTACTTACACTCATCGGATATTGGCCATTACACAATCCTTCTTCAGAACCAAGAGAATGGTATCTTCCATTAGACGATAAACAACATAATGAATTAGTTGAATCGTTTAATGAATGGAGAGCTATGTGGACAGCAGAAGATTTATTAGAAAGAACAAGGATTAAAGAATGATTAATGTCTATGAACCAAAGGCTTTAATTTCTTTAAATACCCCTAATTTTAAACAATATGAAATTAGTAAATCAGAAACAGCTACTAGAAATGACGTAGATAATACTCCTACATTAGAAGTATTAAATAACGCTATTCTAGTAGCTGAAAACTGTATGCAACCAATTAGAGATCATTTCGGTTTAGTCTCTATTAATTCTTGGTATCGTAGCCAATCGGTAGAAAGAATTGTAGCTAGACAAGGTTATTTAAATTGGTTAAGAAAAAATACATTTAAAGAAACTGAAGAAAACTGGAAAGCTTATTATTCAAAGAAACAACATCCTAAAGGAAATGCTGTAGACTTTGAAGTTCCTGGTGTTTCTAATGATGAGGTTTTTGAATGGTGTAAAAATAATCTTAAGTTTGATCAATTAATTAGAGAATTTGCTAAACCAGGAATTCCTGATAGCGGATGGGTACATATCTCCTACGTAGCTACAGGTAATCGTCAACAAGTCCTTCACATTCCTTAATGGGTTAACTACAATGACTAGAGAAGAAATGATTGATATTATTGTTTCTACTGTTGAATACATCGAACCAAAAACATTTGTCGAGATGTTTGGTAAAGATGTCTGCGATATTTGGAATGAGAAGTTACCTGCCGGAACATATATAGACAAACCTATACTGGTAAAAACAATTGAAACATTTATAAGGGAATTTTTGGTTGGAAAAGAAAACGACGAAGTAACAGCCATCTATGATGTTTTCGTTAAAGGAAGAATTAGTTGTTAAAGAGTTGTGATGACGTAAAGGTTGTAGAAGAGGACTGATAAAATCCTTAACGCAATTTCTACTCGCCTTAATCGGAGATGGAGTAGGACTGTAAACTCACTGACTAGATTTTATCTAGAATAGTTGTTATCAAGTTTAAAGCCCGAGTGGTGAAATCGGTAGATAAGAAATAGATAAAGAAAAGTTGTTAAAAATGTATCCTCCATACACTACGGTCTTAGGTCCATATAAAAGACCTGATGGTAGGCAACATATTGTTTTAAATAATTCTAGTGCTTCTAAAGGAACAAAAGGAAAAACTAAAACCATTTCCTATCCTAAAGCAATAATGGAAGTACATTTAAATAGAAGATTAAGTGATAATGAAGAAGTTGATCATGTAGACGGTAATAAACTAAATGATTGTTTTGATAATTATCAGGTTATAACTAGAACAGAAAATAGAAAGAAACAAGCCAAAGAAGGTAATAATAAATTCTGGGGAAAAAAGAAATAAAAGATTATGGACGTGTGGCGGAATTGGTATACGCATCAGACTTCATCTTTTACATGAAAAATTGGTAATTATATGACCTATTAATGGTAATGTAATTATGAAAGATTTAACATGTAAGAATTGTGGTGATCCGAGAGAAGTTGGACGTAGATTATGTAAAAAATGTAATAGTCTAAGAATTAATTCATATCCAAGATATATGTGGACAAAAAATTGTGATGCATGTAAGAGTGAATATGAAGCTTGGCGTAAAGAACAGAGTTTATGTAGTAGTTGTAATGATTTAAGAAATGAACTAAAATCAGAAACAATTAGCACTAATCGATATGTTTTTACAAAGACGCCAGGTATGACTGAGCATAGAGCTATCGCTATTAGTGTTCTTGGGAGAAAATTGGCTACTAATGAAGTCATTCATCATATTGATGATAATCCTAAGAATAACGATTTAGATAACTTAATGTTAATGACTAGAACATCGCATGGTAAACTTCATCAATATTTGGATCTGCAAAGAGTCATCATAGAGAAATCTATGAATGAGAATCAGGAGAATTGCTGGAATAACCTTATAGCTCCGATGACTACAGCATGGTTGGAAACGACGAGTGCGAAAGTTCAAAAACTATCGGAGATTGGTCAATCAGCAGCCGAGCCTCTAAATTCTATTATGGAATAAGAGGAAGGTTCAGAGACTATGCACCTGATATCTTAACAGGTAAAGCTGAAGATAAAGATATAGTCCAGACTACAACGATATTTATATCGGTTCAGGTAACTGAAAGTAGTAAGAAAATCTGACGCCTTCGGGATTGAGGGATCGTGACCCTCCACGTCTACCATATTAACTAAAATACTTTGATGGTATTTAGTTATTTTTTTCAAAAGGGTCTTTAGCTCATGCTGGTTAGAGTAGTGTCCAATTTTTTTTCATTTATATATTACTTAGGTGTAATAACAATGGCCCGGTATTTCACTGGCGAGAAAAGCGACCTCATAAGTCGTTGGGAGAGGATCGTAACCTCTACGGGCCACCATTATTTTAACTTAAGGAAATTGTCAAATGAAAACAGTAAGATTATTAAATGGTTATAGAGTTATATATTTACCAGATCATCCAAAAGCGATGAAATCTGATAATTGGAACGGTTGGGTATATGAACACATAGCGATAGCTGAAGAAAGGTTAGGTAGAGAAATAAAAGTAGGTGAAGTTGTACATCATCTAGACACTAATAGAGCCAATAATCTACCAAATAATTTATTGGTACTTGAAGAACCACAACATGCTAAACTGCACGCTTGGATGGATAAACATTTTATAATTCCAAAACCTGGAGCTTTATTAGAAAAAGTTGGAATGTTAAAATATTGCCCTGAATGTAACAAACAAATATCTTCAAGTATGGTTTATTGTTCTGATCCATGTAAAAGAATCGGTACCTCAAGTAAGCTAATTCCAACTAAAGAACAATTAGTTGAAGATATAAAAGAAATGCCTATGACTAAGGTGGGTAAAAAATATAATGTTTCAGACAACGCTATAAGAAAATGGTGTAAAAAGTTAGAAATAGATTATAAAAATATTAAAGCATAGCTCCATCCAGGCCGACCATTATCGATCGGTAGGTGCCCCGATCGTCACGGGGAAGACCCACCATTATTAAAACAATAAGGAGGGAATTCCCTCCTTTTTTATTTTGTTTTTTTACAAACAATCTTAAGCATATATTATTAAAATGTAACTAGTTGTTAAGAGGTGATTATGTTTTTATCAGAATTAAATATTAAAGACAAGTTTTGTCTGGAACATCTAGGAATAGATAGTTGGAAAGTTATTGAAAAGGAGACTATTCCTTATGGATTTACAGAAGAAACTTTTTATCGAATTTTAAATTCTCTAACTAATGAAGTACGCGTGATTGAAAATCCAGATGAAATTGAAGTTTTCCATGTTCTTCCCTGGACGGATTATAAATCAGCCAAACTATTTATTAAAGTAAAAAGGGACACTAGCATAGATACCGATATTCTAAAAAATAACATGATTTCGGAATTTCCTATTGGCGTTATTCATAAAGACTTTTTTGGTAAAATGGAAGAATCAGAGGGTTGGTTGTTTAGTAACGGGAGAGCTATAAAGAAAGAAGAGTACCCAGAACTATATAGTGTGATGGGAGATACCTACTCTATAGAAGAAAAGATTGTAGAAACACCAACTCTAATGGAACGGGTGTTGAATGGTTTTGTAGGCAGGATTCTTAAACCAAAAACTATTAAACAAAGAAACTGTGGTGAGGATGAATTTAGAATCCCCGATCTTAGAGGACGGTTTTTAAGATGAGAATACCTAAATTACATACCGTTTGGAAACATAAAGAAAAAAGATAGTTACTATCGAATTCTTTTAATTACTAATGAACATACAACAAGACCAGAAGAGTTTCCTATTACGGTTTGTTATCAGGATATTCATTTAGGACATACATGGTCTCATCCATTAGAGAGATGGTTAGAAAGAGTTGAGGAAGTAACTGAAACATTTCTTACTGGTAAAAAATAACAGAAAAGATACATCTTTTGAAAAAAAGATTGAAAAATACTTCACATCTACATTACTAGAATGCTATTGACAATCTAACCTTTCCTGGAGAAACTATTATGAATAACTATTAAGCTAAAATGACAAATCCAAGTAAGTTTCTTATCGTTGAGAAGGGCGACATCCTCCAGCCGACGGTAAGTCATATATAGTCTGGAGTGGTAGGTTTGGCAAACCTTTTGCGTATCAGTTAGCCATTAAATGCATAGAAATAACTCACCCTGTTCTTTTAGAATAGGGTGAGTTTAATAAGTCTATCTTTCTGATGAGTCTCGGACTTTAAATAGAGACGAAACAAAAGTCTAAATAACTTTTGTCAAAGATCCGACCTAGTGTTATAGGTGCGAATAAGGTTCGTTATTTACCCTGACAAGGTTATCTAACGATAAAACACATGACCGATAGTCAGTCGGTAAGTCACGTGTTCGAAGGGATGTACTTCGAGCACAGGGCGAGAGAAACACACAGATAAAGGATTGCCTCGCAGGTCAGACTGACGAGGATAAAGCTCTTCTTGAACCTACTTAATGCTGGGAGTTACCCGGTGCTAAGATCTGAATAGGGTCTGTGTATGTTCTCTTCTTTAAATAAAAAAGAAGAATCTAAATTCCCGTTGACACAATAATCGATGGGTATGTCATTTCTCTTCGGAGAAATACTCACGCTAAGAGAGATAGTTAAATGTCCCTGAGACAATAGATCGCTTTATGGTTTACTCGCACAGCTATTGTGATAAATGTAAAAAGAACTTTCCTAAGGAGTAAATTATGGCTGATCAACCGTTTGGTAAGTGTGATTATTGTAGAAAAGAAAAACCATTGAACATTAAATATTACCAGTACGACTTAAAGTGTGATTGTCATAATGGAAACCATTCTGAAAGAATCGAACACTGTGACGAATGCGTTCCTAAACCACCA